>Ga0335083_10000926_pt1 | contig 41985 bp, 41 predicted proteins | sample Lox_Sample_42_FD_206716 | JGI IMG/M metagenome (GOLD analysis project Ga0335083, IMG submission 206716) | Soil microbial communities from Loxahatchee National Wildlife Refuge, Florida, United States - Lox_Sample_4.2 | ecosystem: Environmental > Terrestrial > Soil > Wetlands | place: USA...
GACGAAGAACAGCCCAACGGCCAGAATGACGGTGACCGTCTCGCCGAGCAACAGGTTGCCGAGTAGCATCGCGGAAATCGGATTGAGCGTCAGGTAGATCACGACGCGGCTCGGCGGCAACCAACGCAGCGCCCAGTTGAATAGCCCGAACTGGATGGCCCCGCCGATGCTACCGAGAAAAACCACGGCGGCCCAGCCTTCGGCACTGAAAAGCGGCCAACCGCGAAGTGCGCCATGCGCCGCTGCCAAGGGCGCGAGCGCGAGCAAGCCGAAGACCATGCCGGCCGCGGTCACGAACATCGGACCATAAGCGCCAAACACCGGGCGGCTGAATGCCGAGTAGACCGCAGCGCTGAACGCGCCGAGCAGCATGAGGCCGTCGCCGATCAGGTAGCGGTTCACCTTGCCGCCGTAAGCCTCCGGCCCAAAGACAATGGCGATGCCAGCAAAAGCCAGCGCGACGCTAACGAACTTCCGCCCGCTGAGCCGCTCGCGGCCGAAAATGGCCGCGACGATCAGCGTCTGCACCGGAATGGTGGCAATGCCGATCGCGCCGCGCGCGGCGGTCGTGTATTGCAGCGCGGCGCTGAAGGCCCAAGGAAAAAAACCGAAAAAAATCATGCCAAGTGCCGCGATCTTGACCCAGCCGAGAGGCGGAATGCGCAGGCGCGGCCAAAGCAATGGTAGAAACGGCGCAAAGCAGAGCATGCCGACGATGTAACGATAGAATGCGAGGCTGAACGGGTCCGTCTGCACGACCGCGATGCGTGTCGCGACGATACTGCCGCCGGCACAGAGCGCCGCGACAGCCGCGGCAATATTTGCAAGCAGAATGGTATTGCCGCGCGGGGTTCCGCTCACTCCCACTCGATCGTCCCCGGCGGCTTCGAGGTCACGTCATAGACCACGCGGTTGACGCCCTTGACCTCATTGATAATGCGCGTGGCGACAAGGCCGAGAAAGCTCATGTCGAAGGGATAGAAGTCCGCGGTCATGCCGTCGGTCGAGGTCACGGCGCGCAGGCCGACGACGTATTCGTAGGTACGGCTGTCGCCCATGACGCCGACGGTCTTCACCGGCAGCAGTACGGCGAAAGCCTGCCAGATGTCGTCGTAAAGGCCGGCGCGGCGGATTTCCTCGATGTATATCTCGTCGGCCAGGCGCAGGATGTCGCACTTCTCCTTGGTCACCTCGCCGGGGATGCGGATCGCCAAGCCCGGTCCCGGGAACGGATGGCGCCCGACAAAGGCCTCGGGCAAGCCCAGCTCGCGGCCGAGCGCCCGCACCTCGTCCTTGAACAATTCGCGCAACGGCTCGACGAGCTTCATATGCATGTGTTCAGGCAGGCCGCCGACATTGTGGTGCGACTTGATGGTGACCGACGGGCCGCCGGTGAACGACACGCTCTCGATCACGTCGGGATAAAGCGTGCCTTGCGCCAGGAATTCGGCGCCGCCGATCTTCTTGGCCTCGCGCTCGAACACGTCGATAAACAGTTTGCCGATGGTCTTGCGTTTTTGTTCGGGGTCGTCGACGCCGGCGAGCGCTTTCAGGAAAATGTCGGAAGCGTCGACGTGCACCAGCGGGATGTTGTAGCTGTCGCGGAACAGCGCCACGACCTTCTTGCCTTCGGCCAGGCGCAACAGGCCATGGTCGACGAAGACGCAGGTGAGCTGTGAGCCGATCGCCTCGTGGATCAGCACCGCGGCGACCGCGCTATCGACGCCGCCGGACAGCCCGCAGATCACCCTGCCCTTGCCGACCTGCGCCCGGATCTTCTCGATCGCCTCCTCTTTGAAAGCGCGCATGGTCCAGTCGCCGGACAGCCCCGCGATTTTGCGCACGAAGTTGCGCAACAGCGCGGCGCCGTGCGGCGTGTGCACGACCTCAAGATGAAATTGCGTGGCGTAGAATTTGCGTGCGTCGTCGCCGATGATGGAGATCGGCGAACCGGGCGCGCTGCCGAGCACCCTGAAGCCGGGCGGCAGCACGGTGACGCGGTCGCCGTGGCTCATCCACACCGGATATTTCTCGCCCTTCACCCACACGCCCTCGAACAACGGGCTCTCGGCGGTGACGGTGACTTCGGCGCGGCCGAACTCGCGGTGATGGCCGCCCTCGACCTTGCCGCCGAGCTGTTGCGCCATGGCCTGCTCGCCGTAGCAGATGCCGAGCACCGGCACGCCCGCATCGTAGATCGCCCTGGGCGCCGTCGGCGCGTCTTGGTCGAGCACGGAGGCCGGGCCGCCTGACAGGATCACCGCCTTTGGCTGCATGGCGAGGAATGCAGCTTCGGCCTTCTGGAAGGGCACGATCTCGCAATAGACGCGCTCCTCGCGCACGCGCCGGGCGATGAGCTGGGTCACCTGCGAGCCGAAATCGACGATCAGCACCTTGTCGTGCCGGGCCGCCGCAGACTCTCGATGGGGCTGCATTTGCGCGGATTCTTTGCGATTGAGCGCGGATGGGGTCAAGCGCGTCAGGCTCCGGTTAACTACGGGCGAATTTCGAGCCTTTCAAATAACCCTCCGTTAGCCCGCGCGTGAGAGGAAAAGGCAAAATTTTCGCCATTTCCCACACGTTTGGGGACGCCTTGAACTACCGCGCCGACCACGCGACCTTTTCCGTGCCTGCGCCCGCCGCGAGCGTCCGCCGCGCCGAGTTGTTCCGGGAAAGCCCAAGTGCCATGGCGGAACGCTGGGCGCTCGGGCTTGCCTGGGCGCTCTCGCCAAAGCGCATTCATGGCATCCCCAATCTCGTGCGCATGTGCTTCGACGAGTTTCTGGCGCCGAACCACGCCTTGCCCGATCCGGACACCGCGCGCGACAGGCCCGCCGGCCTTGCCGGCATCGTTCATGATTTCAAGCCGGCGACCATCCTCGAGGCTTACCGGCGCGGCCTTTATCCGCACGCCCACGTCGCGCCGCTGAAATGGTGGTCGCCGCCGCAGCGCTCGCTGTTGTTTTTCGGCGAGACCCATCTCGCCAAAAGGCTGCGCCGGCAGATGCGGCAGGGCCAGTACAAAATCACCTTCGACCGCGACTTCGATGCCGTCGTCACCGCCTGCGCCGGGCGGCGTTCCGGCCGCTGGCATCTCACCTGGATCACGCCGAGGGTGATGCGCGCCTACGCCGAACTGTTCGACGCGGGACATGTGCACACCTTCGAGGTGTGGAATGAAAAGGGCGAATTAGCCGGCGGTGGCTACGGCGTTTCGGTCGGCGGCGCGTTCTCGACCGAATCGCAATTCTCGCACGAGCCGAATACCTCGAAAATCGGCTTCACCGTTCTCAACTGGCACCTTGCGCGCTGGGACTACGCCTTCAATGACGGTAAGCTGATGACGCCGACCTGCCAGGACATGGGCTTCCGTGAAATTCCGCGTGCCGAGTTCCTCACGCGGCTTGCGCAGGCGGAGCGCCGGCCGGGCAAGAGCGGACGCTGGCAGGTGGAAGCAGACTTGGCGACCATCGCCGATTGGCAGCCGCAGGCCGCTTAAGCGCTCAGTTCTTATCGAGAATTTGCCCGACAAAGGGAATGTGGCTGACCCAGCCATGAGGCTGGGCTTGTGCAAGCTCTGGCACGGCGGCCGGCGGCACCGGATGATCGGCATCCGGCGGCGCCGCCGGAACGGTGGCAACATTAGCGGGAGGCGGCAGCGCCGGCGCGGAAACCGGCGGCGCGTTCGCCGGTCGTGGCGCTTCCAGCAATAATTCGGGTCGCCGTGCCGCATGCGCAATCGGAGCGGCAAACAAGACCGGAGTCTTTGCAGCCGGAGCACCGGCCGGTTCGGGGCGAGCCGGCTTGGCCGGTTCAGCTTCGTTCGAGGTCAGCGCGCCGCGCACCGCGGCAAGCCAGTCGGAATCCGACATCGCCGGGTCATGCTGCACCGATTTAGCCGGCGCTACGGCTTCGTGCGCTTCGGCTTCGCGCGTTTCGGTTCTTGTTTCGGGTTTGCGCGCGATGCCTTTCGCTTTTTCTTCGACGGACTTCGGCTCGACACGGGGCCGGTTTGCGGCATCGCGATCCGACTGGAGCAGCGTCTTGAACGCCGCGGTCGCGTCGGGGTCGACGCTGCCGCAACGGTTCTCGAACGCCTCGACATCCTTGCGCACAAGGAGGTGGCGGGTTCGGGCATCGACGTTCTTGTCGAGCATGGACACGATGCCGGCGCGCAAACTCTGGCAGGTCGTTTCCGGGGAAAAATTGACGTGGTACATCGTATAGGCGCTGGCAAGGCCAAGCGGGATCGCGAGCAACGTGCCGACCGTCTGTATCGCACTAAGAAGACGCGACGGGTGCGCGGCCTGCCGAGGCCCGCCGGCAAAATCGGTGTCGGTGTGAGCCGTCTTCTGCGCCGCGGGATGAAACGGATCGCGCCTTGCCACCAGCATGCCGGGAACCTCAGCCGAAAATTTGAGGCCCGTGAGTTCCGAAAACTTCGCGGACAAAATTTGCCGGGAATGCGGCAAAAACGGGAATTGCCATATACAAAGCGTTAAAGTGCGAGCCTCAGACTTTCCGCCGCAACAGCGAAACAAAAAAGCCGTCGGTCTCGGTCGTCCGCGGCGTCATCAATAGACCTTCGTCGGAGAGCCGCGCCGCTTTTGTGAACATAAAGGCACGTTCGCCGAGCGCCTTTGCCGCTTCGGCCGGCGGTTCGACTGCAAAGTCGGGCTGGCACTGCAGAAAGGCACGGACCTGCGCGCCGTTTTCCTCATCCAGAACCGAGCAGGTGACATAGGCGATGCGGCCCCCGGCTTTAAGCAACGTTACGGCACGGGCAAGCAGCTCGCTTTGCTCCTTGACGCGCTGCTCGAGCGCGCCCGGACGGATACGCCATTTGGCGTCAGGGTTGCGCCGCCAGGCGCCGATGCCGGTACAAGGCGCGTCGATCAGCACCAGGTCCATGCGGCCGGCCAGGTCGTCGAGCTCGCCGCCAACAGACTTCGGATTTCGCACCTGCACGTTGCGCGCGCCGGAGCGCGCGAGGCGCTCGTGGATCGGCGCCAGACGGCGCTTGTCGTCGTCGCTCGCGTAGACCTGCCCCCTGTTCTCCATCATGGCGGCCAACGCCAATGTCTTGCCGCCGGCTCCGGCGCAGAGATCGATGACTTGCTCGCCGGGCTTGGCTGCGGACAACAGCGCGGCAAGCTGCGAGCCTTCGTCCTGCACCTCGACCATTCCTTTGAGGAAGGCAGGCTCGGCATAAATCGCCGGGCTTTTGGCGTCCGCGGGCAAGTGGATGCGCAGGCCCCAAGGCGACCAGCGCGTCGGCTCGGGCAAAAGATCGCTCAACATCGCCGCGGCTTTGTCACGGTCACCGAGCAGCGTGTTGACGCGCAGGTCGAGCGGCGCGCGTGAGGCGAGTGCCGCGCCTTCCTCGGCGCGCATGTCACCAAATACGCGCTCGAGATACGGGTCGAGCCATTCCGGGTAATCGCCGACGACGTGGGGAGGGGCGCCATCGAGGCTTGCCGCGTCAAGACGCGCGCGCTCGTCATCGGTCAGGGCCGGCGGCGAATATTTCCCACCGTCGGCAAGCGCGGCAATGGCCTCCGTATCGAGCGCACGCTCGCGCTTGAGCATGCCGAACAGAATGGCCCGCGCCGTCTCCGTTCCCATCAGATAGGCACTCGATGCGCGCCGGCGCAACGCGTCGTAAACGAGGCCGGCGATGGCGGCGCGGTCACCGGAGCCGGCAAAACGATGCGTCAAGCCCCACGCCTTCAGCGCATCGGCGGCGGGCCGGCGTTCCTTCTCGATTGTCGCGAACACCTCGATGGCGGCGGCGAGCCGCGCCGCAGGCGTCATGGCAGGAAAAACAGGATACGAACGATGTAGATGACCCACGCGATCAGCAAGGCGATGGCGCCAAAGCCATACCAGGCGCCGCGCAAATGCAGTGTATTGGTCGTGGTGTAGACCATGGCGTGCATGATCCGCGTCAGCACGAAGACCCATGCCAGGATCACGAAGATCAAGTCGGCGTGGCGCGTGAAGGTTTCGAGAATCGTCAGAACGTAAAACAGGACCGGCAATTCAAACTGATTGCTGAAGCAATAGCCGACGCGCAGCGTGCGGGGTGACCAATTCGGCTCGCGCAAAGCCACGCGCGACGGATGCGCGACGCCGCTCTTGAAGTCGCGTCGGCGCAATTCGGCCATCCAGATGCCTAGCCCCATCGTCAGCAGCACTTCGACAAAGAGCGGCAGCAAAATGAATGGAAGCTGCATAAAAAATCCCCGGCGAAGGTGGCCGCTATGGCGGCCGCCACAATAACTAAACCCGGCTCGGATAATTCGGGCTCTCGCGCGTGATGACGACATCATGCACATGGCTCTCGCGCAAGCCCGCGCCGGTGATGCGGACGAACTCCGCCTTCTTGTGCAACTCGCCGATATCCTTGGCGCCGACATAGCCCATGGCGGCGCGCAAGCCGCCGGTCAGCTGATGCAGCACCGTCGAAGCCGAACCCTTGTAGGGCACTTGCCCCTCGACGCCTTCCGGCACGAGCTTGAGGGCATCCTTGATGTCCTGCTGGAAATAGCGATCGGCGGAGCCACGCGACATGGCGCCGACCGACCCCATGCCGCGGTAAGTCTTGTAGGAGCGGCCCTGATAGATGAACACCTCGCCCGGCGTCTCGTCGGTGCCGGCGAGCAGCGAGCCGACCATGGCGCAATCCGCGCCGGCGGCGATCGCCTTGGCAAGGTCGCCGGAATACTTGATGCCGCCATCGGCAATCACCGGCGTGTCAGAGGCCTTCGCCGCCTCGACCGCATCCATGATCGCAGTCAGTTGCGGCACCCCGACGCCGGCGACCACGCGCGTGGTGCAGATCGAGCCGGGACCGATGCCAACCTTGATGGCGTCGGCGCCGGCATCGATGAGCGCCTTGGTGCCGTCCACGGTGGCGACATTGCCGGCGACGACTTGCACCTTGTTGGAGAGCCGCTTGATGCGGTTCACCGCATCGAGAACGTGACGCGAGTGACCGTGCGCGGTGTCGACGACGACGAGATCGACGCCGGCGGCAATCAGCATCTCGGTGCGGGCATAACCTGTATCGCCGACCGTGGTGGCGGCGGCTACTCGCAAACGACCCTGCTCGTCCTTACAGGCATTAGGATTGGCAACCGCTTTTTCGATGTCCTTTACGGTAATGAGGCCGATGCAGCGGTATTTGTCGTCAACGACCAAAAGCTTCTCGATGCGATGCTGGTGGAGGAGCCGCTTGGCTTCACCCTGGCTGACGCCCTCGCGCACCGTAACCAGCCGCTCCTTGGTCATGAGCTCCGCCACTTTCTGTCGCGGATCCGTAGCAAAGCGCACGTCGCGATTGGTGAGGATGCCGACGAGCTTGCCCGGCGTCCCGTTGGTGGCGCCTTCGACAACCGGGATGCCGGAGATTCTGTTCGCGCTCATGAGATCGAGCGCTTCTTGCAGAGCGGCCTGCGGCCCAATGGTCAGCGGGTTCACGACCATGCCGGATTCGAATTTCTTCACCTGCCGCACCTGCGCCGTCTGCTGGTCCGGATCGAAATTCCGATGGATGACGCCGATCCCCCCGGCCTGCGCCATGGCGATCGCCATCTCGGCTTCGGTCACCGTGTCCATGGCGGAGGCGACGATCGGGATGTTGATCGGAATCGAGCGCGTGACCCGCGAACGAATATCGGCATCGGCGGGCAGGACCTCCGAAAGGCCGGGCTTGATCAGCACGTCGTCGAAGGTGAGGGCTTCGGGCGGATTACCGTTGTTTTTTGCGGCCATTGCCAACTCCGTCTTACCCGAAAAGGAACTTTGGGCCGCCTGCCGAAGGGTGATAACGCCCGCGACGAGGATTTCCTCGCCCGACTCAGCGGCCCGCTTTTGGGTTGGCGTGGGTCGATAGCACGGGCGGGGACCGATTCCTAGGGCAATTCCGGATGTCTGTTATGAAACCGGAAGGCCTGCAGCCAAGCCGGATATCGCCTATCGGTGCGTTAGATTGTCATGGACCTGCTGGAACAACAGCCCTTCGCCCCGCTAACGAAATTCGATGCGCCCTGAACGCGTCGTGCCGCTGATCATCGCCGTCGCCCTGTTCATGGAGAACATGGACTCGACGGTGATTGCCACCTCGTTGCCGGCTATCGCCGCCGATATCGGCGCCAACCCGCTGGCGCTCAAGCTGGCAGTGACCTCCTATCTCTTGTCGCTCGCCGTGTTTATCCCGGCGAGCGGCTGGACCGCCGACCGCTTCGGCGCGCGCACGGTGTTCCGCGCCGCGATCGCCGTATTCGTGCTCGGCTCGATCGGCTGCGCGCTGTCGGGTTCACTTACCGATTTCGTCGTCGCCCGCATCGTGCAGGGCATGGGCGGCGCCATGATGACCCCGGTCGGGCGCATGGTGCTGGTGCGCACCATCTCAAAGCGCGAGCTGGTCGGCGCGATGGCCTGGGTCACCACCCCGGCGCTGATCGGGCCGGTGCTGGGGCCGCCGGTCGGAGGCTTCATCACCACCTACGCCACCTGGCATTGGATCTTCATCATCAACGTGCCGATCGGATTGCTGGGCATCGCGCTCGCCACTCGATTCATACCCGACGTGCGTGCCGAGCATCACGTACGTTTCGACCTCAAAGGCATGGTGCTCGCAGGGCTCGGCATCGCCGGCGTTGCCTTCGGCTTATCGGTGCTCGGACTCAATTTCCTGCCGTGGACGGCGGTTGCGGCGCTGATCGGCGGAGGCGCCATGTTCATCGCCGCCTATCTCGTTCATGCCCGGCACACGGAAAATCCGGCGCTCGACCTTTCATTGTTCGGCATCCCGACATTCCGCGCCAGCGTCGTCGGCGGCTTCATGTTTCGGCTCGGCATCGGCGCGATGCCGTTTCTGTTGCCGCTGATGTTGCAGATCGGCTTCGGCAAGACGCCGTTCCAGTCCGGGCTCATTACATTCGCGTCCGCCATGGGCGCTATGGGCATGAAAATGACCGCGGTCTTTTTTTTGCGCCGTTTCGGCTTCCGCACGATCCTGGTAACGAACGCCATCATCAGCAGCGCATTCCTAGCCACTTGCGCCGCGTTCAGGGAGGCAACGCCCGCTGCGGTCATGGTCGGCCTGCTGCTCGTCGGCGGGTTCTTCCGTTCGTTGCAATTCACCAGCATCAACACGATCGCCTATGCCGAGATTGAAACAGCGCGGGTGAGCCGCGCGACCTCGATCGTAAGCGTCGCGCAGCAGCTCGCGATCTCCGCCGGCGTGGCCGTCGGCGCGCTGGCCGTGCAGGTCACGGTGTCGCTGAAAGGCGGAGCTCAACTGGCAGCCGCCGATTTTCCGCCGGCCTTTCTCGTCGTGGCGGCCATCTCGGCCCTGTCGGTGCTGGTGTTCGCGCGACTGCCGGCTGAAGCCGGCGCGGAGCTTGCCAATCGCATTCCGGCGCCGACCGAAACCTCGGACCAGCGCGTCGGCTGACGGGCGTTAACCATGTTTGCCACTGACACTAGGCCCCACTTTAGAATTAACCGATAGTTGCCGGGTGGTAACCTTAACGCGGCTCGTTAATGCGCGCGCGTCAAACTTGGCTCTGGCCGCCCTTCGCGGCGGCTTTGCTCGCCACAGCGGCCATCGGTCTGCCGGCCTCGGCGCGGGTGCAGTCGCGCGATGCCCACCTGTGCGCCACGCAGACCCCAAACATGGCCGATCAGCGGATTGCGGCCTGCACCGCTATCCTCAATTCCGGCCGGTTGCGGGGCGAGCCTGCCGGCGTCGCCTACGGCCTGCGCGGCCTCGCTTATCTTGACCGCGGCGACATCGCGCACGCCATCGCCGACTTCAACCAGTCTGTCACGCTATCGCCGGACTTCGTTCCCGCTTACCAAAATCGCGGCAACGCGTGGTACGCGCGCGGCAATTACGGCGAAGCGCTCGCCGATTACGATTCGGCCATCCGGCTCGACCCGAATTCGGCTTCCCCCTACATCAATCGCGCCGCTGTGCGCCGTGATCTCGGCTTCCTCGACGGCGCCATGCAGGACTACCAGAAGGCAATCAGCCTCAACGCCGACAAGGCCACCGTCTATAGCGGCCGCGGCCAGCTCTACATGCGCGAGCACGATTATCCTCACGCGCTCGCCGATTTCGATCATGCCCTGAAGCTCGACCGGAGCGCGTCCAATTACATGTTGCGCGCACAGGCGCGACAGGCCTCCGGCGACACCGGCGGCGCGCTCGCCGACTACGGCGAGGCGGCGCGCATCGACCCGAAGAACGTCGGTGCGCTCACCGCTGAGGCCGGGATTTGGCGCAAGGCCGGCGACAACGACAAGGCCATCGCCGCCTACGATCGCGCGCTGTCGGCCGACCAGCGCTCCGCCTCGACCTACAGGCTGCGCGCCGAGGCCTATGCCGCCAAGGGCGAGCGTCAAAACGCCCTGGCCGACATCAACCGCGCGCTGAAAATCGCCTGGGACATCAAATTGCTCAAGCTGCGCGGCGTGCTGCGCCTCGACGACGGCGACATCCGCGGCGCCATGTATGACGCCGAAATGATGCTCAAGGCCGACGCCAACAATGCGGGTGCGTTCGCCCTGCGCGGCGCCGCCTACGCGCGGGCCAAACAGTACGATCGTGCGCTTGCCGATCTCGACCGATCGATAAAGGCCGACGACAGCGATGCGCTGCCCTATGCCGAGCGCGGACAGGTTTATCTAGCGAAGAGCGACAGTGGGCGCGCGCTTGCCGACTTTAACCGCGCCATCGAGCTTGGCAGCGTCAGCGCACTCCCCTATCGCGGCCGGGCGACGATCGAAAAGGCCAAGGGTGACGATGCCAAAGCTCTAGGCGACGTCAACGAGGCGATCAAACGCGACCCGCGTCCAGCCGATCTTTATTTCCTGCGCGCGAGCCTGCTCGAAGCCAAGGGGAAGAAGGACCTTGCGCTCGCCGACCTCGACACGGCGCTGTCCCGCTCACCGGACGACCTCGGCGGTCTCAAGGCACGTGCGCAGATCAAGCAAAGCAAGGGCGATTTCGCCGGCGCCCTCGCCGACTATGACCACATCATTCGACTGTCGCCCCGCTCGGCGGATGTTTATTACCAGCGCGCCCAGGCCTATGAAGCGGATAATGACCCGGCCAAAGCCATGGCCGATTACAAGCTCGCGCTCGCTCGCGACCCGCATTTGCTCGATGCGCGAAAAGCGTTGGCACGCGTCGTTGCCGCTGAGCGGCAGGCATTACTTGCTGAGCGCACCGCCAAAGAGGAGGCGGCAAAGGCCGCCAAGCAGGCGGCGCGGGACAAGGCGAGCGGCAAGACGGGCGCGGCCGCGGTGGACGATGATGGAAAGGCCGCCAAGCCGGACCCACGGCAAGCAAAAGGCGGCGCGAAGAAAACCGCGGTCGTGAAAGACGTTGCGGGCGTCGAAAAGACGAAGGGCGCGAATGATCCGCAAGTGACCGCTTCCTTGCCGGCGAAGCTCTCGGGGCCTACGGGCAAACATGCCGATGTGCATCGGTCGTCGTCGAAAAAGACGCGCAAGCCGCCGCTGATCGCGAGCCGGGCCAAAAAAAAGAAGCTGTGGCGCGAAACGGACTTGCGGCATGCCGCGCACCCGCAGCGATTACGCATGGTGAAGACGACACATGCCGCGGACAAACACAAAACCTATGCCGCGGCCAAGGCCGAGCCGCAGCAGCCGGCGCCGCAGCGCCGCGTCATCAAACGCAATAGCCGCTTCACCGACATCTGGAAGGAATCGCGCTAACCGCGAAAGCCGGAGGCCAACAGGTAAAGCTCTGCCGAATCGCTGCGGCTTGCGGCGGGCTTGACGTGCTTGACCGTCGTGAAATCGCGCCTGAGCGCCGCCAGCAATGCGGCTTCGGTGCCGCCCTGCAGCACCTTAGCGAGAAAGGTCCCGCCGGGCGCCAGCATCTCGCGGGCGAATTCGGCCGCCGTCTCGACAAGCGCCATGATCTTCAGGTGATCGGTCTTGCGGTGGCCGGTGGCATTCGCGGCCATGTCGGAAAGAACCACATCGGCGGCACCGCCGAGCCTTGCCTTGAGCTTTTTCGGCGCAAGCGGATCGAGAAAGTCAAGCTGCACAAAGTCGACGCCCGGCACCGCATTCATCGGCAAAAGATCGATGGCCACCACGCGGCCTTCTTGTGGCGCTCCGACCCGCTTCGCAGCAACCTGGCTCCAGCCGCCGGGCGCAGCGCCGAGGTCGACCACGCGCGCGCCTTTTTTTAGAAAGCGCGCTTTGTCGTCGATTTCGGCGAGCTTGTAGGCGGCGCGCGAGCGCAACCCTTCACGCCTGGCGCGGGCAACATAAGGGTCATTCAGCTGCCGCTCGAGCCATAACCTCGACGAGAGCGAGCGTAGCTTGCCGCTGCTGACCCGGACTTTTCCGCGCCGGCCGGCACGTTTGCCGCGTTCGCTCACGACAGCATCGCCTCGGTGCCCCAGACGCCATCTTCACGCATCATCTGCACCAGCATGCCTTCGCGCAGGCCGCGATCGGCAACGCGCAGGCGCGGGCACGGGAACGCGCGGCGGATGGCGTCGAGGATCGCGCAGCCGGCGAGCACGAGGTCGGCACGTTCGACGCCAATACAGGGGCTCGCCACCCGCTCCCGATAGCTCATGGCAAGGAGGCGCTGGATGACGGCGTCGATCTCATGGTCGCTCATCCAGCAGCCGTCGACGCGGCTGCGTTCGTAGCGCCTGAGCTCAAGGTGCACGCCGGCGACGGTGGTGACCGTGCCCGAGGTACCGAGCAGATGCACCCCGTGCAACGCGCCGCCGTGCCTGGCGACGAAAGGCGCCATCAAGGCCGCCACCTCCTCGACCATCGCGCGATAGGTTTCAAGTGTCACATCGTGCCCGCCATGCCGCTCGGCCAAGGTCACGACGCCGTGCGGGAGCGAGATCCAGCCGCGAATCTGTGGCAATGGCGGGCCGCACCGCACACCCTGCGAGCGGTCGAGGCGTACCAGTTCGGACGAGCCACCACCGATATCGAACAGCACCACGCCTTCGGCTTGCGCATCGATCAGCGGCGTGCAGCCAGCCGCCGCCAGGCTGGCCTCAGTTTCGCGGTCGATCACCTCGAGCTCGAGACCGAGCGCTTCGGCGACGCGTGCACGGAAATCATCGCCATTTTCTGCGGCACGGCAAGCTTCGGTGGCGATGAGCCGGGCGCGGGAGACGCCCCTGTTCTTCATCTTGTCGCGGCAGACACCGAGAGCGGACAGCGCGCGATCGATTGCCGCCTCGCTCAGCCGGCCAGAGGCGGAAACGCCTTCGCCCAGCCGGATGATGCGCGAGAAGGCATCGACGACGCGAAATCCGTCGTCGGTCGGACGCGCCACCAGCAACCGGCAATTATTTGTGCCGAGGTCGAGCGCGGCATAGGTCGGCCCGCCGCGGTCGCGGTGTGCCTCGCCATCATAGCGTCGCGACCGCCGACCCCACCGGCCGCGCTCCTGCGCCGGCCGGCTGAACGCGGGGCCGAGGCCTGGGGCATCCCCGGCCTCGCCGCTCATCTCGCAAACCCTTCCCGCCACGGCGGACGCTTAAGCAGCCCCGCAAACGCGGCATTTGTTCCCGTTTATGAGAAAAGTGTAACAGCGCGGCCACGTCGCGCAACCCTGCCCAGCAGCCACCATTGTTGTGCAGGGCCTTTTGCTGCTTTATTTCATGCCCTGTCCTTCCTGGATTTCCCGACATGGATGATCGAACGCAAGAAGCGCTGCTGTCGTTGACCAAATTCGGTATCGGCCAGCCGGTCCGCCGCAGCGAGGATCCGACCTTAGTGCGTGGCCAAGGGCGCTATACCGACGATGTCAGCCGTCCAAGGCAGGCCTACGCCATCATGGTGCGCAGCCGCGAAGCGCACGGGACGATCCGCAGCATCGATACTTCAGCCGCCAAAGCGATGCCCGGCGTGCTCGCCGTGCTCACCGCCGACGATCTCAAGGGCTATGGCGGCCTCAAATGCGGTCTGCCGCTCAAGAACCGCGACGGCTCGCCGATCCATTACGTGCCGCGGCCGGCACTCGCCGGCGACAAGGTCCGCTTCGTCGGCGATCCCGTCGGCTGCGTAATTGCGGAAACCGTGGCACAGGCGAAAGACGCAGCCGAAGCCGTCGCTCTCGACGTCGAGCCGCTCAAGCCGGCGCTCAAGCCCGCCGAAGCGATCAAGCCAGGAGCGCCGTCGGTTTTCGACGAGGTGGCCAACAACGTCGCTCTCGATTTTCACTATGGCGACGCGGCCAAGGTGGCTGAGGCCTTCGCCAAGGCCAAGCACGTGACGCGCCTGGAAACTTCCAACCAGCGCATGATTGTGGCGGCGATGGAGCCGCGTGCCGCCATCGGCGAATACGAGGCGGCAACCGGAAAGTGGACGCTCTATTCGTGCAGTCAGGGCGTGCATGGCCTCAAGACCAGCTTGATGGACATCCTTGGTGCTCCCGCGGACAAGGTGCGCGTGGTTACCGGACAGGTCGGCGGCTCATTCGGCATGAAGGCGTCGCCTTATCCCGAATACGTCTGCATCCTGCACGGCGCGAAAATGCTCGGCCGCCCGGTGAAGTGGACGGACGAGCGTTCGGGCAGCTTTGTTTCCGACCATCACGGCCGCGCGCAAGACATGACCATCGAAATTGCGTTCGACGAGAATGCTCACATCCTGGCGATCCGCCTCAGCGGCTATGGCGACATGGGCGGTTACCTCGCGCAGTTCGGACCATTATTGCCGACCGGCAATCAAGTGAAGAATATCGCCAGCGTCTACCGCACGCCGTTAATCGAGGTCGCGACCAAATGCGTGTTCACCAATACCTCGCACGTGTCGGCTTATCGCGGCGCCGGCCGCCCGGAAGGCAACTATTATGTCGAGCGCGCGCTGGACCTCGCCGCCCGCGAACTCGGCATCGATCGTATCGACCTGCGCCGACGCAACATGATCCGCAAGAGCGACTTGCCCTTCAATGCCGCCTCCGGCGTCACCTATGACTGCGGCGATTTTCTCGGCGTGCTCAAACAGGCGCTCGAGCTTGCCGACTACGCCGGCTTCAAGAAGCGCAAACGCGAGAGCAAGAAGAACGGCAAGCTGCGGGGCATCGGCGTCGGTTGCTACCTCGAGGTAACCGCAGCGCCGGGCAAAGAATTGGGCGCCATCCATTTCGAGAAGGACGGCACCGTGACCATCGTCACCGGCACCATGGATTTTGGTATGGGCCATGCAACGACCTACGCACAAATGCTCGTCGACATGCTCGGCGTGCCATTCGACCGCGTCCGTATGGTGGAGGGCGACAGCGACCGCATGACCTTTGGCGGCGGCTCCGGCGGTTCGCGCTCGGTGATGTTCGTCGGCGCGGCGCTGACCGAATCCTCAAAAATGGTGATCGAGCGCGGCAAGCAGATCGCCTCGCATGTGCTCGAAGCCTCAGCCGGAGACATCGAGTTCAAGGGCGGGCGTTTCGTCATTGCCGGCACCGATCGCTCGATCGGGCTGCTCGAACTGGCGCAGAAGCTGCACGCCGGATTCAAGCTGCCGCAAGGCACGCCGAACACGCTCGACGTCGACCACGTCGTCGACAACCCGGTGCCTTCGGCCTTTCCCAACGGGTGTCATATCGCGGAAGTCGAGATCGACCCGCAGACCGGCCATGCGCAAGTCGTGCGCTATTCGGCGGTCAATGACCTTGGCACCGTGGTCAACCCACTGCTCGTTGAAGGGCAGATTCAAGGCGGCGTGGTGCAGGGCTTAGGCCAAGCGCTGCTCGAACAGGCCGTCTATGACGCCGACGGGCAGTTGGTAACCGGTTCGTTCATGGACTATGCCATGCCCCGCGCGCACGATGTGCCGATGATTGCAGTCGATAGTCATCCAGTGCCGACCAAAAGCAATCCCATTGGCGCCAAAGGCTGCGGCGAGGCCGGCACGTCGGGAGGCCTGCCGTCGGTCGCCAACGCCGTCATCGACGCGTTGTCGGATCTCGGCATCAAACATCTGGAAATGCCGATGACGCCGGCCCGTATCTGGCAGGCTATCGACGACGCCAACCGCAAGCAGGCTTAGCGGTCTTGCCGGGGCAAAATCAAGGATGACGCAGGCAAGCGAACTTCTGAGCGTAAAGCCAGCGCCCTACACGCGCATCGTCGGCGCAGTCAGCGCGGCACATTTTGTCTCGCACTATTACATCATTGTACTGGCGCCGCTCATTCCCTTCGTGCGCGCAGATTACGGCATCAGCTACACCGAAATCGGCCTCGTGCTGGCGGTGTTCAACACGGTATCCGCGGTCCTGCAAGCGCCGGCCGGATTTCTTGTCGACCGGTTGGGCGCGCGGCTGCCGCTGATCGGCGCCCTGCTGATCGGCGCGGTTGCCTTGACTGTCGCGGCATTCGTTCATTCCTACTGGGTGCTGCTGGCGATGTTCGCGGTCGCCGGCATCGGCAACGCCATCTACCACCCGGCCGACTACGCGCTCCTGTCCCATCACGTTCCCGGCGAGCGCATCGGCCCCGCTTTCTCGATTCACACCTTCGCAGGCATGGCCGGTTCGGCGGCGGCGCCGCCGACGCTGCTGATGATGCAAAGCCTCTGGGGCTGGCGCGGCGCCTTCATCGGCGCGGCAATTATTGGCTTTGCCGTGGCGGCGGTGCTCCTCGCCGTCCGCGAGCAAGCCGCGGCGGCACCGACCAAGCAGCGTGGCAAATCCGGAGACGCAGCCGAATGGCGCGTGCTGCTGTCGCCGGCGATTTTGCTCAATTTGCTGTTCTTTGTGCTGCTCGCCATCATCAGCGGCGGCGTCTACAATTACTCGGTGGCGGCCCTCGGTGTCCTTTATGCAACGCCGGTCGCGGCTGCCAATGCGGCGCTGACCGGTTTTCTGTCGCTGTCGGCGATCGGCGTGCTGGCCGGCGGCTTGCTGGTGACGCGTACCCGGCGGCACGGCCTGGTCGCAGCCTGCGGTCTCGCCATGACCGCCTTTTTCATCGCGTTGGTCGGCGAGGTCGATCTCGGTCCGTTGCTCGTGATCGCGGCGATGACCGCGGCCGGTTTTGCCTCGGGCGTCATCATGCCGTCACGCGACATGATCGTGCGCGAGGTCACGCCGCCCGGCTCATTCGGAAAGGTGTTCGGGTTCGTGACCACCGGTTTCAACATCGGCGGCATTATTGCGCCACTGGTCTTCGGCGCCATCATGGATCATGGCAGCCCGCGCCTTGTGTTCTTCGGCGTTGCCGCCTGCAGCCTCGTCGCCATCCTTACAGTGGCGACGCGGCCGCGCCGCGTCGACTAGGCGATCTTTTTCAAGAGCCGAAGCTGATCGGTCTCTTCGTCGTTGTGCATTGCGCTGTAAATCAGCGGCAGCGCCTTTTGCGTATACAGCGACTTGTAAAGTTCAAGGATCAGCGCGCGCAGCTTGTCGTCCGAAATATTCAGCGTTTCGCCGAGTCCCTGCATCTCGCAGAGTGCAACCGCCTGCCGAAAGGCCGCTTGTTGCTCGCGGATCATGGCCAGAGTCCCGGCCGGCCGGCGTTCCGCCGCAAAGATCGGGTGCGGCGTGTTTCGGACATAGTCGACGTCGACGACTTGAGGGTGGTCCGCGTAATTCGCCATTTCCAGGAAATCGTTTGAGCCGGGCGCCACGATGCCATCGACGATCGCCTGCATTTCCAAGCCGTTCGGTGTCGGCCGCATTTTTTCGTAGTCGTCGATTTTCGGCAGCCGCTGCAGGAAAAACAATGGAGCGCGAATGCCGAGGTTCTGCATCAAGTGCGACAAAGACCATCCGCTCCCGCAGATATCGACCACGACGGCGTCGTCTCGCAGCGCACTCGCTGCATAGCGCCGATAGGACGGCGAAGCCTTAATCCGCGCCTGCCGGCTCGTGTAAAAATAAAGCTCATTGGCTTCGGCACCCATTTGCTTTTTGACCACGCCGAACAATTCGCTCCACAAACGGCAGTCGCGGCTGCAAAACAGCACGCTGCCGGCTTTTTTGGCGTGCAAAAAGCGCGTCAGCAGAATTGAGGACAAGAGCAGGATCGGGAAATTGAAACGGATCTGAATGAGCTGCAGCTGCCTGATCGCCGGGTCTTCACTCCAAGTCGACAGCCGGGCGCGGCGAATGATGCGCGCAAGGTCATGCAAGCCGCTACTGATCAGCCAGCTTTCGACGGGATCGGGTGCCGCTATCGAGGTGTGGCGGCTTGCGATACCGAACCGCTCGGGCGAGTGAACATCGGCGGCGAGATTGTCGCCGAGGTGCTGCTCGATGTGATATTTCGCCAGCAACTGCGGCCAGACCTCGCCGGAACGCTTGCCGTGCGATTCGACGACGACGCCGATCTCTTTGGCGAGCCCGGCCTTCTTCAGCAGCATGCGCAATACTTCTTCCGGCAGATACATGTCCGACACGGCGATGTCGCCGTCGCGTACCTGCGCGAGGTTTTCCGCGATCGGGACGACGGCTTCGAGCTCGAGAAAGATCTCCGCAGCCTGGGCGGCGTCACGCTGTTCTTGGGACCAGCCGCGCATTTTCGCGAGCTCATTATAAATGTCGTCGACCGTGTAAGACCGACTGGAGACAAGCTGCTCGGCCTTGCGGCGATCGTCGGCAAAGCCGGGGTCTTTCATCAGCGTCTCGGCGCGCGCAAAGATGATATGCGGATCGATGCAATCGCGCGCGATCAAGGTGTCGAAAACGTCGAAGCTGCGAATCGTGCGCCGGTTCGCAGTCGAGAGCAGTAGCGCGCGGTCCATAAAGATCAGATTGATTTCCGTGCGTGCGACCAGCAAATAATCGCGCGTTTCCAGGATACGGACGATCTTGTCGGACGCGCCAGAGTAAAAATGTTCACTCGGCTCGCACTGGATGAAGTACGGACGATATTTCTCGAAATTCATCGCCTCGAGCAGTTCGATGTCGACCCCCTCGACATCGATGGACAGATAGTCGATCTGCCGGGCGGCATAACGCTCGAACAGCGCGTTGATGTGGATATTGGCAACCGTTACCGGCTCGATCGGCGCGTTTTTTTTGAACGATTCAATGTGCGCCTTGTTCAGACCGGAGAGCTCCGGAATGGCGCATTGGTGGAACAGGATCGTCGCATCGTGGCGAGCGCTCACCGCCGCCTCAACGATCTCATCCTTCGGACGCGCCGCTTTGAGTTGCTGCACGAGCTGATGGTTGGCCTCGACCAGAACACCGCTGGCACCATGTTTGCGGTAGAATAAATAGCTGTTGCTGGTCTGGAACGGGTGATTGGCGCCAATTTCGATATAGAAAACGCTGGTCAGCGGCCGGCCAAGCCGCCGCAACACCGGAGCGAGCAGCGCTTCCACGATCAAGTCTTCGTTCTGCTGGGCGTAGGTTTCGCAAATATAGGTGTCGAGGATGGCCGGGGTGACGCCATTGCGCTCGCATTCGCCGCGGATAAATGCGTTGTTGAGCAGAACCTTGTTCATTGGCCCCCTCGTCCCGTCGAATCAGCCGTTTCATAGTACGGCCGCAACGGGTGTATGAGAGGTTAAGACGGCCAAGCGCGGCATACCCTTGTCAAACAAGGCGATATGCCCCATGTCAGCGCCGCGCGGACGTATTTTCTTGGCCGCGTTTTGCGGCTTACAGCCGGTGGGGAATAGTTCAACGGTAGAACATCGGACTCTGACTCCGAGAATCTAGGTTCGAATCCTAGTTCCCCAGCCACTCGGCGTTTTCACAAAACGAAACCGACTCTGTCCACGGCTACCCGTCGGGGCTAGGCAACCTTGAAAATGTGGATCATCCTCTCGTCGTACTGCTCGATAATCAAAACACTGGTCTTACAAGGGGGAGAACGCCGTGGCTCAAACAATCGAGGCATTTGTCGGCAACGCGCTCGACGACGCGAAAATATCGCCGCTGCATCAAAGGGTGATCGCGCTCATCGCGGCCGGGTACTTCTTCGACGTGATCGACTTCACCGTCTTCGGTTCGCTCGTTCCCTACATCCTGAAATCCGGGTTTGCGACCGGACCGGAGGTCGCCGCCATCGGCAGCGCCACCGTGTTCGGCTTGTTCGTCGGCACCGCCGGCCAGGGCGAGTTCTCGGACCGGTTCGGACGACGCTTCATCTACCAGTTCAACCTTCTGCTGTTCGGCATCTTCACCATCCTCGGTGCGTTGTCGCCGAGCGTCACGTTGCTGATTGCCTGCCGCTTTATCGCCGGCCTCGGGTTAGGCGCCGAGCAACCGCTCTGCTTCGTCTATGCCGGCGAATATTCGCCCAAGCGCATCCGTGGCCGCATTTTGGCGATTGTACACTTCATCGGCGGCGCCTGCGTGTGGCCGATCGGCACCGCGCTGGTGCTGCTCTTCGGCAGCTTATTCGCCGATCCGGGTAACGCCTGGCGCGGCGTCTGGCTGGTCGTCGGCATCGGCGCGCTCATCGTCTGGGTGCTCCGCTTCACGCTGCCGGAGTCGCCGCGTTATCTGGCGACGCACGGCAAGGGCCAGCAGGCGCTCGACGTGCTCGGCCGGCTCGGCATCTCCACGCCGGCGTTGAATACATTGTCGACGGACGCCGCGAGCAATACCAAGAGCGACCCCTTCGCCGTCGTCTTCAGTCAGTTCCCGGTTCGCGTCATCGCCGGCATGATCTGCTTCACCGCGTTCTTCGGTGTCGCCATCGGGCTCGGCGCCTGGCTGCCGAACATCATGAACGCCAAGGGCTTCAGCGTCACCAAATCACTTCAGTATGTCCTATTCATGAACTTCGCGGTGCCGTGCGCGAGCATCTTCATGATGTACGCACTCGATAATTGGGGCCGCAAGATCACCTCGGTCTTGGCCTTCGTTGGTGCCGGTATCATGGCAATCGTGTTCGCAAACGCGAGCACCGCCGGCCAGCTTATGGCTGCCGGCTTCGTCATGGTCTTCTTCGTCCAAGTGGCCGGCAATTCGATGCAGATCTTCGCCTCCGAAGTCTTCCCGACCAACGCGCGCACGTCGGGCTTCGGCTGGGCAGCGGGCGTCGGCCGGCTGGCGACCGCGTTCATCATGCCGACGATTTTGTGGGTGCAGAACGGTTACGGCCTAACCACGGTGTTCGTGTCGCTTGCGATCTTGCTTTTGATCGCGGCCGTTTCGGTGACCCAAATGGGTCCCGAAGCGCGGCAGAAGAGCCTCGACGAAATCGCCCCGCCGACCGGCTGAAGCTTCGTTTTGGATAGACCTCCGGGGCCCGGCGCGGCACGATGGCCGTTCCGGGCCCCGGCCATTTAGATCTGTTGCAATGAACGATTCATATTCCGCGCCATCGAAGAATATCCGCTTTTTGTCGCGCAACGATCAGGGTGCGCGTCCCGACGGCGTGCAGGTTATCGTCGAGAAAGGCTACGCCTATATCGGCCACATGTTCAGCGACGGCTTTTCTGTCGTCGACGTGCGCGATCCGCTCAATCCGAAAACCGTCGCCTTCGTGGCGGCGCCGAAGAACACGCGCTCACATCATTTGCAGATCCACGGCGACATCCTGCTCGCCGTGAACGGCCCCAACATCTGGGCGATGCAGCAATATCAAAGCCAGCAACAGTATTACGCTCAATCACTCGCGGACTCGGTCAAGGCCGACCAGCCCTTCGCCGTTGGCTTGCGCGCCTTCGATATTTCCAAACCCGAGGCGCCGCGCGAAATCGGCTTTCTCGACATGCCCGGCCTCGGCGCCCACCGCATCTGGTGGATCGGCGGCCGCTACGCCTACGTCTCGGTGCATTTCGAGGGCTTCATCGATCACGTGCTGGCTGTCATCGACGTCGGCAATCCGCAGAAGCCGCAGCTTGCCGGACGATGGTGGCTGCCCGGCATGCATCGCGCCGGCGGCGAGACGCCACCCGCTTCCTTTGGCAAGCGCACGGCGCTGCATCACCTGATCAGCGCCGGCAAGCTCGGCTTTGCCGCCTGGCGCGACGGCGGCATGACCGTGCACGACCTCACCGACCCGGCAAATCCGAAGCTGCTCGCCCACCGCAACACCGCGCCGCCGTTTGCCGGCGGCGCCCACACGCCGTTGCCGCTTGCCGACCGCAACCTGCTTGTGCTCGCCGACGAGGCAACCTCCGTCAATTGCGCCGCCGGCATCGCCTATACGTGGATTTATGACGTGCGCGAACCGACCAATCCGGTGACGATCGCCACACTGCCGACACCGACCGGCGAAGATTTCTGCGCCAAGGGCGGCAAGTTCGGCCCGCATAACCTGCATGAGAACCGGCCCGGCTCGCTGCAGCGCTCGGACATCGTCTTTGCCACCTATCACAATGCCGGCGTGCGCGTGTTCGACATCGCCAACCAATTCGAGCCGAAGGAGATCGGCTACTACTTACCGCCGGCGCCGGAGCGAATCGTCGACCGGCGGCCGGACCCGGTTAAGGTCATCCAATCCTGCGACGTCTATGTCGACACCAAGGGCGTCATGTATCTCACCGATACCAATGCGGGGCTGTACATTCTCGAATACGAAGGAAAATAGAAGCATGACCGAAAAATTCGGCCGTCTCGCTTTGCACATGTGGACCATCGACACCACGCCGCTTGCCACCGCGCTCGATGCCGCGAAGCTCGGCGGCTTCGACGCGGTCGAGTTGCGGCGCACCGACTTCAAGCGCTGCTTCGACGCCGGCATGAGCAACGAACAGGTGCTCGCGCTCGTCAAAAATAGCGGCATTGCGGTCGGCGTGCTCGGCGTCGAATATGGCTGGCTGTTCGCTACCGGCGAGGAGAGTGCGCGGCTGTTCAAGGTCTTCCGCGAGTCCTGCGAGAACGCCGTTGCGCTCGGCTGCAAAATGCTGATGAGCGCGCCGGGCCAGGTCAATGGCTCGATCCCGCAGGCAATTGAATATCTAAAGCGCGCCGGCGACATCGCCGGCGAATACGGGCTCAAGCTCGCGATCGAGTACAACTCGCAGCACGATGTGCTCAACAGCCTGCCGGTGCTGCGCCAATTGATCGAGGGCGCCAATAAGTCGAATTGCGGCTATCTCATCGACGCCTACCACTTCCAGCGCTCGGGCTATGGCGGCGCGAGCTTCCGCGACTTGCCGAACGACATGATCTATTGCTTCCAGTACAGCGACGTATCGCCCAACCCGGTGACCGGCGTGCGCCGGCCGACCGACCGGCTGGTGCCCGGCAAGGGCGTGGTGAAATGGCGCGAGGTACTCGGACTTCTCTACGAGAAGGGTTACACAGGCTATATGAGCTACGAGGCCCCAAACCCCGATCTTTGGGCGCGCTCCCCTTATGATGTCGCGCGCGAAGGCGTCGAGCTCACGCGCAAATTGTTACGCGACGCCGTTCCGGCTTACGCGAATTGAGGATTGACACCATGGCAGAAGACCTTCCGCTCTTCCTCGGATTGAACGACAAGACGATCACCGACATCCCGAAGACGGTCGAGAAGCAGCGCTATATGACGAGCGTCGCGCCCAAGGCCGCCAATCCCGGCAAATGGGTCGAGCAGCCGCGCATGCCGATTCCGACGGGAGAACATGCTGTGATCGAATGCCAGGGTAAGATCCATTCGATCGCGGGCTACGCCAAGCATCGCGTCGACCAGAATTTTCATCAGGTCTACGACCCAGCGACCAAATCCTGGTCGCTGAAGGCGCCCTTCCCGCACCCGTGCAATCACGTCGCGGGCACGTCGATCGGCACGAAAATCTACACTTTTGGCGGCTTCGTCGAGCAGAACCGCTGCCCGCATTCCAAGTGCTTCGTCTACGACACCGCGACCGATGAATGGGCCGCGATCGCGCCGATCTCGCGGCCGCGTGGCGCCATGTCGGCGGTCGTGCTCGACGGCAAGATCCATCTGCTCGGTGGTCGCGACGTGCGCTCGGTCGAGTGGCACGAGGTCTACGATCCGGCGACCAACAAATATTCTGACCGCGCCAGCATGCGCGGCTCGACCGGCACGCAGCCTTTCGTCGGCCAGCGCGACCACATGGGCGTCGCCGTGGTCGACGGCAAAATCCACGCCATCGCCGGTCGCATGGATTCTTATGATTTCAACACCAGTCTCAACGCCGTCTACGATCCCAAGACCGACTCATGGTCGTTTCGCGCGCCCTTGCCGACGGCGCGCTCCGGACCGTCCTGCGTCTATATCAGCGGCAAGATCGTGGTGTTCGGCGGCGAAGCTACGGGCCGCGTCTTTGGCACCAACGAAATTTACGACCCCAAGGCCGACGCTTGGGAAGCCGGCACGCCAATGGCGATCCCGCGCCATGGGCTCCATGGCGCGACCTGCGCGGTGATCGGTAACATGGTCCATGTCCCCGGCGGCGGGCCGGTGCCCGGCGGCCAGGTGCAGGGCGCCTATCACGACGCCTTCACCTTCGGCTGAGGCGAGCGGGCGCCAACGGAGCGGAACGTGCGATGGCGCTCATCGAGATCGACGGCGTAATCAAGAACTACACGCTTGAAAACGACCGCGAACTGACCGCCATCGACCGCATTAGCCTGACGATCGGCGAAGGCGAATTCGTTTCCATCATCGGGCCGAGCGGCTGCGGCAAAAGCACGTTGCTGCACATGATCGGCGGTTTCGTGCCCGCCTCGGCCGGCGAGATCCGGGTGCGCGGCGCCCCGGTCGGTGGACCCGATCCGGACCGTGGCATCGTGTTCCAGCACTTCGCGCTGTTTCCGTGGAAGACCGTACTCGGCAACGTCGAATACGGGCTTGCCGAGCGCGGTATCGCCAAGGCGCAGCGACGGCGCACCGCGCAAAATTTCATCGACATGGTCAAGCTCAGCGGTTTTGAGAATACGTTCCCGAACCGGTTGTCGGGGGGCATGCAGCAGCGCGTGGCCATTGCGCGAATGCTTGCCTGCGAACCTTCGATCCTGCTGATGGACGAGCCGTTCGGCGCGCTCGATGCACAGACGCGCAAAATCATGCAGGAAGAGCTGCGCGAATTGTGGCAGCGCTTTCGCAAGACCGTGGTTTTCGTCACCCACGACGTGCGCGAAGCGGTCTTCCTGTCGCAGCGTGTCATCGTCATGAGCGCGCGCCCCGGCCGCATCAAGACCGTCGTTGAAACGGGGCTGGGGCCAGAGGCGACGCGCGCGGCCATCGACGAGAAAGCCGACGCGCTTTGGGAGATGCTGCGCGAAGAGGTGGTGCGCAATATCGCTGCGGAAAGGCGGGACCTGTGAGCAAGGCGCTGCGTGTCCCGATATTCTATCTGCCGATCTTTGTCGGCCTGCTGATGTGGGAGCTCGCCGCCCGCACTGGGTTGCTCGATCCGTCGATCTGCCCTTCCCTTGGCGCGACGCTCGCGGCGTTTGCGCGCCTCATCGACAAAGGGCATTTGCTCGAAAACGCCTGGATTTCTCTATTCCGGCAATCGAGCGGATTTTTTCTTGCCGCGAGCTTCGGAATTCTGTCTGGAATGCTGATGGCACAAAGCCGGTGGGTGTTCAATGTACTGGAGCCGCTGCTGCGGGCGACGTTTCCGTTGCCGAAGTCGGCGCTGATTCCGTTATTCATCCTCTGGCTCGGCATCGGCGACGCCGCCAAGGTCGCGGCGGTGTTCCTCGGCTGCCTACTGCCGGTCGTGATCTCGACCTACAACGCGGCGCGCGGCGTCAACAAGCAATTGCTCTGGTCGGCGTGGAGCCTCGGCACGGCAAAATGGCTGATCCCGTGGAAGATCGTCTTTCCGGCGGCGCTGCCCGAAATCATGAGCGGCCTGCGCATTGCGCTCGCCCTTTCCTTCACACTGATGGTGAGCGCCGAATTTCTCATCGGTAATCGGGGGCTGGGCACGCTCATCGGCACGCTGGGGGAGGATGGCGACTATCCCGGCATGTTCGCTGCGGTTCTGGCGGTCACGCTGCTCGGCTTTGCCGCGGACCGGCTGTTTCTGTGGCTCAACAACAGACTTCTGCGCTGGCGGGATTGATGGCGACGCGCTCGACGACATCGTGGCTGTGGCGTGGCTTCGAGCGCAATGTCTCGATCGTGGTCGTGCTGGCGCTTTGGGAAATAACCACCCGCGCCGGGCTGTTCAACAATTTCCTGTTGCCGCCGCTGAGCGACGTGCTGGCGCGCGGCTTGCGCGACGTGATGAACGGTGAACTGCCGCGTCAGGCCTTGATCACCGCCTATATCGCGGTTGTCGGCTTTGCGCTCGCCGCGGCGGCCGGGGTTGCCGCCGGCGCGCTGATGTCGATGTCGGCGGTGGTGCGGCGGATCATGGAGCCTGTCGTATCGGTCGCCTTCCCAATTCCGAAAATCAGCTTCCTGCCGATTTTCATTCTTTGGTTTGGCCTCGACAACATGCCGAAGATCATGATGATCGCCTTCACCTGCATCGTGCCGATCATCAGCGCCACCTATCTCGGCACGGCGACGGTCGACAAATATTTCCTGTGGTCGGCGCAAAATCTCGGCACGACGCGGCACACGTTGTTCTGGAAGGTGATCGTTCCGGCGGCCGCCCCGCAAATCATCAGCGGGCTGCAGGTCGCCTTTCCGCTTGCCTTGATCATCGCCGTGGTGACCGAGATGCTCACCGGGGCTGACGGGCTTGGCGGCTACATGATCCATGCCGTGCGCTTTGCCCAGTCCGACAAGGTGTTTGCCGGCCTTCTGGCGACGTTGCTGCTCGGCATGTTTTTCATGCAGGCCTTCGCAATATTGCGGGCAAGGCTGCTGGTTTGGCACGCTGAAACGGCGTCCGCGGGCGCGACCTGAGCTTGGGATGCGGCGCTTGCCGTATCGGAGACAAAACGCGCTAGACTGTCAGTGAACGACCGCCGGCGAACGGCGGCGACCATCTCCTCGGGAGGAAATAGTGCTGCAATCAAAAATGATTCGCGGGCTTTTCGTCGCGACGCTTGCGCTGGCGGCCGGTAGCGTGGCGTCCGCCGAGCCGTTCAAGCTGCGCGTGAGCTACGATACCATTCCGACGCATCTGGCGCCGATCATTTTCAAGATGCCGGACCAGCTCAAATATTTCGGCAAGGACTACACCATCGATTTTCAGCGTTACAAAGGGTCCTCGCTGGTCTTACAGGCGCTCGCCGGCGACCAGTGCGACTTAGGCGTGCTCGCCTTCTCCACATTTGCCACCGGCATCCTCAACGCCCATCTGCCGATCAAGGGCATCGCCGACGTCGCGCAGGACGGCCCCAGCTTCTCGACCGTCTATGCGGTGGCGCCGAACTCGCCGGTCAAGTCGGTGAAGGATCTCAAGGGCCAGACTATTGCCGTCAATGCGTTCGGCGGCGCCGTCGACATGGCGGCACGCGGCGTGCTGAAGAAGAACGGGCTTGCCCCCGACAGCGACGTCCGCATCATCGAAGCCGGCTTCGGCGCCATGGAGGCGATGACCAAAGAAAACAAGATTCAGGTTGGCGCATTCCTGGCGCCGTTCTGGTGGAAGGCGAAGAAAGACGGTTTCCGCGAAATCTTTCAACAGAAAGACGGCATGGGCACGACCGAGTTTCTGTTCTTCGCCGCCAAGGACGATTTCATCAAGGCGCACCGCGACGTTCTGGTCAAATTTCTCGCCGATTACGTGCACGGCATCCACGTCGTCAACGACCCGGCGAACCGGCCGCGTGTGCTCGAGATCATGGCCGAATTGACCGGCCGCCCCGAAGCTGCCTTTGCCGACTGGGCCCTCTTGCCGGGCAAGGATATCTACCATGATCCCAACGGCTTGGTGAACGAGAAGGCGCTGCAAAGCAACATCGATACTTTGGCGGAACTGAAAATGATTCCGAAATCGTTCGATGTCAGCCCGCACGTCGACAATTCGCTGGTGAAGGACGCCGCCAAGGGAATGTGAGACGGCTCCCAAAATGCTTCGTGCAAAGCGCCACGGCCGCCCGACAAGGGCGGCCGTATCGCATGTGGATTTGCTCGAGAAGACTTAGTGCACGGGCCGCAAGGTCAACTCGGCGACGCCGACGGCAAGATTGAGCCCGGCCTGCCCCTGCACCGATACCGGCTGCAAGGTCACGGTGCGGTTCGAGCCACCGACCAGGACGTTCGCTCCAACACCCGCACCTACCGTTGCCTCGCCGCTCGCGCCGGTATAATGGCCGGCAAGCGCGCCGAAACGGCGCGTGGTCGGCGCATCGACGGCCCAGATCATTTCGCCGCCCGCGGTGGCGCCGAGATCAAGTCCGAATTTGGTGATGGAGCCGACGTACACCTCGCGCGGTCCCGGAGCCGACGGCGTGAATATGCACTTCACGTCTTTCTTTGACGTGATGACAAGTCCGATACCGGCGGAGATGTCGCAGCTCAACGTGCCGATCTTGGCGTGCGGTGGCGCGGCCATACTCGGGCTAGGAACGGCGACCAGGGCGATGGCCGCCAATGCAGCAAGAGCGCTGTAAGCACGGTGCATGTCAGTCTCCCTCGTAATTTGTGGCTTGCCGAAAAACACCGACGCGGGCGGAAAGTTCCAATGTTCGCTCAAAAACGAACGCTTTCGCGAAAATGCGCGGATCAGGCCAAGCAATGGCCGAATGAATTTGGCTGCGCCGACTTGGACAACGGGCTCATCACGGGCTCGCAACCGATCAGAGGGGTTGGCCGCGCCGACGCGGGAACGACCGGTTTTTTCGCAACCGGCAGCGGCAGGCGGTCCGCCTTTTCGGCACGGTTAACGGTTTGTGGCGCGCTCTCTTGAAGCGTCGGCCGGCCGGCGAAGGATAGCGCTACGCCGGCGCTCGGCGCGACACAGCCGATGGCGAGCATCAAAAGACCGCCGGCAATCAGGTATCGAGAACTGTTCGTCATCGAAAGGGTCTCCGCGGCCGCGGAAACAACCCCGATTCGAAAGCAAGGTTCCTCTCGCTACCTTTCAAAGTGTCGAGAGCGTTTGGCTGGCGGGAATGACGATGCGACAGTGCAGGCCTTCCGGCTCGAAAGTCATTTCGACTTTTGCATCGAGAGCCCGCACGAGATTGCGCTCGATCACCAGGCTGCCAAACCCCCGTTTGCGGCGCACCTTGACCCGCGGCCCCGAACGCTCGCGCCAATCCAATTCGATCGCGTCGCCGTCGGCATTGCTTCGGCAAACCCAGCTGATGGACACGCGACCGTCGGGAACCGACAATGCGCCGAACTTCTGCGCGTTAGCGGCGAGCTCGTGCAGCGCCAGTCCGAGATTTTGCGCAGCTTCGGGCTTTAGGCCGACATCGGGGCCATCGACCGCCACTTGGCCATCGAGGCGATCGACGTATGCGGCCAATTGCGAGCGGACCAATTCCCGCAAAGACGCACCGTGCCAACTCTCGTGGACAAGCAGATCGTGCGAGGCCGCAAGCGCCTGCAAACGGGCGGCGAACTGACCAAGAAATGCATCGATTGAGCCGGCGTGGCGCGCGGTTTGCCGCGCCATCGCTTGAATGACCGCCAGCAGATTCTTTGAGCGATGCGTGAGTTCGCGCAACAAAAGGCGCAGATGGGCCTCGCTCTCTTTGCGATCGGTGACATCGACGGCCGCGCATGTCAGACCAATAATTTCGCCGTCCTCATTGCGCAGCGGCTCGACGCGTAGATCGTGCCAACGAACACCCGGTCCTTCGTTAACGGCAACCTCCGCGCTTTGCGTTTCGCCGGTCGCCAAGGCCTTTTTTTTCAAATCGATAATCGCGGCGCTGCTGCGTCCCGGAAATATTTCTTCATCGGTGCGCCCGATAATGTCCTCGACGCTGCGCCCGAGGAGTGGATTGCTGATCGACGTATAACGAAGATCGCGGTCCTGGGTGTAGACCATCACCTGCGCCCCGCGCAGCGAAGCTTCGTAGCGCGCAAATCGCGCTCGCAAGAGGCTTAGCTCCCAAGCTTGCACTTCAAACCGGGCCTCGAGCTGCTGATAGCGCTCTTGCAGACCGGTGGAATTGTTCTCATCCATGCTTGCACTCTACTGCGCCGTGGCCGGTCTCGCGCGGCACGCTTGCGGTGGCGCCGCCGCAGCCGGATTGGCTGCGAATCCGTATTTTCTCCGACATTAGAAGGATTTAACGTGGCCGGACGCAATTCGTTTCTGCGCGCCTCACCCCCGCTGCGCGCAAACCGGAACTTCCGCCTCAGGCCTACGTTGTTTTTGCGAGCCCACGGGAGGTCCCATGTCCACGCGCAGCAAAATAGCCAACGCCGATGAAATCGCAGCCATTGAAGATTTATTGAGCGATCTGGAAAAACGCCTGAAGCGTCTTTCCCAAGCAACGCACCGGGAAGTGTCCGGCGCATCCGGCGAGGTCCGCGACTTTGTCAGCGAGGCTCTTGCCGGGATCATGGACCGGGTGCGCGAGAGCGCGGCCGAGGTCGGCGAAAATATTGGCAGCCAGGCATCGCGGGCGGGCAATCAGGCGATGCACAAAATCAGCGAGCAACTCGAAGAGCGGCCGTTCGCCATGCTGGCAATCGCCGCCGGCATCGGTTTCCTGTTCGGTCTTGCCAATCGCCGCTAGGCGCCATGCAACTCGATCATCTCGCACAAGCCGCGATCAGCCAGATCATCGGCCGGCTCGTGCGGCGCTTGCTGATCGCTCTCGTCGTGCTTGGATGCGCGATTGTCGCGCTCTACCATTGGACGATCGCCGGCACCATGGCTCTGGAGAGTCAGTTCGGGCTGCTTTACGCGCGGCTGATTGTCGGCGGAATCTATGCAGCGGTGGCGGCCGCGGCCGCCACGGCGCTGTGGCTGCAGTCGCGCAGCCCGCGCCTCAATGGGCAAAAGGCGCTGACCTCGGCACGCGAGATGCAACTCGTCATGCTCATCGAGGCGGTGTTCCTCGGCTACGAGCTCGCCCGCAAAGGCATCCGCTCGCGTTAGCTCGCCCGCCGCTCGCGCCGCCGGGCATTGCGTTCAAAGAACAACGCCTGGCTCAACACCGCCGACACCGTCGCCGGCTGGAACGGCTTTGCGATCAGGAACGCCGGCTCAGGCCTTTCTCCGGTCAGGAAACGCTCGGGATAGGCGGTGATGAAGATCACCGGCACCTCGAACGAGCGCAGCATCTCGTTGACCGCTTCGAGGCCGGAGCTGCCGTCGGCCAATTGAATGTCAGCAAGGATGAGGCCCGGCCGCTTCGCTTTGGCCATGGCCACGGCCTCGGCATGGGTGCGCGCAACGCCGAGCACGCGGTGGCCGAGGCCTTCCACCAACCCTTCGAGATCGAGGGCGATGAAGGTCTCGTCCTCGATGATGAGAACATCGGTGGCGATTTCGGCGGCGAGTTCGCGGCCCGATTCCTCGACAAGCTCGCGCAAGCTCGGCGCATCGATATCGAGCACTTTGGCCGCGTCGTCCTCGGAAAGTCCCTCAAGCGCGACCAGCAAGAAAGCCTGCCGCGGCATCGGCGCGATCTGCGCCAGATGACGCTCGACGGGCTGGCTCTGGCCGCCCGGCCCGGGTTTGCCGTTGAGCGAGACGGAATTCCAGATTTTAGTGAACAGACGGTAGAGCGCGATGCGCGTCGAGGTGCCGGTCTCCAGCACGCTCGGATCTTGGATGATCGCTTCGAGCGTTGCCGACACATAAGCATCGCCGGAGGCCTGGCTACCGGACAAAGCCCGGGCGTAGCGCCTCAGATATGGAAGGTGCTGTGCAACCGCTTGAGATGTGGACAAGTTTCCCTCCGAATCCATGCAAAGCAGCCGTTGTCCGGCTTGGCCCCCCCGTTTCCGTTGAAGCCTAAACCGCTTAACGTGACGTTTGGAAAAAAGTTCCACGAGCGGCGGAACTAATTGCAGCGTAAGGGGTTTCGCACAAACGACCGGGGAACCTGCAACCGGCGGAGCACGCCGGGGTTAGGGATTTGGGATCGATGAACGAGCGTAAGCCCACGGGGCAACAACCGATGGAAACGACCGCCCAACGACAAAAGAAGCCGCACGCCAAGGCGGCCAAGTTGGGGCGCGAGGTGCAGGCCCGGCTCGGGCAGCAGCTTCGCGCCATGTACGACGAGGTTGTCCACCAAGGGGTGCCGGACCGTTTCGCCGAGCTGATCAACCGTCTTAACGGCAATGGGAACAAGGACAAGCACTGATGCCCATGGACGAATCCGTCCGCAAAGCTGTCCTCGCCGCAGTCCCCAGTCTGCGTGCGTTCGCGATTTCGCTCTGCGGAAACGTGGATCGCGCCGATGATTTGGTGCAGGAAACCCTGCTGCGCGCGCTTGCCAATATCGATTCTTTCCAGCCCGGCACCAACATGTCGGCGTGGCTGTTCACCATTCTGCGCAACCACTTCCGCTCCGAATACCGCAAGCGCCGGCGCGAGGTGGAAGACAGCGAAGGCCGCTATGCCGAAACGCTGAAAACGCAACCGGAGCAGCACGGACAGGTGGAATTTCGTGAATTCCGCGAAGCGCTCGCGCAGTTGCCAACCGACCAGCGCGAGGCGCTGATCCTGGTCGGCGCCTCCGGTTTTTCCTACGAAGAGGCTGCCCATATTTGCGGCTGCGCCGTCGGCACTATCAAGTCGCGCGTCAATCGGGCGCGAACCAGGCTCGCCGAGCTGATGTCGATCGACGGCAGCACCGACTTTGGTCCCGATGAGCAGACCCGCGCCGTGCTCGCGGGCAGCGGCGACTAGCCACTCAACGCCGAGCGTTCAAAATGCAAAACCCCGCGCGGCGGATGCTCGCGCGGGGCTCTGCAACACGCTTTTACGCGACAGACGCTACGGCACGGTCGGGGCGCGCCCCCGCACCAAACCGACAAGCGCGGCAATGGCGAACAGCACGACAGCAACAAAGAAAACGATCTTGGCGGCCTCGACCGCCACGCCGGCAATGCCGCCGAAACCAAGCACCGCGGCAATCAACGCGATAATGAGAAATGTGACAGCCCAACCCAACATGGTTATCCCCTTTCTACGGATGCGGATTTGAACGTCCGCGTGAAAGGAAAACGCGGAGCCGGCGCGGATCGTTCCCCACCCTCCCTGGAGAGGGAGGTAAAGCGAACGTGCTTCGCTTCTCGGATTTGATTGTCAAACAGCAGGCGTGCGCGATCGCCCCTGTTCTTTGCGGCGCGGGGTACGCCGTCGTCCATCCCCCGCTCGCGCGGGGCACTTTTTCCCCTCGGGACCAGCCCGAGGGAGCGGAGCGCCGATTGGCGCGTCCGTATCCGTAAAGCCGCGCACATTGCGGTGCGCGGGCGCCTCTCGGCGCTCCACTGGCGGCGATTTTAAGTCCCCGGCGCCGCGTTTCCTGGGACGAGGCAAAGCGTGCCAGTCCCAGTCCAGCGAAGCTCCTCGCGGAGCGGTCCTATTGCCGCCCGAGCGACGTGCCGGGGCCCCCCGGTGCCTCGCCTGCGAAGCGAGACAGCGGGCGCCGCGTCAGCCTCCGGCTTGCGCCGCAAGGCCCGGGATGTTCGGGGGCTGCATCTCCGGCCCCTTCATCATCCCGCTGCTCCATCATCAAGACGCCTCATGATGACGCCCTCGGATTTGAGCAGGACGCGTGGAATATAATCCTAGCTACGGGAGAAGTCAAGCGGGCCTAGGACTTTCTTCAGCCCGGCGAGCCGGGCGCCGCAAGACCCGGCGAAGGCCGCAGGGCTGCGCGTAAAGCCTCGCTTTTTCAGAGCGTTACGGCCATGCCCCGACCTCACCCGGAGGAACCTGCTTCCTGATAAAAGAGTTCACCTCATTGCGTCCCCGTGAAGGAGTACCGGCCATGGCGCCGCGCCCAAACTGGAAAGGCTTTCTCAAATTGTCGCTGGTGTCGTGCTCGGTGGCGCTTTATCCGGCCACGACGACGAGCCAGCGCATCCGCTTCAACATCATCAACCGGGAAACCGGCAACCGCATCCGCAATGAGGTCGTCGACGCCGAAACCGGCGACCCGGTGCCGCAAGAGGACCGCGTCAAAGGCTATCAATTCGAGAAGGGCCAATACGTGCTTGTCGAGGAAGATGAACTCGACAACGTGGCGCTGGAAAGCACGCATACGATCGATATCGAGCAGTTCGTACCGGTGTCGCAGGTCGACCGCATCTATCTCGACGAATCGTTCTATCTCGTGCCGCAGGACGACGTCGCGCAAGAGGCCTTTGCCGTCATCCGCGAAGCCATGCGCAAAGAGGATCTCGTCGGCCTGGCGCGCGTGGTGATCTACCGGCGCGAGCACCTCTTGCTGCTCGCGCCGCGCGGCAAGGGCATCATGGCCACCGCCTTGCGCTACAGCGCCGAAGTGCGCGACGAGAAAAACTATTTCGACGAAATTCCGAACATCAAGGTGCCGGCCGACATGCTCAAGCTCGCCGTGCACATCCTCGAGAGCAAAAAAGGCAAGTTCGATCCCGACCGGTTTGAAGACCGCTACGAGAGCGCCCTGCAGAAATTGATCGACGCCAAGCGCGCCGGCAAGAAGCCGCCGACGATCGCCGAACCGAAACCAAGCAACGTCATCAATCTCATGGACGCGCTGCGGCGCAGCGCCAAGGCGGAACGCGAACCCGCCTCCGCGCGTAAAAGCCACGGTAAAAAGCGGGCGACGTCACGAAAGAAGGTCAGGAAGGCGAGCTAACGGATGGCGGGGCTCAAGACTTATCACGCCAAGCGCAAGTTCAACGTTACCGCGGAACCGAAAGGCAAGGTCGCACGAAAGCGCGGCCATGCGTTCGTCATCCAGAAACACGCGGCAACGCGGCTGCATTACGACCTGCGGCTGGAACTCGACGGGGTGATGAAAAGCTGGGCGGTCACGCGCGGGCCGAGCCTGGTGCCGGGGGAAAAGCGCCTCGCCGTCGAAGTCGAGGACCATCCGATCGAATACAACAAGTTCGAAGGCACCATCCCCAAGGGCGAATATGGCGGCGGCACGGTGATGATCTGGGACCGCGGCTCGTGGGAGCCGCAAAACGATCCGCATTACGGACTGCGCAAAGGTCATCTCGATTTCGTGCTCGACGGCGAAAAGCTGCACGGCGGCTGGCACCTCGTGCGCATGCATCGCCGCGCCGGCGAGAAGCGCAACAATTGGCTGCTGATCAAGCAGCATGACGACGCCGAACGCTCGGCGCGCGACAAGGATATTCTCGAGCAGATGCCGCTATCGGTCGTCTCCGGCCGCAGCATGGACGAGATCGCGCAAGGCGCGCCGAAGAAATCGGCAAAGACAAAGAAGGTTGCGGCGAAGAAATCCGCGGGCAGACGCGAGAAGGCGGCGATGGCCGCCATCCTGCGGCGGACGAAAAAAGCCATGCGCGCGCGCGATGGCGTCCCCGCAGGACACCGCGCCGCCCTGCCTGCTTTCCTCGAACCGTGTCTGGCAACGCTTGCCGACAAGGCGCCGGACAGCGCCAACTGGATTCACGAGATCAAGCTCGACGGCTACCGCCTGCAGGCGCGGCTCGACCGCGGCAAGGTCAAATTGCTCACCCGCCGCGGCCTCGACTGGACGACGAAATTCCCGACGATTGCCAAGGCGGTGGCCGGCCTGCCCGCCGATGCGGCGCTGATCGACGGCGAATTGGTGGTGGAGGGGGAGGACGGCGTCTCCAATTTTTCCCTGCTGCAGCAAGACCTCAAAGCGGGGCGCCACGACCGCATGGTCTATTACGTCTTCGATCTCATGCATCTCGACGGCGCGGACCTGCGCGATTTGCCGTTGCAGGAGCGCAAAGCGCGCCTGCAGCGCCTGTTGACGAAACAACCCAAGCGCGGGCCTCTTCGTCTAAGCGAATCGATCGAGGAGCCCGGTCCGGTTCTGCTCAAGCACGCCTGCAAACTCGGCCTTGAAGGCATCGTCTCCAAGCGCGCGGATGCCGGCTACCACTCGGGCCGCGTCCACGATTGGCTGAAAACCAAGTGCACCGACCGGCAGGAGCTGGTGATCGTCGGCTTTGCGCCGTCGGCGGCCGATGCGCATTCGGTCGGCGCGCTGGTCGTCGGCTACTATGACAAAGGCAAACTCCTCTATGCCGGACGCACCGGCACCGGCTTCACGCACGACGTGGCGCGAGAGCTTTATCGCAAGCTCAAGGCGTTAAGCACCGACAAGTCGCCGCTTGCCGCCGTGCCCAAGGAAGAGCGCGGGGTGCGCAGTCCGGTGTGGGTCGAGCCCAAGCTTGTCGCCGAAATCGAGATTCGCGGCTGGACGCATGGCGGGCGTCTGCGCCAATCCTCGTTCCAGGGATTGCGCGAGGACAAGCCGGCGAAAGAGGTCGTGCGCGAGATCAAAAGCGCCGCCGCGAAAACCAGACAGGCCGCGCTGAAGCGCAGCGCCCCGGTGAAGACAGCGCCCGTTGCCGTGGCCGGCGTTGCCCTCACCCATCCCGACCGCGTCTATTGGGACGACGCCGGCGTCACCAAGCGCGATCTCGCGGAATTCTACGCCGAGATCTGGGACTGGATGAAGCCGCACCTCGTCGGGCGGCCGATCGCATTGGTGCGCTGTCCCGACGGCGCCGGCGGACAGTGCTTTTTCCAGAAGCATGTCTCCGCCGGCATTAATGCCGAACACATGCACCAAGTGAAGGAGAACGGAGACAAGATCATTTCCATTGACGATCTTGCCGGCGTCATCGCGCTGGTGCAGGCCGGCGTGCTCGAAATCCACACGCGCGGCAGCACCATCGAACATCTCGACAAGGCCGATCGGCTGGTCTTCGACCTCGATCCGGGACCGGGCACCGATTGGGATGACGTCGTTGCCGCGGCCCGCGACGTGCGCGAGCGCCTGCAATCAATCAAGCTGACGACGTTTCTGAAGACATCCGGCGGCAAGGGCCTGCACGTCGTGGTGCCGATCCAGCCGACGCCGTGGGACGAGGCCAAGGACTTCTGCCGCGCCGTCGCCGAGGCGCTCGCCGCCGACGCGCCGGAGCGCTACCTCGCCGTGTCGACCAAGAGCAAGCGCCAGGGCCGCATTTTCATCGATTATCTGCGCAACAGCCGCGAGGCGACGGCGGTCGCGCCCTATTCGACGCGCGCGCGGCCCGGCGCGCCGGTATCAGTGCCGGTCGACTGGTCGGAGATCGGCAGCCTCAAAAGCGCGCACCAATATACGGTGGCCAATCTCCCGGCGCGGCTCAAGCGGCTGCGCAAAGACCCGTGGGCCAATATCGCGCGGCACCGGCCGGCGCTGCCGCGGTTCAAATAGCGCGGCTCGACGGCCCGCTCGATTCGGCACAATAACGCCGTCTCAGGCGCTCAGCGCTTGCTGGTTGACGCGCTCCTCGGCGATTTGCGTCAGCAGTTGATCGGCGTGCTTTTCCTCTTCCAGCGTCTCGTGCAGCAGGCGGGCGATCTGCGGCTTGCCGATCAGCTTTGCCCAGGCGCACAAAGTGCCGTAGCGCGCGATCTCATAATGCTCGGCGGCCTGTCCCGACGCGGTGAGGCCGGCGTCGAGGACCTGATCGTCGTCGGCCTCGTCGATGACCTCTTTGCCCTCGGCGATGATGCCGAGAATGGCGTCGCATTTCTTGCCCCGTGCCGGCTTCTCGATCATCGCAAACGCCTTCTCCAGCCGTTCGACGTGGCCTTCGGTTTCTTTCAGGTGGTCGGTGAAAGCTTTCTTCAGCTTGGCGTTGTCGGCTTCCTTCGCCATCTTGGGCAGCGCCTTGGTGAGCTGCTTCTCGGCGTAATAGACGTCCTGCAAGAGGGCGTGGAATAGTTCGTCCATCGTCTTCATAATTTTGGCTCTCCGCATTGGCTGTGAATTGTGCGTGTTGCGTCCACGGGCGGTGGATGGCTCGGCAACGTGCGATCAATGCAACGGTTCCCGGCACCAAGCGCCGTCCTTGTTGGCAACGGCCGGCCAGTGGGCAATGGAACTCGCCGGACATGGCGGGCGTTGACGGGCGCGAGTGCATACCGGCTCTTGCATTGAGGGGGACATCCGATGGCGGAGAAAACAGCCCGCAACCGCCGTCTGGCATCCGCGATCAACGAATGGTTTGCGCGCTTTGCGCAAGCGACCGCGCGATGGACCGGAAATCCGCTCGCATTTCTGCTGGCCGTGCTCGTCGTTCTGGCCTGGGTCGTGACCGGGCCGATCTTCCATTACAGCGATACCTGGCAGCTGGTGATCAATACCGGCACCACGATTGTCACCTTCCTGATGGTCTTTCTCATTCAGAACACGCAGAACCGCGACACCCTCGCCCTGCAACTGAAACTGTCGGAGCTGGTGCTGGGGGCCGAGGGGGTGGAAAACAAGTTCGCCGCGGTCGAGCACCTGAACGACGAGGAACTCGAGAAGCTATACGAAGAATGCAAGCGGCAGACCGAGTTTGCCCTTGGGCATCTGCAACGGCGGCACAAGAAAAGCAAAACGGCGGCGCAACGGGCCGGCAGTGCGACGCGCCGGTCTTCCCGCCGCAGCTGACGCCGGGTCTGCCCGATCACGGAACCCACGTCGCGACCCAGCGATTATTCCGACCGACTACGGCGTTTCCGCTTTTTTGACACATGTTTCGTATTCTTTTCACCCTCACGCGGTGAACGAGAACGGGCGCATGGGCCGGACGACATTTCACACGATTGCCGTTTTGCTTTCCACCATGTTCGCCACTGGCGCAGCCGGCGCGCACGAGGCGGGGCATTTCAGCGGCGTTGCCGCCTACTACAGCAAGGACTATGTCGGCCGCACCGCATCCGGCGAAACATACGATCCGGCCAAATTCACCTGCGCGCACCGCACCCTGCCCTTCGGCACCCACGTGCGCGTGACCGACCCGCGTTCGCACCGCAGCGTTGAGGTCATCGTCAACGACCGCGGACCGTTCAACAAGGGCCGCATCATCGACCTTTCTCTCGCCGCCGCAAAAGCGCTGCATATGACCGGGCGCGGGCTTATCAAAGTCACCGCCACGGTCGAATAGGCGCAGGCCGAGGCCGGCTGCTACGCCCGCCGTGCGACTTGCGCTATGCTTGCCCAGCCTGCCCGATCACCTGCCGCAATGCCAAAGGACCGTCCATGCCCGCCAAGCGCCCGGCGCCTCGCCTTCCCGTGCTCGATGAAGCGCATATGAACGACGCGCAGCGCAGCTTGCTCGAAGCGATCCGCAACAGCCCCCGCGGCAAGAGCGTCACCCCGCGCGGGCCCTTTGCGGTATGGCTGCACGCGCCGCAATTCGGCGATCTCGCCCAGCAGCTCGGCGCTCATTGCCGCTACAAGACCGCGTTGCCGCCGCGGCTGTCCGAATTCGCCATCCTGTGCACGGCACGGCTATGGCGCGCGCAATACGAATGGTACGCGCACGAGCCGATGGCGGAGAAGGCCGGCGTCGCCACGAAGACCATTGCAGACCTGCGCGCCGGACGCGCCCCAAAATCGGCGCCGAAAGACGAGCGCGCCATCTACGCCTTCGTCGAGGAGCTCTACAAAACACGCCGCGTGAGCGACGCGACATACAAGCGCGTGCACGCGCTGCTCGGCGATCAGGCGACCGTCGAGCTCGTCGGCATCCTCGGCTATTACGTCCTGGTGTCGATGACCCTCAACGTGTTTCGCATGCTGCCGCCGCCGGATGCCAAGCTCGCATTCGCCGAGCGCTAGTCGCCTTCGGCGCCGAGGCGTCGCTACTTCATCTTCATGCCGCCCATGCTGCCGCCGCCATGGTCCATATTGCCCATGCTGCCGCCGCCGGCATTCGTCGCGGCGATGCCTTCAGTGGTGAAATCGACGTCGACTTTGCCTGCCTTGGCAAAATCCAGCGTCACCTTGAAGTGATCGCCCTGCTTGAGCTGCTTGTTCAGATTCATGAACATGATGTGATAACCGCCTGGCTTGAGCGTGACGGTCTGTCCCGGCTTGATCTCAAGCCCGCCGGTCACGGGCCGCATCTTCATCACGCCATTGTCCATGGTCATCTCGTGAACCTGGACCTCTTTAGCGATGCTGGATGAGCCGCCGACCAGACGATCAGGCGCACTGCCGGTGTTGGTGATGGTCATGTAGCCGCCGCCGACGCTGGCGCCCTTCGGCGTCGCCCGCGCCCAGGGCGCGGAGATTTTCAGACTTCCGGCCATGACGTCTTCGGCATGGGAGGGGGCGATGGCAAACAGCGCGAGCAACGCCGCAGCGAATAGGGATAAGCGTTTCATTTTCAGCTCCTGATGTTGTCGCATGCGCGCGATCAGCGCGGCGCAGACGGAATGATGACGGATTAGCGATTGTGCGCTGTCAGGCGCCGGGCGGACCGCGGGCGCTGTGCGCAGCGAATTGGGACGGCGGGACAAATGCCTCTGCAAAACGCGGTGGAGCAAAAACGATCGTCTGCCGCAGAGGATGCGCAATGGCGATCGCCGGCGGCGCCATGCTTGCCGGAGCGCAGCACTGCATGCCGCAGCCGGCGGCGCAGGGGCATCCCGATCTGTCGTCCGGCGCGCCGCCGTTGCTTGCTGCGCTCTGGCAAAGGCGGAAAAGCGGCGACGGAGCGGCGCCGACCGACAACGGCAACAACAGGGCCTGCAGCGCGATGACATAGGCCGCAAACAGCGAAATCAGAACGCTCGGTCGTCCCAGTTTCGTCATACCGGCCACGGCAGTACACAGCCCCTGCAGTGCGACAACTTACCATCGAAACGGCACAACTGCCATGATAGCCTCAAGCCATGTCTGTTCCCGAACCATCCCCCGCAAATGGCGAACCTCGCGTGGTCCGCTTCCGCCGCCGCGGTCTGCGGCCGCGCATTTCCGCGCCGTCGCCGGTGGAAGATCTCGCCAAATACGAGCGCGGCGAAGGCGTCGACGATTACCGGCACCGCATGCTGATCAACGCTGCGGCGTTGCTGTTCGTCGCGGCCCTCATCGCCGCCGGCCTGTGGATTGCGGACACGATGGCGACCATTCGCAAGAACCAGGACTGCGTCTTGTCGGGACGCAGCGGCTGCACGCCCGTTAACGTGCGCCATGACCGCTGGTGAACCCCGCATTGCGATTCCCGCTAAATGCCCGTAACCATTGAACTTGCCTGCCCGCTTCGCTATACGGGCTGCCGAGCGCGAGACCGGTAGAAGGCCGGACCGGGGGCTTGGCGCGGACGTGGCGCATCCGCGCCGCGTTGGCCAGAACTCCCATTCAATCAGAGAGTTACGATGTCTTCGACCTTCGACACCATCGCCAACATTATCGCCGAGACCTGCGACATTCCGCGCGACACGATCAAGCCGGAAAGTCATGCCATCAACGACCTTGGCATCGATAGTCTCGATTTCCTCGACATTGCCTTTGCCATCGACAAGGCCTTCGGCATCAAGCTGCCGCTCGAGCAGTGGACGCAGGAGGTCAACGACGGCAAGGCCACCACCGAGCAATATTTCGTGCTCAAGAATCTTAGCACCCGCATCGACGAACTCGTCGCTGCCAAAGGGGCCTAACCTCTCTGCGCATATGCGTCTCGAATATTTTCAGCTGATCGACCGGATCGTCGACCTCAAGCTCGCCGACCGAAAGATCAGCAGCGAGGCGACGATTCCCGCTCAAAGCACAATTTTTGAAGGCCACTTTCCGGGCTATCCGTTGATGCCGGGAGTGCTGCTGATCGAGGCGATGGCGCAAACGTCGGGGTGGCTCGTGGTGGCGCTGAACAGATTCGAACGCATGCCGTTTCTCGCCGCGGTCAAGGACGCCAAGCTGCGCACCTTCGTCAAACCCGGAGAACGACTTTCGATCGACGCGCAACTGGTGCACGACGGCTCGGGTTATGCCGTCATCGACGCGACGATCAAATGCGGCGGCAAACTGGTTTGCGACGCCTCGCTGACCCTGCGCGTTCTCGATTTTCCCAACGATGACATGGCGAAAAAGATGCGCGAAACCGCCGCCCGGATCGGACTGAGTTTCGAGGCGTCGGCCAATGGCTGAGGCGCAGCGCGAAGCCTGGATCACCGGCATTGGCATTGTCTCGACGCTCGGCGAAGGTCCGGAAGGGCATTGGCAAAAGTTGACGGCAGGAAAAGCGAGCGCCGACACGGCGACGTTTGCACCATTTGTTGTGCATC
>Ga0335083_10000927_pt1 | contig 41906 bp, 64 predicted proteins | sample Lox_Sample_42_FD_206716 | JGI IMG/M metagenome (GOLD analysis project Ga0335083, IMG submission 206716) | Soil microbial communities from Loxahatchee National Wildlife Refuge, Florida, United States - Lox_Sample_4.2 | ecosystem: Environmental > Terrestrial > Soil > Wetlands | place: USA...
TAGCTCTGCCCTGTGTATAGCAAGGACTTGGTAACCACCGCGCCCAATCCACTGGTCCCAGTGCAGGTTCGTACGATACCCACCTGACAGCCGCAGTCGCAGCGAGCAAGGAAGGCACGCGCAAGCGCGCCGTCGGCTCGTCCTCAACCGAGACGCCGAGCCAGATCCGATCCGGCATTCTCCAGTGAGCCCCGAAGATCCGGTTCATCAGTATCAGCACAACCTCCCGCATCCTCTCGGCCCGTTTCGTGAGAATCTGCATCGTGTGGCCCGCCTGCGCGGCATCGAGCACGACGCGCCACACGCGCACCAAATCCTCAAACGGCAAGGACTCGTGAAACAGATCCCCGCTTGACGCCACAAAGATCTTGCGTGGTTTCTTCCAGCGTAAGGGCCAATCCAGGATGCTTTCGTCTAGCCGTACTGTCCCGGTCCAGTTCGGCCGCCCATTCTGAATCTGCGTCAAGCCCTCGAAGTGCGCGCGCGCTTTCGCGTTCGAAGAGCCCGCGCGCAAGTGCGCGTCCGCGATCGCCCAGCAGTTGTCACAACCTTGTGAGATTTTTGTGCAGCCACGGATTATTGGCCAGGAGGCATCTGTCCATTCTATTGAGGTTTGATCGCTCATTGCCTTTTCAACCGTTCTTTTTGTTTGAACGAGCCTGGATATAAGACGTCGATGAGAATGTACCCGACTCTTGCGGCATCTCCAATTTCGCGGCCCGCTGGTCTGCTAGTTCAGCTATCCCGCGTAGCAATGCTGCAATTCCGCGCAAGTGGCCGGAATCGGTGCACTTCAAAATCTTTCTCGTTGCCACAGACAACCAGACCGTCGTGTACGTTTCAGGACTCATAAGCGCTCGTGAAGGTGCACGCCGATAAATCGCAGCGTAGCTTCCAGACGGATCAGAGCATCATGGATACCCGCTAGTTGCAAGGCAACTGCAGCAATACACGTTGCCTGAGACGGGGAAGGCATCAGGTGTAGATCCCGGTTGAAGCGACATGCGCCCAGGTCATCGGCTAGGGCGTCGAATTCCGACCTCAGATTCTCAAAATGGTTACTTTCCATGTTTCTCCTCCGCACGCACCGCGCACGCCCGCGCGTCTCGACAGATCGGAGCCCCATCCGATCCTCTGTACCTGTACTGCCCCGGCGTGCTAAACGCGCGTCCGCATTTCGCGCACGTGGCCGCATGCGTCGACGCGCGCGGGGTGAGAGGCAGGGTAGTCTGTTCCGCAATCACGGAGTCCACTGCTTTCTGTGCCGCCACGCCGCGCCCGACAAAGCGCATAAAATCGTCTCTGTCCATCTGTTCCTCTCTTTCAACGTAGGATTGCCAGGAATCTGTTCTGAGATCTGTCCATTTGATTTCATCGGGTTGCATCGGTTTTTTTCCTGTTCCATTCCCGGTCTAAATCGACCAACGCCCCGGTAGCCTCATGGACGCAGAATTCAAGATGCCGTCGAAGTTCTACAACTTCCAAAGGCAGAACCAAAGACCCCGCCATCGTTTCGATGTAGGATTTGAGAATGATCTGAATCCCCAGAAAAACAGACAACACGTTGACCGTATCAGGGATCGCGTCCAGTGTTCCGCCTACAGCGACGACGACCTTTTCAACGTCATCAAAACTGTTTCTCACGCCCATCCCTTCCCCCGCGCCACAGCACGTTGCCAATACGAAGACATCTCTACTCCTTTTTTGTTGAACGAGCACGGCCTCCTGATGTCGATGAGGTTGGACCCGACTCTTGAGGCAATAGTCCGCAAGCCGATGAAAGCCGCCTCCGCATCCTCCACGACCAGAAAGCTGGCCAACGGTTCCGCATCCGACATGTTCGACAGACAAAGCCGCCGCTGTCGCGTAACCACATTGCCGCTTCTGCGCGCTGGCTGAGTAACTCCAAACTGTCGGCCCATTTCTTTATATTGCTGACAACAGCAAACGACGGAAACTCGACACCGCAGCCGTCGCACAGTATGTAGATGCGCTTTTCTACGGCCATTCATGCCCATCCCTGCCCCCGCGCCACGGCGCGTTGCCAATACGAAGACATTTCTACTCCTTTTCTGTTGAACGAGCACGGCCTCCTGATGTCGATGAGGCTGGACCCGACTGTTGAGACGATTTAAACTGCCGAAGCGCGTCTACAACGGCTAGGCTTTTCCGGCCTCTAGACCGGCTCCACCATGCAAGGCGCGGAGAATAGCAACAGTGATCGTCTACTATCTCTCGCGGGACATAGGTGCAGGTATCGTCCGGTGGATATCGTTTCTGCCGGTCCTCATCAGTAAAAAGACCAGCGTCGTTTAAATCGCAGGTATAGCCGTGTCCGTTCGCGCGCCACCAGACCATGCAGCCATCCATAAACCCGCCGTGCTCATCGCGATTGTTGACAAAAACATAGTACTGCTGCACTATGCCCATCCCCTCCCCCGCGCCACAGCACGTTGCAGCGTGCGCGTGTACGCGCCGTCATGCCGAAGCACGCGGCATTTCCAACGGAGCCAGGTCAAATAAAGCCACTGCCCAGCGATTTTCATGTAGACTCTCGCGCGCCGCACAGACAGCGCATCACGCGGCGATTCTCCTGTGCCGAGCGCGACACGTTCAGAAACGCAAGAGGATGGCCGTTCTGCTTGCACCAAGACGTCCGCTCGCGCGCAGATCTCTTGCATTTCCCATCCACCGGGCGCAAAGATCTAAGATTTTGCCTCTTACTCATTTTCTCGCCAGCCTCAGAGACCCCCGCGCCACGGCGCGTTGCAGCGTGCGCGTGTACGCGCCGTCATGCCGGAACACGCGGCATTTGAAGCGAAGCCAGGTCAAGTAAAGCCGTCTCATTGTATGCGCCTCCGATTTCTGCCGTGCGCGCACAGCATGGCTTGCACGCGCGCGCCGCGCTGGCCCATGCGACGCGCCTCGCTGAATACGCCCCATCCGTTCGTTGCAGCGCAGATTGGGCACCGCTCCATGTCACAGCCAGGATGATGAAACCCGCCGATTTTCACCCGGCAGTCGTGGCAGCGATCGGGAGGAGTGATCCTTAATTCTTTCCATCCTTCCAGGTCATGGCCATAAGGAATCGGCAGGAATTCGAGCGTCGGATCAGCAAAACTGCCGAACGCATGAGGCACGCAGGAATCCGGTATAGACTCCCCCGGTTTCGCGTCGTACCCGTCGTCTTGTTGACAGAGATCACACCAAGCCATTCTCAATCCCTCGTCTTCACCCGTTCAAAGTAAGCGTCCAACCTCGATTCATCGAGTTCCGGCCCTAGATCCGGCGCGTTCGCGCGCCGTGGCCGCATGCCGCGCTTTTCGAGCCACGCGTACACGTACTCCCGGCGCAGGCAGGTTCTACATTGCCCGCATTCGCAGATTCGCCGCCCGCCCGGTTCGCCATGTCGCACCTCCCCGCGTCGCAAGCGCGCCGTGTACTCAGCCTGATACCGGCGCCGTTTGCAGCGTCTGCACTTTCCGCACTCACAGAGACGAACCCGCATTCCGCCACTCCCACAGCCCAAGCTTGCCCTTCGCCTCTGCCGGATCGCGCAGTTCGATATCTTCGAGAATCCAGGCGAACCGGCCAGGCCCATAGTCGCCAAAAGCGCGCTCCTGTTCACTCAAAGGCGGCAGGGATACGCCGAAAACATTGTTCCGGTTATCCACCACTTCAACCGGAATGACGTTAGCAAGGCGACAGACAGCAATCACGTACCCGAGAGGATAAACTACAAACGGCGGCTTGTGTTCCCATCCCACCAGCCGACCGATATTCGAACTCGCGGCCCGCTCTTTCACTGCCTGACGGCAAACAGGCTCTGAAGCGAACTCTCGAGCCCATTTCGGAAACAACTTCGCCGCATGAATCGCCAACGGCCCCCGATACCGCGTATCCCAGGACCGTGTTTCAATCCGCTTGGCTCCAATCGCTACAAGCGTAGCCCACGGTTGAGTCAAAGTAAGTGCTTTCATTCAGAAATCACCAGCACGTGAGACAGCGCAATCCCGCCGCTCACGCCCTCTATCCCAATCATGGCCGTGCCACACAACATGTACGCCGCGCCGCGCGTGCGCCCGCGCTTGCCCTCGCCGTCGCGCGCGCCCGGCCAGTAGAACACGTCAACTGAAAGTGGCCAACAGGAATCTTGCCGCATCTCGACCGGAGTATCAGCCGGTTCCGTGTACGCCGCGTTGAACGCGCGCATGGCACGCTCACCGCAAAGCTCCCGGTTCGTCTGATCGTAACGCGGGCAGGCATCCACAGCGGAGAGCCACGCGGTAACAGCCGCTTTAAAGTCTCCGGCGCGTTCCCAGGTTTGAGCCATAAACACGAGATCGCGGTACGTCTTGTTCACGCGCGCGCCCCCTTCGTGTGCTGAATGTAGACCGTGATCGCCAAAGCCCGCACGTCGTCATTTGAGACCGCGCCGTTATACTTCTTTGAGTACTCGATACACGAGCCCATGACATCTACGAGCATGTTCGTGTCCTCGCGCAAGAGCCCGGCCATCAGGACCGTGCGGCAATCCTGCGCAGCCGGCCCGCATGCCCGTTGCAGCATGGCCGCCTGCGTGTTAGGATTCAAAGTACTTGTTGTAGGCGTAGCTGACTGAATTGGAGAACGCGAAGAAGGCGCGGCCGTTTTCTGGGAGGAAGATGCCGCGCCTTCATTTTTGGGAAGCACGAACGTTCCGTCTGACTGCTCGCCGAGCTTTTCCACTACCCAGTCCTGTTTCCGGCCCGGCCCTTCGGTTTTCACGATGCGGATGGGTTGACCCGGCACCGCGCCGAGCGCCTGGATTTTCTCCGCAACCTGCGGCTCCAAAAACATCACCCGGTCATCCGCCGTGGTGAACATCACGGACGGTTTGCCGTACTTGCCGTTGATCTGACGGCCTTCTGAGAACTTCAGGGCCAGTTCCACTGGGATATTCGGCTGGAACTGGACAAGCGGGAGACCTTGACCTGTTGCCATTGCTACTTGCCCTCCAGGGTTAATTTGCTGCACTCGAATACAGTGTTAGGCGTGGCAGCCTTGATGTACGCATGCATCAGCCGCAGATTCAGCTCCCGCGGCAGCTTCACGGAGAAGATCTCAGCATCTATTTCTACATGCTGAGCTTGTTGTTTGGCTAAGTTTGAGGAGTCATTTCGCATCGGTTCATTTCTCCTTTTTGTTTGAACGAGAACGGCTTGCTGATGTCGTTGACGCGGTACCCGACTCTTGCGACGCTGCCTCAGCTTTCCTGAAAGCTGCTACAAGTTGAGAAGTCCGCCGCGGACGGGGAGAAAGGGTCGGAAGCAATCTCTGGAGCCTCCAAAGAATCCGTTGAGTTTCTTTCTGCGTCGATGCGGGACAGCCGTCAACCTTATCAAAAGTCCAGTCCAGACTAGCCAAAAGCTCAGCCGCCGCCTTTCCACAGATACGGTCAAAAGTCGTCAGTCCCCGACCTGTGCGAACATGAGTGAGCGTAAACAAACCGGCGTTTTCGCGCCCAAGAGACCGATGTAGAGCCAATTCTCCAAATATCTCAGCCTCAATAAAGAAAGGCGTCGCAGAATCCGAATCGAGCCGGATGTACTTCTTCTCCCAGCGCGCGTTGTTATCAGCCGACATGCCGCCCTCCCCGCGCCGCGTACTGCGCGTTCAACCGCGCGCACACCGCGTCAAAATCCACGCACCACAGCGCGGCAAACGCGCGCCGCCCCATCGCGTGATAAGACCGTACTCCAGTCCTATGGCATCTGTGGCACAACGGCACGCACGAACGGTCCGAAGCCTTCAGCCCCATGCCCCCATCGTGCCCCGTGTGCGCGGCCTCCGCGTGCGCGCCGCAAACGAGACACGGCAGCGTGCGAATCCACGCCTTGTACGCCGCGTCGCGTTCGGGCCAGCGTGCGCGCTGGCGCTTGGGCGTGCGGCGCGGCGGGCGCCCCAGGATTTCCGTGATGGCCCAGCGTTCGGTACGGGTCACTTCACGCACCCGTTAGGCCCGTCATTTCTGGTATCGTCATGGTCCATGATGAAAGCCAGGAATAGCCAACCAAAGAAAACTACCAACAGAATCGCCAAAATCCACTGCAACGTTTCCATGCCTTGCATGGTACGCCACTCAAGTATTACCAGTCAAGTATTTTATTGACTAGAAATCGAGTGGATAGTACCATATCCAAAGATGGCACGGCACCAATTGACGCGTACCGAGCGTTCGAACGGAGGCAAGGAAGGCGGCAAACGGCGCGCTGAAAAACTGACGCCTGAACGCCGTCAGGAAATCGCGCTTCAGGCGATCCAAGCCCGCTGGCGAGGACGAAGAAACAGCCTGCGCGAAGTGCGCGGCGAACTGCGACTCGTATGAAACGCCCCCCACGCACATCCCCCCTGACCGCGTACGAGCGCGCGCTCACGCGTCACGCGCTCGCCCGGCACGACGAGCTCGCACGCGCAAGACAAGCAGATGCGATAGAGAAGAGGATCTCACGGAGTGAGGGAGAGTACGAGAGATTGAGGGTGTTTACAGCCGTCAGAAGTTCGGGCCGATAATCGAGCCGTGCCGGTATTTCTGATCCTCTACCCAGGGTTGTTTCGCAGTCCAGGTGCAAACTGTGAAATCCGCCGTGTTGCAATCTGAGTAATACATCTGGTGCGCGGGATTCGACTGAAAATGTTCCATCGCGAGGCGCCAGGTTCCGGCCCCGCCAGGCTGGTAAAGCGTCGGACCTTCCATGTTATTGCCCCATCCCGCCCAGTCGCCGGTCTTCACCATCGTGTACGGGCCGAGCAAGTTTGTAGAACTCGCCAGTTCGATGTAGCGGTCGTCTTCATGTGAAAGCCACATGAAGTACGTCGATCCGACCAACTCCACTACCGGATCGTAGATGTCTGTCTGGACAGGCCCGCCTGACGTGTTCACCGTCACGAGTACCGGGTCTGACCAGGTGAGAAACGTTGCATCGAGCGGATGGGTTTCGTAAATCTGGAACCCGATCGGCACGGTTGCGTTTGTGCCGCACGGCACGAACAGGTGAATCGCGCCGCCCGATTCGGTGAACCAGGAGCCGGAATTGCAGCTTGTGACGCCCGCTATTTTTGCCGTCCAGTCGATGGTTGCCACGGTCGAAATGATGCCGTTCGAGGCCGCCTTGCCAATTTTCCACGGCACGATGAAATAGTGCTGGTCGTACGTGCCGCCCACCTGAAAGTAGTAATCGCCTCCGCTCACGTACGCTTCCGGCGCATTGATCGGCCCGGCCCAATCGCCCGGCAAAGAATGCCAGGTGATTCCGTCATCCGATCCAGCCGCTATAAACTGATTCGTCCCTGCGTCCGTGTCTACTTCCGGATTGGAGATGAAGCCAAAATATGTCCATCGGGTTGTAGGGGAACCGATGACCCACCCCGGCACTGTTCAATGTGGATTGTAGGAGAGTAAGGTGCACTGAGCGATCAGGTTCGTGTTGTCGCCATTGGCACAGCGCAAAGCGATCTGATTCGGCCCGCTTGAGAAGAATCCGCCCGCGCTCTCCGTTACGTCCGTCCCATACTGCATCCAGTTAATACCATCGCCCGAACTGAAGAACCGGAGGACCGAACCTGTATTGACCATGCGGACGTAATGCCGGCGCGACGAGAGCATGGGCGCCGTAATGGCTTTGGTCGTGTTGCAGCCAAAAGCGCTGAAAGTCGTATCCGAAGTGAGATTCAGACACGCCTGGGTTGTAGGATTAGCCGTGTCCATGAAATCGAAGTCAACCTCTTTCGAAGACGAGCTTTCGCGAAACGCGAGTCCCGCCGCGCTTGTTCCGCTGCCAGCTTGCAGGTTCAGATCCCAGATCGTGTCAATCGTGTAAGGCGTCGAAGGTTGCGCGCGTGCCAGGATCACAAAAGCATTCGTCGTCAGATTCGGCTGCATGTAAAGCGGGCCGAATGTAGAGCTTGCCGTGCCACTGCCGATAATCGTTGTCCAGGTCCCCGCCGCAGGCGGAACGGTGACCGGCAAAAGACTGCCGAAGAAATCGAGCGACGCGCCGTTATCCCGCACGGCATAAAGACTGTCCGACAGCAGAAACATCTTGCCGTTCGCGCTCGCCGCAGGCAACCCCGCGTACGTGCTGACCGCGCTTGTCACGACCGCGCCGGTTTGCGTGTTCACGCTCGATACCGACCCGCCGGCAGACGGTTGGATCTCAGCCGGAAACAAATCCATCGAGTACGTACCGCCCCCGACATTCGTGCTCAGCACGCGCCCCACAGCTTGCCCTGATGTCGGATACGTAGCTCCAGAATCGTGGCAATCCCCCGCCGTGCCCGAGATCTGCACGTAATGACCCGCTGTGGTGGCACCGTCGAATACGCAGCTTACCGTCCCGGCTATCTGAATCGTCGCGTTGCCTGTCGTGCCCGCGCCCGCCGTGACCACGCCCACCACGCCGCCCGTGTCGGACGCGCCCGCGATTATAGCCGTGGAAGGAGCGCCCGTCAGTTTCGCCAATTTGTTCAGAGTGGTCCCGGTCGACGCGTCATTGGCAATCGTGATCGTAGCTGTTGTGCCACCTGTTGAACAGCCCGAAGTAGTCGTGTTGCCCGATCCGTCGTCACAAAGCAGCGTGCCCGCGGCCGCGCTAGTTGAACTGGCCGCAATCTGAAAGACGGTCCCATTGCCGCGCTTATTGGCTGTTGGGACCACCTGCGGGATTACGGCCTGAATAATGCCGGCCACCGTGCCGCGCGGCGCCAGAATCAGGAAGATCAGCAAACCGGCAAACGCGCCGATAATCGTGTATCGATCAAATAGTTTTCGCATTCAGTACAACTCTTTCCACCCGAGCACTCCCGTCGCATCGACCGAGCCGGTAAACGACGTTACAACCACGCTCAGGTTATCCGGTGTAGACCCAGCGATATCGAGAGCCAGGACGATTTTGGAGAAGATCTGCTGCACGCTCGAAATGCGCGACGTCGCGCCGCCGCCCGCGAGATAAAAGGAGTCAAGCACCAGCCCGCCCGATATCGCTGTAGCCGAGTGATCTGCTTCCGTGATCGAGTCTGCCCCCACGCTCGCGAACGCGGCGCCCGTGAGCGTGCCCTGGTACACGAGTTCGACCAGCGCCGAGCCCGAGCCGATTTCGACATCGTAGGACTGCGGCAGGATCGTGCCCCGGTTGACCAGCCCGTTAAACGTCGTTTTAGGTCGAATCGAAAGAATCGGCCGGCGTGTCGTGACCGAGATCGTCGTGATACCGTTATTTGCGGTATTCGTAAACCCCGGGCCCCCCGTTAGGTCGAATCCGCCTTCTGAGATCACCGACGAGCACAACTGCAGCATGTCCACGTTCCCGCCGATGGCCCCCGTCGCTTCGTTCGAGTACCGAATGGGCAAGGACCCCGTAGACATGTACACGCCCGCGTTTGCGTTCGCGTTCAGAATTTGATGGCAGTAAAAGAGTTGTCCTTTCACGTCGAAGCCAAACCTCACCCTTCCAACGCCGAGCCATTGCAAGTCGATGACGAAGATTTGAGCTTTGGCAGTATCCAAGGTCACGCCAGACGGGCCTTTGCCATCGAACTTATCAATATTCCAGTTGCTCTGGTTTATCGCGGTATCGACCGGCGAGCCCGTCACGTTCGAACGCTGAACAACCTTCAGATTCACCCCGTCCTGCTCGAAGAAGACTCCGTTCAGCGTGTCGTAATAGCCGAGCCGTTGACGCGTGTTTGGCGTGAGCGCGCCGAGCACGCCCGTCATGACGATGTAGTGGCTTTTGCCCGGCTGATACCGGATGTACTGATGGCTCTGCCGGACTACCTTATCCCCCGAGGTTGCGACGCGCAGCCGTACCGCGCTCTGGTTTGCAAGCCATGTTGCCGTGCCGCCCGCAGTAAGTTGGGACTCCCACAAAAGCGGGTATGTCCCGTACTCCATCGTGCTGTCGAATAGTGCGGGGGTTGAGCCGCCGACACGCATGCGGCCGAACGCGTCCACGCCTGCAGAGTCTGCTGGTGCTGTCGTGATGAAGCCTGGGGAGATGGAGGCATAGGCCAAGTCTGGAGCACGGACCATGAGGCCTAATTCAAAAGCAGAGAGAATCAGAGTTACGACTGCAACCGTCTGCCAATGTAATGCTTTCACCTTGGTATCAGATTATAACGCGATGCAGTTCTTTAGGATTTGAACGAGCACGGCTGGCGGATGTCGATGAGGCTGAACCAGACTGTCGATGAAGAAAGAAGCCGCCAGCGCGGCCCGCTGTCCAGAGCCGGATAAAGCGGGCCGCTTCGACAATTACGCGCTTCAGTGTGTTGTATGAACCGATGCTCTCACAGAAATGCCCGGATATCAATGGCGCAGGAGCAGTCATCAGCTAGGATCGGCATCCCGTGTTCTTTCAGTTCCTGTCGAACGTCCTCAACTGGCACGCCGAATTTCCTGGAAACATGCGCCACTATCTTGTCCAACTGCCCCGGCTGCAACGCATCCAGAGCCACAAGATAAACCTCGGCATTGTCAATTCCAGGCAGCTGCGCGCGTACCGGAAGAGGAGACTTTACGGGAAGCGTGGCTGTGCCAAGTACCGAAATCCATTCGGCACCGCGCGCCCCATGAATCGTTACTGTCGTCTGTTTAAGTGCCATAGAATCACATCAGGGTTTTGCTGTCTCTCCACGCTGCCACGCCACTCCTGAACTCGGCTGGCGTTCACCTGCCACGCGAATGACGGAAGCGCGCGTCCCGCCGGCCCAGCTTGACTGACCGGAAAGCCCCGGTTCCACCGCGAGATTACTTCCCGCCGCCTCACCGGAAACTGCCCAGGAAGACCGAATAAAATCAAATCTGCCCAACCAGCGCCCGCCCGGAACGGAGTGAGGACGGACGCAGCAGCAAACTCTACAGAACTTTCAGCAACGGAAATTTCCCATCTCTATTCCAGAACCTACATGTCCCTTTTTGCGGTACAGGAGCTTCATTTTGCAATCGCATAATCTCACACACTCTCCTGTCTCTTGGTCCGTTTACGAAATAGTGATGGCAATCTTCACACCGATACCCGATTCCGCCATTCGGAGGAACCGCAAAGCCTACTTCTGTCGCGTCGAACTTGTGCGGCCGGTTGCACGGATCAAATAGAGCTTGGTAGTCCGCAAAGGTCGCCGGCTCGCCGTTCGTGCGCCCCGTGATCAGAACGGAAGACAATCCTGCCTCCCGCAATCCCCATATCTGTCTTTCCGAATCGCCCTGCAAGTCGCGCGTCACGCCGCAGAACATGCACACGCGCGGCAGCTCGCCCGCGTCCGCGTTCGCACGGTAGCGTTTGGCACGGTCGGAGATCAAATCTACTGGTTGACGTGCACTCATATAACAATGATCTCCCGAAAGTAAGTGGAGCACCAATCGGGACCTTTATTCGATTCCCCGTACCAGCACAATAGCCAACGTCGGTCAGATGGCTTGCACGTCGAATCATAAAGGCCATCATGCCGTTTCCACATCTTGCCCTGGTAGACCCCAGACGGCACGCTTGCAGAATACTCGGCCAAACCGTCGAACGTACGCGTGTCCATCAGGGCGTGCGTTTCATCGATGAGGATGCTCGAAGGATCCGGCTGGCTCCAGGTCCTACCCATCGGATCGGTGATCGGAGGAATACATTTTGGACTCAAAACTACTGGTTGACGTGCGCTCATCCGAGTTTCACTTTCTGCAAGCGCCGAAACTGCGCGCGCCACTTCTGCATGAGAGCGTCCATATCCGCGCTCGCTGAGCCCTCGTTGAGTACCCAATCAAGCGCGCACTTGACGGCCTGCGTTTGCGCATTCCGTTCGAAAGATTCGCCAGCCATTGACGCCATGGTCAGCATCACGCCCAGCGCGTCCCGCACTTCCGCGATTTCAGATTCAGCCCTCACTTGAGCACCTCAAACACGCCATCCTCAATCATCCAACGCATGACCCGAGGCACGTCAAGAGACTGTGGCGCATGCATGTGCCGGATGTGATCTTCGAGCGCCCGGCCGAGCACGCCATTTTTCGGATAAGGGAACACCGACCCGCAAAACTGGCACAGCACGCGGCGCGTCTCGCGCGTGGGGAACGTGCCGAGCACGCTCATGCCGCGTCCTCGCTGTGGTCTTTGACGACGTGCAGTTTCATGCCGCGCCCCCGCGTGTCACCAGCACGTACGCGCCACGTTCGCGAATCATGCCCGCGTAGGGAGAGGTCTGACACTCGCGGCATCGATGGTTTCCAGGACCGTCAGCATCTTCTGTGGTCCAACCGGCCGCAGTCGCCGCTGTGTCGCCGTCTTCTCTGGTCTCAAATTCGGCCGCGTTTTCGAAAGATGTCGCCAGCGTGCCCGTTACCGACAGCAGGCGATTGCATCCACAGCACATGATCATCCACCTGCCTTGCGTCTTGTTCATGCCGCGCCCCCAGCCGCAAATTATAATCATGCACTTGCCGCGCGTCTTGTTCATGCCGCCGCGCCCCCGCCCGCGTTCAGCACGTCGCGCTCAAAATGCCGTTCTGCCTCTACCGCGCCCCTCAACCCAATAGCCTGTTCCAGCACGTCCACGCGTGCGCGCAACGGCGCCACAAGCTGCGCGTTCACGGTTGCCATGAGCTTTTCAAACGGCATCACGCCATGCTTCCAGAACGCTTTCTGATGTTCCGGACAGCAGAACTCCTGGTTCCGCTTCTTCGCGACAAAGGCCAAGTTGCAATACCTGCACGTCCGGCCCTTCTTCAGTTTCTTCTCAGCGAGCTTCTGTCTGCGCAGCCGGTTGCCATAGTTTTTACGATGCTGAGGGGTGCAGAATTTCTGCCCGAGGTATTGCGGAATGAACCGTTCCTGACAGAACGGGCATTTCTGGAACTGTCTTCTAACGGGAGCCGACTCCCCAACCCGTAACCGAGTAGTTCGTCCCATCCGCACTTGATTGTACAGGAGGCGAAAACTCGATTTCAAGCCCTATTTCAGTTTCGCAGGTTCAGAACAAGTACCAGGACTATAATCCCGATCCCCACTGCAATGAGTGTAGGATCAACGGAAACCAGCGAGCTTAAATCCAAAGAAGAAAGGTCCAGGCCCGAACCGGAGGAATCCGAGCCTGAACCCGCCGCTAGAGTAGTGCCTCCACCTGCGGCTAAAAGAGAAGGAGTACCTGTAGCGGAATCCACCCAAGAGATAAATTGCGACGCCTCAGCCGGCACTGTTGCAGGATCGGAACCCGCCGCAATCCACTTGTCTGTGGCTGTGGGACCAGTCGCGTACGCCATGAGAGCCAGGTCTTGATTGCCGTTGTATTTCTGCAGCATCTGCTGAAGATACGTCACCCCGGCCGTTGCGTTCTGGGTTGGATCGTAGGGATTCGTGACGCCGTAGGTCTGTTGCGCCGCGTTGATCAATTGAAACAGTCCAGCCGCGCTTGACGAAGGATTCTGTGCATTCGGGTTGAATCCGCTTTCGTGCTGCGCGACGGCCAGCGCGAGCGCGGGACTAACGCCCTTGGCTGAAGCGATCTGAGAAATTAAAGAGGTTATGTCCGATGTTGCGCCAAGCCCGCGTCGTGTGTACATGCCCTCACCTCTCGATATAGTTCACCCAACAATACTGGGTTGCCGTGCCCGCGTCCACGTTCACATCCAGGAAATCCCCAGGTAATAGGCTGTAAACGAGATCGAACCTGAATGTAGTGTCAGCCACCGTAGCCGTATCGGTCTGGTTTGCCGTTGATGGCGAACCGCCAAAAGGCACGTGATAGACGTTGATCGTGCGTGGCGCCCCGGAAAAGTTCAAGTACTTATACTGCGCTGACAAAGGCGTAATCGAAGTCCGGCCGTTCTGGAATTCCACTGTTTTACCAACCGGCACCGTGTATAGCACGTTATCGCCAGGCGAAAAACTCTTGATATCGGCGCGCTTGAGCGGACTCGAATCGTCAAATTCAGTAATCTTGAACCAAGCCGAAAGCCCGGCTCCGTTCGTATGGATGCTCGCCTTTTCCCCCGCTGAAAGCACGATGATGCCGCAGCCCGTGTTTGATCCGTATGTGTGGGCGTTGTTCGTATTCTGCTGGAAGATCGGATAATACGACCCCCCGAGTTTTACCTCTGGATACTCGTTGATTGGACCTGCCGTCCCGTTCGTCGTCATGAGATCGATGACATAAGCTTTGCGCCCCACTGGTACCGTGTACAGGTCCGTATCCCCTGCCCCCATGCTGATTGCATAAGCAGCCGGGTAGCTGATGTTCGTCATGTACGCGTAAAACGGCGCTGAGACCGTGCCCGCAGTTGTTCCCCCGTCCACTGCATTGCCATTCACGTCGTACTGGAGCAGATGTCCTGAGACAAACCCGCCCGCGCCTAACTGAAACAGTGTGCCGTTGCCCTGCTTGTTCGCCACAGGGACCGCTTGAGGGACAATCGCCGGAATGATGTTTGCCGAGACAGGAAAGAGCCAAAGCCCCAACAGGTAAAGCCCGAGAAAGACCAGAACGAGCGAGACCGAACGCGGCGCGCGCATGTCAACCTCGCCGCCGAAAGGTCGAAAGCCACCAGAAAAAGCCGATCACAGTGATTGAGCAGACCATCACAGCACTAGTCACAAGCCACGTGCACGCGTCCTCCGCAAACACGAGCGCCGAGCCGAGAATGCGCGAGAGCCGCCCCATATCCTTCAATACTTCGCGTACGTGATCGTGACCTTATCCGAATTCGCGACCGTCTCAGAAACGCAGATCGACTGTGAGGCCGCGCTCCGCAACGCGCCCCCATAGTCCGAATCAATTCCTGTCACTCCCGCTGCGAGCACCATCTCTGTCGGACTCGCGCACGTCGAGACCGTGGCGCGCGCGATCGAGAACGTGTTCACGGACGGCGTGCCCGTGGCGGCCGACGTGACAAAGACCTTGCATACATGGATCACCTGCGCGGCCGTGCCCGCCACGATTTCGGTATAGCCGGTACCTGAGAGTGGCACCTCGGCCGAGCTGCTACACGAGAGCAGTTCGCCTAGAGGCGACTGGTCCGAAGCCACTGTGACCGGAATCGAGGCCGACATGGTAGTCTGACCGAGCGGCGCGACAATCGTAACGTTGCCGCCTCCTGTCGCAGCCGTGACCAATGGAGCACATGTGAGAGACCGGCAGCCGTAAGCGTAGACCTGCACGTTGCCCGTGCCCGTCAAGCCCGAGAGATTCACCGAGACCCACTTGTTATATCCCGTAAAGGTCGTAAAGGCGTTCGTGTTGGACGTGTTCGGGTTGATGCCCGAAATGATGGTTCCGACGAACGATCCCCAGGAGCCGGCCGCCCCGGCGTTATCCGGCGCCGACTCGAAGGCCAAGGAAAGCGCGGTCAATGCCGAGTTATCGGAATCGTAGTAGGTCACGGTCCAGGCCACACAACCGTTGTTCCCGTTGTTGTAACCCGCCTGCGGCCAGCGGCCGTTTGACGTGCTCTGCCCGTTCACGTTCGTGATCGTGTTCGAGGCGACCGTGTAAGACACGTAAAAGAAGCAATCGGGCGCGATCTGCGTCGTTTGCCCGCGCGCGCCGTCCGAGCCGAACCAGGCCACAATTGCGGCAAAGAGAAGAAATCGTTTCACATGACCCTCCTGCGTAGGAGCCCTACCACTATTTGCTGTGCTTTTTGCATGCTGTAGCCTTCAGTTTCGGCGATATGCCGCGCCATCTGCAACACGGTATCCGCGCACGGGTCGAGCTTCCAGCGGTAAATATCTCCGCACTTCGAACGGTAGAAGCCATCGCCCCGATTGAGCCACAGTTGCCCTTTGGACGCGGCGCACCAGTTGATGACCGGGCAACCTCTGCCGCCGCCCGCCGATCCGCCGCCGCCCGTCGCCGCCCGCCCGACTCCCACGATATCGATCGCACAGTTGATGACTGCCACATTGCCCAACGGCGTGAACTTCCACGTGCCCGACGCGTACACTCCCACGTCCGCCGCAGCATCCGAGCCCATGATGGTCGAGCCGAGAGAGAGAAAGATATCGATGGGAACCGGCGCCATCGGGTTGGTATCAGACACGATTGTCGCCGAAGGAGCCGGCCCGCCGATGGTCAAAGTTCCAGAAACGGTATCGTACGAAACGTCCGTGCCCGCAGCCACGAAATCGAAAAGCGCATCGGGAGATGGGTCCGTAACTTCCGGGTCTGTCGCGACCAAAATGTTAAACACGGTAATGCCGCCATTCGCAATGGTGGCGACCGCAACCTCGTCGGTCTGGAGTGAGCCCGCGTACGTCCCGCTCGCCAGCAAATTGTAGCCCGGGTGCGCCGCGGTAATCGTGAGACTGACGGTAAAATTGGGCATCAGTCCACCGTCTCCAGTACCGTCACGGTAAACGGATAGTGCCCGGTCGGACCCGTAGGCGTACCCGAGATTTCACCCGTCACCGGGTTAAGAGACAAGCCTGCAGGCAAAGCCCCGCCCGTCAACATGAACGTGTACGGCGGACTCCCATCAGCGGCCGTCAAAAAATGCGAATACGGAGCCCCGATCGAACCATTCGGCGGATCGTTGCAGTCTGCCGAGAGCGTGACACTTAGTGCAAGCGTAAGCCAGTACTCGCTCAAACAGGTGAAATCCACCAGGAAATTCACGCCGTTGAAAATCGGGAAGAATCCGCCCATCAAAACATCGGAAAACAGAATCGGGTAGAAGGCACCGGGCATCAGTTGCGCGCTCGATGTCCAGTCCTGCGTGACTGCCGAAAGTATCGAATTTGAGATGTAGGCGTGATAGAGAAAGCTGTTGCCCGGATTGTTCCACAGGTCTCCGGTCTGCGAAACCCAGAACACGTACAAGCGCGTCACGCCCGCGATCGTGAGCGGCGCGAGCGAGGCCGTGAACATGAAACATGCCGAGCTTGTCTCGAAAACCTGCCCCGCGCCAGCGTTGATCGTAGCGACCGAAGTCCAGACAGGCATGAGAGATTCTGGAGAAACGAAGACCTGTATGGTAGTCGAGTCCGTCCGAATGGCAACGGCCATGCGTTGATTGATGCCGTCCAGGTAAAAGACCGGCTGCCCGATCGAGACCCAGGCCGCGTTTCCCGAGTCGTGCGTGGGAACCACGAAGGGCGTCACAACCACGATCGAATCGCGCACCGTGAGCGAGTTATCCGCGTTCACGATAAAATGCTGAGCTGTGAACGTGCCCGACGTGTCGCGCGCCGCCGAAGGCCACAAGCCGGCAAAGAAATGCAACCTGCCTACCGAGTCCGTACCCCCGCTTGAGATATCGAGGACAGAGGCGCCAAAAATAGCCGTGGGGCCAGAGGCCCACGAGTTCGATATGGAATCATAGACCAGCAGCACGTTCTGATCCGAGACAGGAGGATCTGCGTTGTTCGTTGAGATGCAGACGATTTCGGTTCCCCGCACGGCCCCCTGGAATCCCACAAAATCATCATTGCCGCCCATGCTGGTGAACCCAACCTGCACTTCTGACGAGTCCGCCAGCCAGTCGAGAGTGTTCAAGTCGAAACGGTAGACGCGCGCCCATTGCGTGCTGTCGCCCCGCGTGTAGATTTGAGGGATATAAACTACCGTGCCGATCTGGTAATAGGTCAGGCCGAGCGGAGGCGCCGATCCCGCGTACTTGGGAGTGCCCGGAGTTACATCCGTCCAGGTGGTCCCGAAATCCACGCTCTGGCGGATAAAAATCTGCCAGGTGAAATCTCCAATCCCGTCCACGACGAAGATGTACGTGTTTGCCCCGGAGACGAAAACCGGGTTATTCGAAGCATTGGAGGAAAGGTCGAAATACTGCGTCAGTTGCGCCGGAAAGACTTCCGCCAGATTGACCGTTTCGACAATCGGCACGCGGCCCCCTAAGCCCGATTCTCAGGCCAGATGTAGCCGCGAATCCGCGTCACAAAGGAACACGGGAGCCCGACCGTGAAAGGCGCGGTAGTCGTGACCTTCACGCGGATGGTCGATCGAGGATCAATGATCATCGGCCCGTCAATCGGCCACGGCCCGAATTCGAGCGAGCCCAGGTGAGTCTTGACCACGCCGAAATCCGGGATGCGCCGGCCCGAAGGCAGGGCAGTAGGAGCGCTGGTCGGAATATCGACATCCACATTCCACACGACCAGTTGGGAGCCGTCGTCAATCGTGATCCCCGTATAGGACAGCAAAAGCCCAGTCACGCGGAAGAAGTATCCGTCTGGAACCTGAAACGCGACCAACTCTGTCAGCACTCCATTGGTAGGCGCCACTACTACCGTCCCAGGACAACGCTCCTCTGACCCCGGAGGAGGATAGACCCACGGGAAAGGCCACTGCGCTTGCCTCTGCTGTTCGGCAGGGACCGCGAGGCCCTGCGCGCCGTCTGCAAGCGCGCGTACTTGCATGCGACCGTTTACTGACATGGTTCTACCGCCTCCGCAGCCATTACGGTAAACGCGCAACGCGTGGTCTCGCGCACGCCCGGGTCCACCCACAACTCCACGTTGAACAGCCCCGCCCCGACTACTGGGTAAGGCGAACAGAGCAGCGAGGGGTATTCGTCGAGATTGTTCGTCAGGAACAGATTGGAAATCGGCGAATCCCAGATCTTATGCCCCGTCGAGATATCTGAAATCTGGACCGTGAAAAGCGGCCTATTGTCATCGTTCAGCCACCCGACCAGCAGCGTGCCCGGCACGACGCGCAGCGTGTACTGCTGATACGCCGGAGCCCCCGGCAGATCGAGCGGAGACATCAACTGCACCGAGACATCCGGAACTTCGTAGAGTTTCGGTTTATAGCACGGGTTGTGATCGAGCGGCGCGAAGATCGGGTTGACCATCGCGTCGTAATAGCCCCAGGTGTCCCGGTAGGTTGGGATCAATTGCAGCGAGTTCAGCATACGGCGCGCGCCTCCGATTTAAGATTCGAGCGATAGCGCTCATAAAACGCCCGGTCTTCGGGAGGCATCAGAGCTTCGAGCGAACCGAGAAAAACGGGCTTATTCCTGTACCACGGGTCCACCGATGCCCACGTGTTCCGCCCGTGCCGGATCATGCAGTAGAGGTACAGCGAGTCCGCCACTTCCGAGACCAGGACTTTGGCGTCCTCGAGAAATCCGCGGTCAATCGCGCGCGGCGCGTCACGAAACGGAGCGCGCTCCCAAAGCGAGCGATGAAAGCAGAGCGTCCCGCCGGCCAACTGGTCACACGTCCGTAATCTCATGTCATCCAAAAACAGCGTCAGATGGCTCGTCCACGCGACCACGGTTTTCTGCGAGCCGTTCAGTTCCCGCAACCCGCGCGCTAGGAAGCCAGGGTCGTACCAGTCGTCATCATCGAGTTTTTGGAAAACCTCGCCGCGCGCCTGTTCCGCAGCGTAATTTAGCTTGGCACCCAGAGTCATGGGACGAACGCGAACATGCCGCACGCGCCCAGCATGCAGCGTGCGCGAGCGCTCCCACGTGTGCGGCGGATCGTCTTCGACAATGATCAGCTCCGAATCTTTCTCGCTCTGGCGCAGGAAATACCGTATCGCCTGTTCAAGAAATTTTGGCCGCCCGCCCGTTGCCATGAGACAGGAAATCATTTCAGGTACACCTTTGACCCTTGGAACGCGATCTGCACATCGTTGTCGTTCGCGCCCGTGATCGCCCCGTCTTGACGGTAGAAATCGAGGTAAAGCAGATCGTTCGCGCGGACGTAGATCTCAGGCACATGGAGACCGGGGTTGGCGTTCCCCGTGTAAGCCGAGCCCTGCCCAAACGTGCCTTGCGACGTGCCCCACAGATAGTTCACGTCGACGGGCGCATCCATGTAAGGCTTGACGTTGTGGTCCGAGAGCGTGACCAGCAGGTTTTTGAATTGCTGGAAAGCCTGCGGAAAATAGGGTGTCGTGTTGTTGCAGCCGCACTGCCCCGCCCGGAACACGTAATCCGCATCGGCCGCCACCTTCAAGATTTGGTTGCGGCGGACTTCGGTAGGCGTCAAAGCGAGCGCCGTGAACTGCCGCCGATAATCAAGCATCGCACAGCGCGCCGGATACGTCGGAGCGTCAATCCCACCAGCAGGAAACAGTTTTGTACCCCAAAAATAGACTGTGATGTCCAGGTCGTTATCCCCCGAGTTCGTCAGGTCGATGTTAATGGTTGAGCCTGCAGGATAGATCACCTCCGGGTAAACGATGCCCGGATTTCCGCCGATGCCCCCGAACCCTCCCACTCCGCAGCCGAGCGCCACCGGAACCGGCAGCAAGTCCGACTGCGTGTACATGTTGTTCGAGTTCTTCCAGTTGAACAACAGATCGTTCACGGCAGAATAAGTTTCGACTTCATCCGTGCGCGCGATGCGGATCGAAATGCCGCGCAATGCAAAAGGAGCCTCTGTGTCGATCGTCTTCGGAACATCCACCAGGTAGCCGCCCGAGGCGAGCGTGCCCAGCGCCTGCACGTAGACCTGGAAGCGTTCCTGAATCTTGGGTGGTTGAGAGGATGTCATTCGCACACCACCTTGAAGCGCTTATATCCGCGGAGTTCCATGTCTGGAATCGTTTGCACCACGTTATCAAAATTGATCACAGACAATTGCCACGTGCCGCCAGGAGGAACGTAGTGCGGAGTATTCACCGAAGATCCGAAGCCCCCGCCGCGGTCCGTGCTTTGCCCGAGCGGCATCGCGTAGAGGTCCGAGCCGATGAAATCGTCCGACAAGAGGTAGCCGAAGGCATCGGTGAACTGGTACCCGAGAGAGCGGAAATTGTCGCCTGCGTCGATCGCCATGCCCAGGATCAGGAACTCCGCGTCACGGTCAAACGAGATTACGAACGGGCCTTTGGTCGTGTACTGCCCCGGCCGCGCGTTCGGAGGCGAAGCCGCAATCGTGCCCAGATCTACCGCGCGGATAGCCTGGAACCACGGTTCATCCCGGTATCCTTCGGGAGTTTTATAAACCCACTGCGGACGGTAGAGAGCCATTACGCTACCCTCCGTCGTTTGACACCCGAGGCCACAGGTTGTATGGAACAGGTGGTACCGCCGCCATCCACGATCATCAAATCGTAAAACAGCGCGCCGCCCCGGCCCGAGGACTTGAGCCAGTAGGACGGGAACAGCACGGTTGAAATCCGCGCGGCATTGCAAAACCCGTCCGTGATTTCGTAGCCGGAATGGTCCCGGATGCGGACATAAAGCAACCCGCCCGCGAGCGGCGCGAAGTTCGTCAAGAAGTCCAAACGGCGCACCACAAAATCGGTATCGGAGCCGATAAACATGGGCTGATTCGCCACCACGGTACCGTCACACGGCACGCTGATTGCGTTCGAGGAAGGAACAAGGTAGGTAAAGACTTCATCCCGACAGCCTGCGGGAGTTTCCGGGTAGCACTGACCGCCCAACCTCCACTCCGGCGCCATCAGGTTCTGATTCGCATCGAGTGTAAAACGGGCCATCGATGCCCAAGGTTCGTTCGGGCCGACCGGCTGACCGCAGCCGCCCGCATCGCCCTTGAGCGTGTACCGGATCACGCCCTCAAGAATGACCGTGATCGAGACGTCCACCCCGGCCGCCAGCAATCCATCGGTGGTGAAAAAAAACCGGCCGCCAGGTTGACACTCAAGCGGCGGATCGATGGTTTGGCGAAAAGAGCCGATGTCAAACTCTTCACTTGCCGCAAGTGTGGCCGAGTGCAGGAACCGGCCGTTAGGCAAACGCAACCGCCAATACGTTGCTCCCACCGATGCCGGCGTAGCGTACGCCTGAAACGCTTTCAGGATGAAGGGAGCCGGGGTTTCAACCAACTTCTCTTCTGTCGAATCGGCCGAGCCCTGCGGGAGAAACTTCTGGTATTGCAAGCCCACCGGGATATCGACAAACCCGACTCCGGGAGGCGAAACCAGCCGCCCGCAACTGGAGAGCACCTTATCGCATTCGCTTACGAACTCGCTTTTCAATGCCGCCGCCCTCCGGTTCCGGCAAACGCCAAAGCCGCTACACCGAGCAGAATTGCCCAGCCCCAAGGAAAAGAAGAATCGGTCGAAGGAGTCGCGTTCGAGGCCGGCGTGCAAGACACGGGATACGCGCCTCCCACTGGATACGCCGCGCCCATGCCGCGCGCACGATAGCCCGACAGACCCAGAGACGAAAGCGGAGGAACTGCCGCCAGCTCTGCATCTGACACCTGAATCTGTGGACCCGGAGTGACACACGGCGTTGCCGGCGTGCCCGCGTAGCCTTTTTGCGAACAGGCGTAAAGCACCGCGGCCGAGACCTCCGACTGCAGAACCGCGCCTTTATAAAGGTCCAAACAAATATTCCCCGTCCGGCCTGGTCTCTGGCATGCAGCCACCGGAGCGGCCGTCGCAGGCGCAGGCGCAGGAGCCTGGACAACTGGAGGAACCGCTACCGGTTGAGTTGTGGTTAAAGTAGGCTGCCGCACTTTCGACAAGGAGGTAGCAAGTGGAACGATTTGCACGCTGGGCGCGCGCACGCCGCATTGTTTCACGTCGAGCTCGCCCGTGCTCGCCGTGGGACCGAACGGTACGCCCGGAGCCGAGTAGCCGAAAGGCGCTATCCGGCTGGCCGGGCCACCCGCGCCGCGCGCGTTTGAATTGGCCACATCGTTAAAGATGTTGACGCCCATATCCGCGTAGTCCCACGGCGTACGCGCATAGATCGAGTTCGCCGCGGCTTGCGCGTTACTGACGGCCTGCTGCAAGGCGATATTCGAGCTTTGAACCGCAACGGCCTGCTCCACTGATTCTGGAGTTTCGCCGGTCGGTACGCCCGCGCCGCACTGTCCTGTATTAATCAGCATGTCAACAGGCCTTTCTCTTCAGACGAAAATCATAGCATGCGTGCCCGCCAGGACCGCGCGCCGAAACGCGCGCGGCCCCGAGAGGCACACACAACCCAACAGCAAAAACCGCGCGTCTTACTGGACCGCGCGATCGGTCAACCCGTCCATGAAGACCTTCATGATCGGGATGCAAGTCGCCGAAGAGTTCGGGTTTGTGACGGCCACGCCCGTGCCCGGATTTGCGATCGTGAGCGTGGGCGCCGTGTTGAACGTGAGCGTCCAGGTGACCGGGATGAGAGGCGCAATGTACTTCGCGTAGCGCTCGTAGCGTCGAGTTGCGAGCGGAATCGGAAGCCCGATCGTCCAGGTCTCCTCTCCGGTTTGCGTCGAGACGCCCATCAAGCCCGTGCCCGAGGGATAGATCTCCGGGATGCCTTCGAAGAAGATCTTCTCAGCAATCCGGACTTCCAGGTAGAACGAGTTGAGAAGCAGATCGACATTGGCTTTCACGATGTACGAGGGAAAGCTGATGCCCAACTGCATAAGGATCAAGCAGCGCGTGGCGCCGAACGATCCGTTCTCGATCATGTTCGTCTGGAGCTTCGTTTTGGCCGTGCCCGTTACCGGGTCAACCTGCCCCATTTTCAAAGAAAACGGGTTGTACGTCGAAAACAACTGCCCGCCCGACACGGCGTAAATCGTGTCGTAGTAGACCCACGGGCCGCGGTCCACCCAGTCTCCCATCAGGGAGTTGATGTCCCAGTTGTTCGCCTTGAGAATCTGGTTTGCGGCGTCCATCGTGGGGAATTTTGTGCCTGCAACAGTCGGAAACATTGTCATTTATCCTCTCTCAGAAATCCTTTCCACAGCGTTCTAAGCTGTGGGGAGAAAACCGATTCCTCCCCACCTGTTGCTTAGTACAGGCTGTACCCTCCACCATAGAGACCACTGACGCCCGCGCCCTTCGCGGCCGGAGCGCTCACTTGCACCGTGGGCGCCCAGCCTTGCGGAATCTGTACCTGCGCGGAATTGAGCGCATTCACGTACCGCTGAGGCGTGACGCCGTTCCACGGCAGATACGCTCCAACGCCGTGGGCACCGCCGCCCGAGTAGTCGCCGAAGCCCGCCTGCTGCAGATACGTGCCGAGAGGCGTGTAATCTTGCAGAAGCCGCGCCACGATGCCGGCCGCCGTGCCCGTGATCACGCCCGCGGTAACGCGCGGGTTCTTCGTGACCATGTGGAGAGCGGTTGCCAGGAGGCCGCCAGCCGCGGCGTTCCCGACATAGCCCCACATGCCGACGTTGTTCGCCCCCAGGACCATTTGCGTCAGCAATCGCGAGCCAACTAGCCCGCCGACTACAAAGAGTCCGTCCGTAACCAGGCTGGGAACATTCAGCCCGGCCGGATTGCGGCGATGGTGCATGCGGTGATGCCGCACTGCATTCGGCCTGCGATGATGCTGCCTGTGGTGCATGACGGGATTGTGACGACGCCGGTTGTGCCGGCGACGTGGATTGCTCGCGGAGGCATGACGCCGCCGATTACGTTGTGTCGCTGCCACTTTCTTTCTCCTTTTCGCCGGATTACCCAGCGTCAAACTGAGGATTTCACCGGGATTGCTGCGCCTGGTCGCACGTCGCCGGTGAGCCTTCGTGCGATGAGTTCGCCTGGGAGCCGAGCGCCGCGGGTTGGCGCGCGCCACCGTGCGCCGCCTGTGCGCCGTCGCGCGATTGCGCCGATGTTTGCGCTTGAGAGCCGCCTTTTGCGCCTTGGTCCCGAAATGCCGGATCTGCTTGTCGGACATGTGCCGACGCGCTTTGTTCTTGCGCGCGTGCGCACGGTTGCGCCGCGCGGGATTCACGATACTGTGTCTGCGTACGGCCGTTGCCATTCACCCCTCCCCTTTACTTCGTGAAATTCGAGATGATCGAATGGCGCCAGATCTGCACGCGGTAGGTCTGGCCCGCGCCGGCCGCGGTCGATACATTCGTGAGTTGGATACCGTTGGTCGTGAACGAGACCGTCACGCCCGAGCCAACCGGCGTCGCGCCCGCCGAAATCAGACTGATTCCATAGAGCGGCGATCCGTCTGCGCCATTGGTCGATACGCCCGACAAGTTGTGTGTCACGGTCGTGACGGTGGACGTGTCGCCCATCGTGACATCGGCGACGACAAGATTCGTTACCTGCGCGGTCGTGGGAGCCGTCGAAGTACCCGCGACGACCGCGGGGCAACGATACGTTACTGTTCCTGCTGCCATGTGTTGTGTACTGCTCCTTTCCAAAAGCTCCCCGGTTGCGCCGGAGGCGATAAATAAAACCTGCGCCAGAAAGCAAAAGGGGCTACCAGCGATCCGGACACGAAGCCCGAATCACCGGCAGCCCCTTCATGAAGGCTTGCCTTCTGGATACTACTGAATCCGCCGAGTAGCTAGCTCTGGCGGACCCACCCTTAAGAACCTTTCAAAAGATCAATCCAACCTCAAAGCCCAAATCCGATTACACAATTCCACCGGGCCAACAAGTTCGTCTACCGCCTTGATCACCCCCGGCCAGTCTGCGCAATAATCGTGCCCGCACAGCAAACGCCGCGCTTTCAGGCGCCACGCCTGAATATCAGCCACCACGCTTTCGTACGTGTGGTGTCCGTCGATGAAAACCATGTCGAAAGCGCCGTCTGGAAACTCCTGCGCCGCCTCCACGCTCCACTTACGCACGACTCGTACATTCGGAAACTGCGCCATGTTTTCCATGAACGTGCGGTACACGTGATCCTCATGCACGGGCCGCAAATGCTCCGGGTCAAAATGATCCACACAAGTTACTATGCCCGGGCACGCCGAAGCGAGCGCATGCGCCGACCGTCCTTTGAACGAGCCGATTTCAGCCACTGAATCCATATGCCGCGCGTGATTGTACAGCCACTGCAACTCTTGGTCATTCATCCAGCCGTCGATGTCGTTCCCCGCGTAAACCGTGTCTTGCACTGCTACCCCGCCATCCGCTATCGCCTGCATTTTCGCCGCGCCGTTCGCCATCGGCCGATACCCCGCGTCCGCGCGCGCATCCGGAAACGCGACCAGCGTGCCGCGCTCCGCGAGCGTGCGCAACGGCGCCCCTTCGATTTCGGCGCAGCCCGATTCCTGGTACGTGGACATCCCGGCCTTAACCAGTTCGTGAATAAAACGCTTGGTGTCGCGCATCTGTTCGCGCGTTTCGCCCGGCAGCCCGTACGTGAACGTGCCGTGTATCGTCATGCCGAGTTCGTGCAGGAACGCGACCGTATCGCGCGCGGCCGCGAGATCAAGCCGCTTGTTTACGATCCGGTCGACGACCTGTTGGTTACCGGATTCGAAGCCGATTTTGACGCCGAAACAGCCCGTGCGCTTCATTTCTTGCCATGCCGCCCGCGAGATCCCGTCTGCCCGGCACATGGCAGACCAAGGAAGCCCGACCCCTGCCATCACGTCGCAGGTTTCGAGAACGTGCCTCTCGCCCAGGTTGAACGTGTCGTCATCAAAGTAAACTGTTGCGAACTGGTAACGCCGCGTCACGTCCGCAAAGTAGGCGCGCAAATAATCCGCCGTGTAATGCCGAACCGTGCGTTTGCTCAAGCCGTCCGGATCGTTGCCCGTCATGGCCGCCGGCCACACGCAAAAGATGCACTTGTACGGACATCCACGCGAGGCCCAGGTTTGGAGTTGGGGCGATTGTTGGCCGCGCGGGTTGGCGTCCCAATAGTAGTTCCACGTCCACAAATTGTGCTTGGGGAATGGCGCCGCGTTCATCTCTTCTGCGCTCAGCAAGTCGAAATCGAGCACGCCGCGCGCGCCGGCCAGCACGCGAACCGAGCCCTTTTCGTACTCGCCTTTGATCACGGCATCGATAGGAGCCTCACTCAGCAGCCGTTCTCCCAATGTGGCGATCGGCCCCGCGAGCGCGATCACGGCACGCGGCTGCAAGCCACGCACGCAGTAAATCAAGGCCCGGTCGTGATCCCAGGAAGGCGAGGCGCTTTCGAAGAAGATGAAATCGTATTGGTTCGCCGAGAATTGGGCAAAGTAGTTGTCGTAGCTCTCGCGCGTGGCGATCGAGTCGCGCAACTGCACGCGCGCGCCCGTGGCACGCTCCACGTACGAGGCCGCGTACTGCATGAAGAACGGCGCCGGCGTGTAATCTTCCAGGCGCCGCACGCCCGGCGTGGAACGCGCGCGATACGTGAACGGCCAGCGCGAACCCGCACGCACGCCCGCCAGTCCTTCGCCCGGCCACCAGGGCGGGTTTGTAAACAACACGCGAGGTTTGGTAGAGAGCGCCATTTATTCCCAATCCTGCATATCAACCGTTTGGCCGGCCAGCGCGTGATGACAATCCGCCTGGAAATGGATCTTTCCATCCGTAACCACCAGATGGCACTGAGACGGAGTGCCTTTATTGATCATCAAGGATGGAGCAAAAGTCGGAGTCTCAGTTGAACCGTTCCATACCCATTGCGGCCGGGTGGAATCCCCAGTCACTCGAAAAGAATGCCCATGGCCACAGCCCGGACAGTGGAATCCCCAGTCTCCCGAGCCGTAGTTATGAATCTTCGCGCCCATATCAGTCCGCCGCGTTCGCCTCATGCGTCAAGCGCGCCCGAGCTTTCAGTTTCGGCCCCGGCAATTCCATCATCTTCAGGTGAGGCAAGTACACCTCGGGATGCAGGAAGAACCGATACCCGCGCGCGATCGCACGCCGGCAGAATGAGACATCATCCCCCTTCATGGGCCGGTCTTCCTGGTCATCCACAATCGCGCAGAACGGCCACTCGCCCGCAGTCTCAAGGACTTCCCACCGCATGAACACCGATCCAAACCCGATATGGTCCGTGATTTCGATCAGGCTCAAACTGTCGTATGCGTCCTGCAACTCCTCAAACGTGACCGAGCGTATCGTGCCGTTCGGGTCTTTCACGCGCGCGCAAAGTTGCGGAGGTTCAGCGTGCATCCAGTACCAACCCGAACAGGCCGAAACTTCACGTGCCGCCTGCACAGCATCCGCCAGCAGGTCGAACGCATCCGGCGTCAGCACGTTGTCCGAATCGATCCACAGGGCAAAGTCCGGAGGCTTCTGGTTTGCAAAGTCCGACCGTACCTTCCGGACCGCCATGTCCCGCACGTAATACTGATTCGAACACTCCGAGAAAGAGAGCGTCACTTCGAACCGCTGAATCAGGTGAATCAGAAGCAGAGACCAAGCCTGCATCACGCGGCCCCGGAACTCCGAGCCCGGCAGGAACACCACCAGTTTGGGTTTCCGGGGTTGCATTTCGAGCACGCCGCCCATGCGTTCCGCGTGCCGACGCGCGAACACGCGCGCGCCCAGTTCGTGCGCGGCTTGCTCGTTTTCGTGCTGGGACACGTCATCGAGCGACGCGCCCGAGACAAACGGATGCCGATGCTCAATTTCAATGTGCCGGGCTTCGATCACGCACTCATCGTGTTCCGCTTGCTCTGTGAAGTCCGTATCCGCCATCATCGATGTGAATTCCGGATAAAGAGCATAGCCGAAACGCTGGTAGCGCGTGCGGGAAAGAATTTGCAGCGTCATCAGCCGGCCGATAAGCGGATCACGGCCTTTCGTCACGAATTCATCGAGCCACGCCTGGTACTTGTCGCCCGGATGCGTGCGGATCACAAAGTCATAATCGAGCGTGTCCGGGTCCACCTCGCCGGCAAAGCCGAAATGCTTGCTGACCGCAGCGATGAGCTTGACATCCCAATGCCAGCAGGGGAAGAAATCGTCCGAGTTGATAATCAGAATCTTCCCGAACGCGTTTGCCGCAGCGATGTTGGCACCGTCCACCAAGCACTTGCGCCCCGTGTTCCAGGCTGCCTTGTCCAACCCGCGCCGCATCTCGCCGTGCGCTCTGAGCGCATCATGCGCCAACGGGGGAAGTTCTGTGAAGCCCCACCGTTCATCCACCGTGAGAATGTATTCCACGGTCTCCGGACAGGCAGCATTCTTGATCCACTGCCAGTAAGAGTCTTGCCAGCCTTTCGGCCGCGCCGTCGTGTGACAGATCGAAAATAGAACCTCAGCCATCAGCTTGCCATCGCCTCCAACATTCGCCGGCCGATAATCGCCAGTTGAATCCGATTCATGCTGCTTCGCTTCATCAAAAAGTAGAGATACTGCTTTGCGCAGCCGTACGAGATGCCCAGGTCCTCTTCCATATCTCTGTATTGGTGAGCCCGCGCCCAAGAGCCATCAGGAGCAGTTTTTGACGACGCGACAGTGCCAGCGGATCAAACACGGTTTTCGGAATGAGATCAAAGTTCAACGCGCGACCTCCACTTTATAACGACCATTCTTTTTGACCACCCGCACCGCCTTCGCTTTGATCCACCCGGTACCTTTGCCGGTGACGCGCGCCTCGCGATGCACGGGGTTTTTCCGGGCTTTGGCTTTTTTCTTTTTCTTGGGCTTCCACTGGTAGCGCTCGCCCACCGTATCCGGTTCGTAATCGTCGGACGCGCGGATTGGGTGGAATATGCCGCCGCGCCAGAATCCCATCTGTACATTGCGCCTGGTGCGCCGTGCGCGGCGCGGGCGAGCTCGTCTCACAGCCATGATGTTTCCCCTTTCGCGATTTTGCGCAAACTACTATACTCAGAATGATGGCACGTAAACTCAAGCCCGCTGAAGCACGCAAAATGAATGCCGCGCGCACGCGCCGAGCTGGTGGCCGACCCCGCAAGCCTACCCGTTGCCCCCGCTGCCAGGCCGAGTGCGCTGGATACCGGCTGGCCCAAGTCCATTGTTCCTAGACTGTTAACTTTGGGCATAGTACTAAATTCATTTGCGCCAGTCATTTTTCCCTTGACGTTGTTTGCGCATACAGCTATCCTAGATTTGTAAGCGAGATCGGGATTCCCGATCAAAGATTCTGAGATGGCCACTGGCCAGGAGATAAAACGATGGATACCATCACGAACGTTGCCCCTACCCCCTCGGTCGTCAAGACCGTCCATACCCGCTCTCAGCACAGCAATGGATCTTCCGCCCACCGATTCGGCGGCCCGGACACCTACGTCGCTGTCACGATTGCGCCGGCTGGCGTGAGCGTGCCCTACGTATTGCGGCGCGACGTGCTCGCCGCGCGCGGCATCCAGATCCGGTACTTCGGCGAAGGGTACAGCGAGCATTCCGGGCCACGGTCCATGCTGGGCCAAGCCATTGCCGCCGCCCGCGAATTCGCCGCGTCCTAGGATGTTCCCATGCGCACCCTCATCCAGCTTTTGTTTGCGCGCCGTGAGACCTACCGTGTCCACGGCGCCGCCCACCCGGCCACGCTCAAGGCTCGCCGGATGGAGGTCCAGATGGAGCGACTCCGCCAGCAGGAAGCCGCGATCCGTGCGCGCGCTGCCAAGCACGCGCCCGCCGCGCCCGACATGCTCACGGTCCCAACGGTCACACGCGAGATCACGCGGGATCGCTCGGGATGCTTGGTCGTAGCGGGACGCAAATATCAGAGTCTCGCGGAAGCTCTGGCTGCCGCCAAGTAATGCAGTCCGGACAGGGGCGTGCTCATGTGAAGTACGCCGCCGCCCGCATTGCGGGACAAGGAGAATAAAGCGATGCAGAAAGCATACCAGATAGGGGATGGCTGGCTTGTAGTGCGCATGAGCGCCGCCGAAGCCTCGGCCTGGAATAATTCGACGCTCCGGCTGGCAGACCTGCGCAATCTCATGGCGAGACGGAGCGATGAGACTCGCTACCGCTCGCTCGGCGACCTGCTTGATTCGCGCTGGGTGTCTCGTGACGATTTGACCGGCCACGCCAGCAGGTAACGCAGTCCGGACAGGGGCGTGCTCATGCGAGTACGCCGCCGCCCGCATTGCGGGACAAGGAGAATTACCATGCAAGCAACGATTACCTATCTGCTCACTGAGCAGGCGCAGCGCGCGCAGATGGCGGCCACGGGCCAGCCGGTAGCGCGCAAGCAGACGATCACGGTCGAGGTGCCCACCGAGGACCTCGGCCTGATGGAAGTCGCGGACGATGGCACGCCGTACCTCGACCTCACGCAGGAATGGCCCAGGCCGAAACCCCAGCGTGAATGGCTGGTCTCCTCCGGGTCTGTAGCGGACCTGGCGGGCAAAGGCAAGGACGGATATCTCACGAGCAATCTCCATTTCGCGTTTCTCGCACCCGAGCCCGACATCTTGAGCTTGCTCAAGACTGGCCGGCAGAAGATCACAGATGACGAACGGCAAAGGCGGGAAGGAGAAGCCGCGCGACTCAACCGCCAAATCGACTCCTGGTTCGCGAGTGACGAAATCGACTTCTACATCACGAACGAGGTCAGGGCGCATCCACGGTATCAGGAGATTGTGGCTGAGACCGCACGGCGCAGCGCGGCAAAAACCGCTGCCGCTGTCGCGAAAGCCGAAGACGCCGCCAGATTCTTCCTCGCCAATCCTGCACACCGGGCGAGGATTGACGGCGACGGGGAAATCCACATCCCGAATATCGCCAACCCGGATATCAATGTTTATCTGAGACCCGGAACTCGCAAGGGACCCGCTACGGACCTGATCCGCCAAGCTGCGGAAGAGGCCGTGCGGCGCCGCGATGCCGACGAAGCCGCCGCTGCCGCCAAAGAGCAAACCAAAACGGACTACATCGCCGCGTGGATCGCCGAGCACGCCGACGATGCCACGCGCGAGCAATTCACGGACGGCCTGCTCTGCCGGTCTGTCGCCCTCAGCATGATTGCCGATGCTGCCTTCAGCGCGGCCGGCGTGCCCGAGGCGGCCGAGTGGGATGACAACTACTGCGACAACCGGGACTGCCCCTGCGGGTCCAAAGACCTCACCTGCTTGCCGCGCCGTGTCTATCCCGCGTGGAAAACGATGAAGGCCACGCTGCCCGAAGGCTACACGGTCGAATTCTCGCGCGTGCGCGAGTGCCAGCGCGAAGACTGGGACGGGGAAGGCGAGAGCGCCGGCTCGAGCATCTATCTCGCGAAGATCACCATTCCGCACGGACCGTTCCAGTTCGAGCGGACAGTGAGGTTGGGGTAAGCCATGCAGCCGCCAAAGGGGACGCCCAGCGTCCCCCCTCGCGTCAAATCGCTGATTGGTTGCCGCTTCGGCCGTCTGGTCGTCAAGTACTACGCCGGACAGGACAAACACGGAAAGTCGCTGTGGTGCTGCCTGTGTGACTGTGGCGCTGTCTTGCGCGTGCCTGGCGGCCGACTCCTCGGAACAACGAGCAAGGAGCGGAATCATCCGCAACGGTCGTGCGGATGCGAACGTGCAGATCCCGGTATCCGCCGAGCTGCCCGGCTGAAGCTCCCACCCAAACAGCGGAAAGAGATTTGCCGTAAAATGCGGTCCTGCGTCAAGGTCCGCAAACCTGCCTACGCGATGGACGCCCATCGTGCCGCCGAACTGCTCGGCGTGTCGGTAGAGCGGATCGAGATCCTGGCACAAGACGGAATGCTCGGCTCCACTTACCGCCGTGGAGAACTCTGGGTATCGAGTCGCGACGTGTCCGACATGATCGCCACTCAGCAGCGCAACAAGAAGCGTTGCCGCGTAATGGACGAATTGATGGGGATAAAGTAGCATAAGAGCTTTATCCGTCAATCCCTTCCGCTGGAATCGTGTAGCCGCCGCCAGCAAATTCGATCATCTGATCCGACACCCGGTAATTCACATGCGGGCATTCCGTTTTCTCGCCGCTCGCTTCATCCACGCCAAACCGATGCACGTAGTTCGCTTCCCCGCCCTCACGTCCCAAATGGTCTTTTGTCGTGTAGTACGTGATTTCCACGCACTCGCCCAAGTACTCGACTTCATGAGCATTTGCGTTCGAGAGCCCGAACTCATCGAGGTCCAACGATTGATCCCCGCCTTCGATGTAAAGTTGCAGTTTCGTCGGATCACGCGTCAGCATCGCGCCGTCAAAGCCTTTCACCGTGACCGTGCGCGCGCCCTCGACGCGCCCGGACGGCACGCGGATCTTGAGCGAGATCAACTCGCCGATGGCTGCCGTACGGCCCGGATAGTGGGTCTTGGTTTCGAACTCGATAAGCTCTTCCGGATCGTGTCCATGGAACTCGCGAAACGCGTCGATAGCAGCCTGATCGTTATGGTGATTGCGCCGTGTGCGCGGATTCCCGATGAGAGCCGCCGGCCCCACCATATGTACCGATGCCGCAGTCTTGGCGAAATCTTTCAAATCCTTGACGCTGGGCCGCGCGTTCCGGCGTGCGCGCCGCTTGCCCGCGCGACCCATCGCGGCGAACTTCTTAGCGCCATACTTGGCACGCCCCGCCGCCGCACACACGGCACGCGGATCACGCGCCCCGCCGCCCGCTTCGACATCGCGCACGCACGCTTCAAAACGTGATACGTTCGCCTGCGTGCGCGACAAGCCCGCCTGGCGCAGCGCGATCGCGATCGCCTGCGATTGGGGGTAGCCTTCGGACATCAGTTTGCGGATATTGTCCGAGACCACCTCGCGAGATTTGCCTTTGCGCAACGGCATAACAACGCCCTACTTGAAAATCAGCCGGCCGAGCACCTCGACGAGAACTACCAGTACGCTCAAGGCGCCCAACTGCTTCCAGTGAAACTGCTTGATCGGCTCCAGATCCTTCCGGATTGCCTCTAACCCGTCGGAGAACCCCGACAGGCCTTTTTCGATAAGTCTGATGCGTGTTTCGTGATCGGCTACCATGGCCCGGTCCAGTTCGCCCCTGTCGGCTTTGGAGGATTTCAAAGCATCGATTTCACTTTCGATATCCCGAAAACGCCCTACCAATTCATCGATCCTCGAAAGAATCGTTTCCACCCTGACATCTGCTCTCTCCAACCGCCGTCGATCATCATCCGTGAACCCGCTGACCGCCATTCCGTCTCCCCAAACCCCAGCATTCGCAGCCATCCCTACCGCCTCCGATAATCATGAGCACCTGGCATCAGAGCCCAGGCGGCAAATCCTCCAACGATGACGAGCACCCACACCGGAACGCCATTCGGACCCAGAGGCAATGTGGTTGTAAGTGCCGTCCATAACTGATCAACGAGCGTAGGCTGAGGAGTAGTAGTCGTATCCCCCAGTCCGCCGCATGCCGAGCAACCGCCTGCACTGGGAGGAGGAGAGTTGAAATAATCTCCCATGCCCCCACGGCAGGAATCGCAGGTTCCGCCGCATCCGCAGCCGAGCCCGGTTCGTACGATCACCGCCGACTCCTTCCGGTATTCGCCATCAGTAAGGCAGCCCCCACCCCGGCCAGAATCACCCAGATTCCGTAGTTGCACCAAAAACTTGACGGATCGCACGCCGCGCTGGGCGTGAAGATCCCGCTGAGAATTCCCCCTACCGCCCCGGTTGCAGCATTGCTGGCAATCTGTCCCACCGTCGAGCCCGCCGACGTCGCAAGCTCGCCCGTGCCAGTCACCAAGGAAGCCAAGCAATCCGGCGTTGCGGCTCCCGGAATATAGCAGTACCAGTGAGGCACGCAGCCCGGTTGACCCGGAGGACAATCCGGCGCCGTGAAATCCGCGAGGCCGTTACGTGCCAGCATTGCCACCCCCGCGCGGCAGCAGCCCACACGCTTGCCCAAGCCACGACACCACGCCCATCGGCACGCGCAAATTCCCGACTTGCAAATGCGTAATCGGCTGATCGGGAATGCCCGCCTGTCTCAGCATCTGGGCAACGTGTTCTTTAAGCCCATCACTCCAGACCGGAATCGGCATGCGTGGGTCAACGTGTTGCTTGCAGGCAGACTCCAAAAGTGCCAGCAATGCCTGATCAATGCGGCCGGGTTGGACAGGTACAGGCATCAGCGAGTCATCGCCCTCACAAGCAGAAATCCCAACAGGCCGAGGCCAACCGGCAAAAGCCACGAAGGCAAGCCCGTTGCGTTCGAACTCAAGACGGCCGCGATGCAATCTTCCATCGTGCCGCCCGCCCCCACGCACGTTTGCACCTGATCGGTGAGGCCGGAAGAAAGCAGCGTGTTCGCGCCCGAGCCCGACACGTTCACCACCGTGGGCGTCGCGCCGACTTGCGTGAGCACGCCTTCGCCGCCCGAATCCTGGCAGAGATAGCCAGCCGGAAGCGGCCCCATCTGCGCGCACGTCGCGCCCATGCCCCGGCGTGTCAGCAGCATCCTACCCCCTTCCGCACATACTGACCACCTGTGCCCGAGCCCGCCAGATGCCGCAAGCCCGAAAAGCCATGCTGTTGCGCAAGCCCCGCAAATGCGGTCCAGTTCATCGGGCCCCCGCGGTTGGGATCGTTCGGAAACAAGATGCCTGGGTCCATGCTGTTCTGTGAACAGAGTCCCGTGCAGACCTGATCGCCGTAATAACAAAACTGATCCACCGTGAACGTCCCAGGCAGACCGGGCCCGAGCTGCAGCGTCGGATTCGCGGCCTGCGCTTTGGCTAAGATTTGCGCGAGCGTGTTTGCGGGCGAGCACGTCGGAGGAGTCGTAGAAACGGGAGTAGTGCCCGGACCATTCGGCGGAGGAGTTTTATTATCCGTTGTCGAAGGAGGCTTGGATGCAGCAGGCGCGAAGCCGAAGGATGCAAGCCAACCCGACTCATATGCATACCAGAGTAACCCGGCCCCAGCCGCCAGACCAATGATTGAGCCGATACCTTCACGCGCCATTATTTGTGCCCTCCGCTCATAAAGAGGAAGATCGCCCCGGCCCCCGCAATCAGAATCCAGTTCGGAATCCCCATAAACACCGATTCCGTAAGAAACGAGCCGATATCAAACGTGCCAGTCGCGTTCGTTGTGGTAGTTGTCGTGGAAGTTCCCCCGCCTCCTGTCGAACCACCGCCGCCCGTTGTATCGATTGTTTTGGTTGCGGGAGGAGCAAGAACGCTGAACGCCAGGAAGCCGACATTCTGGGCGGGTGCGACCGCAGGGTTTCCGACCGACCACGCCTCCTGCCAAGTACCAACCTGGTCCGCCGTCATCTGACCTGACAAAGAAAATGCACCGCTCCCGTTTGTCTGCCCCATCTGCGTTCCGGACGAGGCGCCGTTCTTGCCCCCGACTACCCACACCGGCATATTCGGTTGAGTCCCGGAAATGCTGATCTGCCATTTGTCGCCGACGTTGAACTGTGAGACGTTTCCCGAGGTCAGGTTTTGAAAGCTGAACGTGGCTGCCGTAGCAGCAGGGACAGCCGGAGCCGCGCCCGATGCCGTGACCACGCCACTGGGCCCGCTCGATACCATCGGCGCATAGGTAGCAGGCACGGACCCACCGTATTGCCCCGCGCACCAGGAGCCCACATCCTGTCCAGCCGGAACATAGCCGCCCCCGCCGTTGGCAATACAGAGTTGAGTCTGGTACTGCTGGTTATCCGACAAGTGCGCGTTTTCCGCATTGACCGCACGCTGCGTGTTGCGCGCCACGCACGCCTGGCCCGCCGACGTGCCCAGCCCGAGCGCCACGCAATCTTCGATATCGGTTGGAGCCTGGTAGACCGGAGCCGATGACGGCGCCACGTTCGTGTTGAGAATTCCCGAGACCGGTTGATTCCCCTGGTTTGTCCCTTGCGGAGTAGGAGTTCCTCCACATTCGACAATCGAGTACGAGATGCCTTGTTGACCGAGGTATGCAGCCTGCGAAGCCGAAGGCGGGTTGCTCGAACAGTACTGCACGTCTCCCATGCCGCGCCGCGCGTGCACGGCCGCGACAAGCCCGGCGAGCCCGGAAAGCGGGACTGACGTTACGCCGAATCGGCCGCCCTCGCGCGCCCGGCCTTCAACCGTTTGAATGATCGTTGGAACAAGCGGCCTTTCGTGCGGGAAGTACGGCGTGCCGGCCGGTACGAGATCTCCAACACCACGGCGCAGGATCATGCGAACCACCAGATGAGAAGAATCAAAGCAGCGGGAATGAGAAGCGTAGTCCAGTCGAACGAAGAGGAGCCCACTCCCGTAAGCTGAGAAAGCAGATTGCCCGCAGAAGTGCTCTGCACGCAAGGCGGCATCGGTACCGGAGCCGTGCCGTTCGGATCGTAATAAATCTGTGGAGGACAGCAGGACTGCGCCGCCGGATCGTTCAGAATCGGCATGACGTACCACGCGAACCAATCCCACATGCCGTTGCCGACGATGTTAAACGTGTTGTAGTTGAACGTCACGCCTTGCGGCAGCCGATCATCAAGGCAGGAATGCCCCGGATCTCCCAGCGAAGGCTGAGCGCACGAATGCGCCACGGCATACCAGACCTGTAAAGCGTTCGCTAAGGCTGTGGCCTGATCCGCGCAACCTTTCGGACTCGCTTGCCACGCGGCCAGATTCTGTTTCAGGAGCGGCTCAGCTTCATTGACGATGCTCGTTGTTGCAACGTTCTGTTTCGGCCCCGCGCGCCCAAGCCACAACGCGACAGCCGCGGCAATCAATCCGATGCCGGCCGTAACGCCAGCGGTAATTAAACTTGCTGACGTGATGCCCGCCGCAGATGCAGCCGCGCCGCCCAGGATCGCGCCGCCCGACGCAAGCGGCGTGCCGAGCGTCAAGGCAGTCTGGCCCGCACTTGCGCCCAGCCCGACAGACGACCACAGCGGATATCGTGGAGCCAGTGCCTGGATCACAGCGGCGGACCTCCAATCTCCGGAGGCAGCGAGTAGAGAATCACGCCCGCGACGCACACGACAAACACGACGACCTCAACCGCATGCACGATCATTTGCGCCCCACCAGCATGATGAAGCCGAAGCCCAGGAGCGCAATAATCATCACGCCCGACAACGACAGGCCGCCAACAGTGCCAGTCGTGAGGAGCCCGGTTGCCGCGCCACTAGGCGAGATCACTGCACCAGAAGGCAACAAGGAAGAACCAGAGGGAAGCAACGCCATCTTGCCGAGCTGCGTGCCGGCCGAGGCGAGCGTGTTGAGCAACTGGTTCAGGTTTAACGATGAGGTTGAGGAAGTACTCGGCACGATTCCCGGCGTGCCGGCGAGCAAGTCCGCGCCGATCGCTGAATCAAGCGTGGAATAGTCGGTAGGCGTCAAGGCCGAGGCCTGCGCGCTCAAATCCGTGTAGCTCGTATCGCCGATGCCGCGGCGTCCGCCCCTTACGTATCCATGCATCCGCGTATCCTTTATATAAGGAGTGGAATCCCCTATCGGGTTCCCGTTCAGATCCCAGACCTGTTTCGCCTGGACATCGTACCCCGGCACTTCCCAGCCAGGCCACGGCCCGTTTGTCGTGTCGATCACGATCCGCTGCCCGCCTGGCAGAACCGCGCGAGGGTAAACGTGCGACCATTCGCCTGGCCGCATGCGGTCCGCCTGCACCGTGACAATCTCCGCGTCGACGCCCCGCACGCCTAGCAGCACGCACAAGAGCACGCACGCGAGCATGGTTTGTCCGTCGCAGTCCTCGGCCGGCTTGTTCATGCGGAGCAGGACAGAAGGCGACACCAGAAAATCCACCTGGTCCGTCTCGCCGTAGAGCGCCATCACGGATTGTTCATCAGACAGGAACTGGACGTGATGCTTGATCCACCAGAACACCGCAGATGCCGTTTCAGCCCCAGGCGCCGCAGGAATGCCGAGCGCGCCGAGCAAGCCCTCGTATCGAAGAACTCGCTTCGCGCACTCCCAGATCTTCGGATCGGCGAGCGCCTCGCGCACCAGCTCGGACATGCGTCTCACCGTCTGTGCCGTGCTCGTGTTCGAGTCCGTGAGCGTGGACGGCATCCGTTGCGGGATCGGCTGCCAGCCCTGGGGAAACTCGCGAAGGTTAAACGCGCTCGCCATCCTCTTTATATAGGAGGCGGCCGGAATTGTCTCGCGAGTCATCAACGGCCGCCTAATCGCGCCCGATCAAGGGCGTCAGACTGTACGATATCGCCTAAACATCGTCAACTGCAACATAAGAGGGAATTTCTTTTGTACAGTAAGGTAATATACGGTGTGACAGCGATTTGCAACACCAGAAAGCAGATGATTGATGGCGAGAACAACGAGTGAAAAAGGCAAAAAACAGCAGCCAGCAGGCCCCGTTTTGGTGGATGAAGTTCCCCCGACGCCCGCACCGGAGGAGCTTTTGCCTCCCGTCGAAGACGATTCCGAAGAAATCGATGATTCAGCAGTGGAGACAGTCTCGCCGGACCCTCGCAGAGTACCCCCTGTCGCGGACAACATGCCCGGCCAGCAACTCTGGGCGTTTTTGGCGCAGTATCCTGAACCACAATACCTGGACCTCTATCTCTACCGTCTCTTCCCCGTCATTAAAGCTATACCACCTCCCGAGTGGACAGGCAATGGCAAACCGCCAACGTACCAGGAAAAAGTCAAAGGCCTGATCACCGAACACACCAACCGCATCGCGGATTACAACTGGCTGCGCGATGTCCGGGGCTCTGGAACGTACTTTGTCCGGATCATCGATCGCCGGCTCAAGCGCACGCAAAACCGCCAGATCTGCACAAGTAAACTCGAAGTCAACGAGTGGGATACCCACCCGCCCGTTTTGAACGACTGGTCAGAACTTGTGCCGTGCGAAGCAAACAAGTGGATTATCTCGCGGCTTCTCAAAGACCGCGCCATCAAACGGAACCCGGAAGGCGGATTCATGGCTTACGAAGCGTCACAAAACGGAAACGGCCCCGCCCCGGTTGCAAGTACCGACCCAGGTGCTTTGCTCAATCAGGTCGTCAATCTGAGCGAAAAGCTTTCCAAGGCCATGCAGCCGAAAGAGAGCCAGTCCGCTTTCTCCGGGAAAGACATCGTCGATCTGATCAAACACCAGGCCACCCAAAACGATCCGCAAAAGGTCATCGATGCCGCCAAAGGACTGGTCGAGATCTCAAAGCCGGCTGAGGACAAAGAAGGCAAAACCATCCTGGCAATCCTGCTCGCCCAACTCGAAGAACAGCGCAAAGAGAGCGCGGCCGCGCGCGAGCGCGAGTTCAAGCTCATGACGGACATGCTTGCCAAGGCGAACACGCCCCCGCCCGCGCCGCCCGCGCCACCCGACCCTGAAGTCCAACTGACGAAGACCTTCGACCTTTTGACCAAAGCCAAAGAGTTTATCGGCGAAGGCTCGGCATCTCAGATGAAAGGATGGCAGGAATTCTCCCAACCGATCATCACCGGGTTTATGGATCTCTTGAAACCGCTCGCCCAAGTCGGTGCGACAGTCCTGCAAGCCAAGGCCATGATCAACCTGCAGCAGCAGAACGCGAACACGAAGCCCGCCACGCCGCCCGCGAGCGCGCCGCCGAGCACGCCCGCGACCGTGCAGCAAGCGCAGCAGCCACAGCCCCCGGGTACACAACCCGCCCCGAACGCGCCGGCCACGCCCGCAGAATCCGCGCCGCCGATCGACCCCAACATCCAGGGCATTATCGTAGTGATAAACGCCGTACTCCACCAAGTAGACCTGACGTTGCGCGATCACTTTGAGCACGCCGTCAACAAAGATGAAGGGTACAGCGGAGAGGATTTCGCCGGTTGGTTCTGCGATGTCAAAATCGCATTGCCTCCGCCCTACAACCTCATGGCACCAAACGGCATCACGGGAGCCGAAGCGCTCTCACGCATCCGGTCATTCTCTGCCAATGATCCCCAAGGAAACTTCGTGCCCGCGCCCGAAGCCGGAAAGCAGATCATACTTGCTAGCTACCGACAGAATCCGCAGGTGTGGCAAGCTCTCTGCCCGACTGAAGAACGCGCGGCCCAGTTCGAGACCTTCGTGCAGGAGTTTCTCTCTTACGATCCGGAGGCAGAGCCCGAAGTATTGCCACCCCCGCCAGTGAAAGGAGCCAACGCGCATGTCAAACGATGAACTGCTCTCGATTATAACCGCCATCATCCTGCCGACCGTACGGGCCGACATGGAAAAAGACGACCTGTTGGACGTGATCACAGAAGCAGCGGAATACGCCAACGATATCGTCTCAGCAGTGAAAGAACTGGAAGAAGAATCACCAGACGGAGACGACGGAGAAAAAATCGAAGTGATTCCGCCCAGAAGGAGGCATGCGTAATGGGGGAAGAAAAACCATCAGAGTTTGAACGAGAACGGCTCGTGGACCGTGAGGCCACTGTACCCGACTCTTACAACGGCTGAAATCGTCGCAAGAGTCGGGTACCGCCTTATCGAGTTCCCATATCCGTTCTCGTTCAAAGAAGAAGAGGAAGAATCCGATATGATCTTAACTCCCATGAAGTGTAAAATCTGTTCCAAGGTAATCTCTCCTCCAGACCAAGCCCTAATCATCGGCGAACCTGTACAAGTCCGAAATCAGAAGATCTTGCAACGCCTCTACTCCCACATCACAGACCGCATGCAGGCAGAGCAAAAGCAGCCCTCGAAACCTCACACCGAAGCACTGCTCCAAGCTACGCTCGCCGGCGAGAACCTGAAAGGTGCCCTCCTGGTAGGCTGTTTCGAGATCTCAGCAGACATGGAGGCCGAGCGCCAAAGCGTGCTCAAGCGCGTGCACGGCATGACGCGCACCGTGCGGATGTCGGATGAAGACCTATCCCAACTAGGGGAATCGGCCGATCTTCTGAACGGCTCAGAATGGGGACAGGCATTCGCGCTCCTCCAAAACCTCCGTGACCGCTACGAAGGCCTGGGCAAGTACGCGCCTGCAAAGAAGCAACCGGAAGAAGTCACACAATGAAGATCAATCAAGCGTTTCAAGATGCTTTAGCCCGGGTGGAAGTCGTAATTCATATGGCGATGCAATGCGGATTGATGCCTGAAGAAAAACGCGCCAGAATCCATGAAATGACACGCACGGTGCGGATGTCGGATGAAGACCTGGAGAACATGACGAGCCTGTTTGCGTCCCTGCACCGCGCGCACGATGCCATGTTGCTGCTAAAAGACCTCCGTGACCGCTACGAAGGCCTGGGCAAGTACGCGCCCGCCGCGCCCGAAGCACGCCAGGAACACGGGGAGCCGGTAAAATCATGATCATCACCCACATCTTGAGGCCAGACCAGTACACTGCCTCAGTCATAGCCAAAACCGCAGGCATCCCGGAAGACTACGCACGCTATGTCGTGTATGAACTGGGCGCGCGCGGGATCGTGGGGCCGGGAGGCGTGATCCTTGAGCCCAGCCGGTTTAATTCCGAGA
>Ga0335083_10000930_pt1 | contig 41822 bp, 30 predicted proteins | sample Lox_Sample_42_FD_206716 | JGI IMG/M metagenome (GOLD analysis project Ga0335083, IMG submission 206716) | Soil microbial communities from Loxahatchee National Wildlife Refuge, Florida, United States - Lox_Sample_4.2 | ecosystem: Environmental > Terrestrial > Soil > Wetlands | place: USA...
TGCATCGGATCATGACCGCGCTCGAGGAGTCGCGGCGCGTGACCGACGCGTCGGTGTACCTGCTCGACGCCGACGGTGCGGGCTTCGATCGCGTCGGCCATCTCGGCGCGCCGGCGCCCGAGCGCCTCGACGCCAACGCCGAGCGCGCGCTGCTCGATCGCGTGCGCGCCGGCTTCCTCGACGTCGATCAGATCACGCGCGAGATCGAGGAATTGCAGCCCGGCCCGGAGTCCGACGCGAAGCGCGCCATGCTCGTCGCGCTGCGCGACCGCGCCGGCGAGCTCGGCGCCGCGCTGATCTTCCCGCTGCTCGGCTCGGCCGAGACCGAGCAGGGGCCGTGGCTGCTCGGCCTGATCGCGCTGCGCGAGGAGCGCACCGACGGCGCGTTCGACGCCGACGACTTCGACGTCCTGCGCCAGCTCGCGATCGCCGCCGCGCGCGTGATCGAGTCGTCGCAGGCGTACGAGCGCGTGAAGGAGCGCGATCGCCTCGCCGCGCTCGGCGAGATGTCGGCGGGTCTCGCGCACGAGATCCGCAACCCGCTCGGCGCGATCAAGGGCGCGGCGCAGCTCCTGATCTCGCCCGACGGCTCGATCTCGCCGAGCGCGCTCGCGAACCCGACCGAGACCGCCGAGTTCTTGCACATCATCGTCGAGGAGGCGAACCGGCTGAACAACGTCGTCACGCGCTTCCTCGATTACGCGCGCGCGGAGCGGCCCGGCGGCGAGAGCGAGGACAAGGTCGACCTCAACGCGGTCGTGCGCCGCACCGAGACGCTGTTGCGCCAGGACGTGAAGGCGATCGAGCTGCGCGTGCGCGTCGACGAGCAACTGCCGCCGGTCGCGGGCGACGCCGAGTCGCTGCTGCAAGTCTTTCTCAACCTCGGCCAGAACGCGCTGCAGGCGATGCCCGACGGCGGCACGCTCGAGATCCTGACCACGCGCCGCCGCCGCTCGCGCCTCGGCTACGGGCAATTCTGCGAGGTGCGCTTCCGCGACACGGGCATCGGCATCCCGCGCGACCGCTTGAAGAAGCTGTTCATCCCGTTCTACACGACCAAGCAGAAGGGCACCGGCCTCGGTCTCGCGATCTCGCAGCGCATCATCAACCAGCACGGCGGCACGATCGAGGTGCGCTCGACGATCGGCCAGGGCTCGACGTTCTCGGTGTTCCTGCCGGCCGCCGAGCCGGTTCCGGCCGGCAAGGTCGTCGACATCACCGAGACCGGCCGGCTCAACCGCAGCGAGGTTGCCCCGCTCAAGCCCCAGGCCGAGGCCGAGCCCGAGGCCGCGATCCCCGACCAGCCGACACCCGTTCCGGCGGCGACGAAGTAGAGTAGCGCCCGGTGCAGCCCGCCAAGATCCTCGTAGCCGACGACGAACAGAACCTGCGGCGGGTGCTCGCGGCGATGCTGCGCCGCGACGGCCACGACGTCGTGCAGGCGGCGAGCGGGCTCGAGGCGATCGACCGGCTCGCCGATGTCGACGTCGTGATCACGGACCTGCGCATGCCCGGCGCCGATGGCATGGAGGTCCTGCGCACGGCGGCGAAGAACCACCCGCACGTGCCCGTCATCATGATCACGGCGTACGGCTCGGTCGGTCAGGCGGTCGAAGCGATCAAGGCCGGCGCGTTCGACTACATCGAGAAGCCGTTCGAGCAGGAGTCGATCCGCGTGATCGTGGACAAGGCGATCGGCCAGGCCACCGCGAACCGGCTCGCGCCGCGCCCGACCTTGTACACCGACACCGGCCGGTTCGGCCTGGTCGGCCAGTCCCCCGAGATGCACGCGATCTTCGGCGTCATCGAGAAGGTCGCCGACACGCCGTCGACCGTGCTGATCACGGGCGAGAGCGGCACCGGCAAGGAGCTGGTCGCCAAGGCGTTGCACGAGCAATCGGGTCGCAAGACCGGCCCGTTCATCAAGATCAACTGCGCCGCGATCCCCAAGACGCTGATGGAGTCGGAGCTGTTCGGCTACGAGAAGGGCGCGTTCACCGGCGCGACCTCGAGCAAGCCGGGCCGGTTCGAGCTCGCCGACGGCGGCACGCTGTTCCTCGACGAGATCGGCGAGATCCCGGTCGAGATGCAGGTCAAGCTCCTGCGCGCGATCCAGGAGAGCGAGTTCGAGCGCGTCGGCGGCCTCAAGACGATCAAGGTCGACGTCCGGTTGATCACCGCGACGAACCGCGATCTCGAGGCCGAGATCCAGCGCGGCAACTTCCGCGAGGACCTGTTCTACCGCCTGAACGTCGTGCCGCTGCAGATCCCACCGCTGCGCAAGCGCACGGGCGACATCCCGCTGCTGGTCGCCGCGATCATCAAGAAGTTCAACGAGCGGCTCAAGAAGAACATCACCGGCATCGCCGACGACGCGCTCGCCGCGCTCGAAGCGCACGCGTGGCCCGGCAACATCCGCGAGCTCGAGAACGTGCTCGAGCGAACGATCCTGTTCTGCAAGAGCGACCGCATCGAGCGCGCCGACCTCCAGCTCGGTTCGACCGGCCCGGTCGCCGCCCCCGCGACGACTCCGCCGCCACTGGCCGCGCCCGAGCCGGCGCGAACGGTCGGTCACCGCGGCTCGGACGCCGCGCCGACCTATACGGAGAAGCAGGGAACGAATGACAGCGGGCCGCTCGCGCCGATTCCCGACGACGACGAGGAAGATGCCGGCGGCGAGATCTCGGGCTCGCTCAAGGACGCCGTGCGCGCGAAGACCGCGCAGGTCGAGCGCGACCTCATCCAGAAGGCGCTCGACGAGACCGGCGGAAACGTGACGCAGGCCGCGCGCCTGCTCAAGATCAGCCGCAAGAGCCTGCAGATGAAGATGAAGGAGTTCGGGCTGCGCGACCGCGAGGGCTGATCGCCCGTGATACGCTGCAGCCACGTGCGCACGGGTGCCGTGATCGCCTTCATCCTCGCGCTGCCGATCGCGGCGCGTGCGAATCCCGACTCGCTCGTGCCGTCGGCGATTCCGCCACAGCCGGGCGAGCCGACGAACCTCGTCATGACGCTGACGTACGACTACGAGGCCGACCACGCGCAGATCGAGCGCGAGCAGGTCGGCCCCGGCGTGCCCGCGAACGGTCCGATTCCGCTGCAGAAAGACCTCGAGTGGAAGCAGAACAGCCACACGATCACGCCGCGCGTCGACATCGGTATCCTGCGCGATGCCTGGATCTACGGCGCGCTGCCGATCGTGATCGCGCAGTCGCGCGACCTCCGACTCGACAGCGGCGTCTCGTACGGCACGAGCTCGACGGTCGCGAGCAAGCTCGTCCCGACCGGCGGCTACGCGGCGAGCGATCCGACCACGCCGCCCGGCGGCAGCGAGGTCTTCGAAGGCCCGAACCGCCACGGCCTCGATCAGGTCGACGCCGGCCTCGGCATCGCGCTGATGAACCAGGCGCGCGACGACACCAAGCCGACGTGGAAGATCGGCGCCGAGGCGCGCATCGCGATCGGCCGGGTCGCGCGCTTCGATCCGACCGAGCCCACCGCGAACACCGCGGTCGGCCAGGGCGCGCACGAGGTCAGGCTGTGGACGACGTTCGATCGCCGCCTCGGCTGGGCCGAGCCGTGGCTCGAGCTGTACTGGCAGGTGCCGCTCGCGTACACGTCGGCGTCGCTCTTTCAGAACCCCGGCTCCGGCGCGACGAACACCGGCAAGGGCCAGATCGCGGGCGCGAACTTCGGCTTCGAGGCGTACGCGATCACGACGCCCGATCAGAACCGGATCAGCCTCGACATCGGCGCGCGCATCATCGGCCACTTCGAAGGGCGCGAGTACACGCCGCTGTGGGAGATGCTGGCGTACGCCGGCAGCCCGACGAACAGCGGCCCGCTCGTGTGGTACCCGAACCCGCTGTCGCCGGGCGCGATGGCGTCGCAGTATCCCGGCATCTCGAACGTCGAGAACTACCTCGAGACCGGCGCGCGCGTCGCCGTCCGCGCGCAGCTCGGCCCGCACGTGCGGTTCGCGGTGCTCGGCGACGCGGTGTGGGTCTCCGATCACGCGATCACGTTCGCGGACGCCGGTGTCGATCGCAACGGCAACATGCTGATCGATCCGAACTCGAACGAGGTCAACCCGCTGCACGTCGACGCGATCGATCTCGTCGGCCACCGCTATCACTCGGTGCACGAGCTCGACTTCATCATCGGCGTGCAGGGCCAAGTCTTGTTCTGATGCTCGCGCGCCGCGTCATCGCGCTCTCGTCCGACAAAGCGCTCGGCCGCAAGATCACCGCGGCGCTCAAGGCCGCCGGCGGCGCGGTCGACGTGCACGCGACGCTCGACGAGCTCGGCAAGACCGAGCTGCAGGCCGCGCTCGTCGTCGTCCATCTCGACGGCGAGCTCGCGGGCATCGCCGCCGAGCTGTTGCAGCGGCTGGTCGGCGACACGCGCGTGATCGCCGTGCTGCCGCGCACGAACCTGGCCGCGGTCGTCGACATCATGCAGGCATCGGAACGGCTCGCCGGGATGATCGTCGCCGAGGAGCTTCACGGCAGCGAGCTGTCCGCGATGGCGACGCGCGTGCTCGCCGGCGACATCTTCGGGCTCGAGAAGCTCGTGCCGTGGGGCACGCTCGTGCACAGCCAGCTCGTCGGCGACTACCAGGACAAGTCGCTGTGCATCGCGCAGATCTCGGAGTTTGCCGAGGCGATGGGCGTGCGCCGCAAGTACCGCGAGTCGATCGAGCAGTGCTGCGACGAGATGCTCATGAACGCGCTGTACGACGCGCCGGTCGACGACGAAGGCAAGCAGATCTTCGCCGAGATCCCGACCAGGACGCGGATCTCGCTGCGCGTCGAGCAGCGCGTCGTCGTGCAGTACGCGTGCGACGATCGCCACTTCGCGCTGTCGGTGCGCGACGCGTTCGGCACGCTCGAGCGCGGGACCGTGCTGCAGTACCTCGCGAAGTGCCTGCACCAGGCCGATCAGATCGATCGCAAGGCCGGCGGCGCCGGCCTCGGGCTGTACCTGATGGTCAACTCGGCGACGGTCGTGTTGTTCAACGTGCTGCCCGGCATCGCGACCGAGGCGGTGTGCGTGTTCGATCTCGAGGCGCCGAAGCTGCAGCTGCGCGAGTTCGGTTTCTTCACCGAGAAGATCGACGCGGCCGGCCGGCTCGCCGCCGGACCGTCGCGCAAGTTGCCCGCCGGCACGTCGCACCCGGTCGAGCGCCGCCAGACCGTGCCGCCGGCCGCGCCGCCGCCGCGCGGGCTCGTCACCGTGCTCGCGGTCGCGATCGTGGCGATGTTCGTGCTGATCGGCATCGCGGCGTGGCCGCGCCTGTTCGGCCCGCACGCGGCGCGCGCGCGCGTCACGTTCTCGACCACGCCGCGCGGCGCCGCGATCGAGATCGAAGGCAAGTCGCGCGGCACGACCGAGAGCGGCGCGCTCAGCGTCCCCGACCTCGAGGCCGGCCGGGCCTATCCGGTCGTCGCGCGGCTGTCCGGCTACGAGGCGAAGGAGCAGGTGATCGAGCCGCACGAAGGCGACAACCAGGTCGCGTTCGAGCTCGCGCCGCTCGCGGCGCGCGTCGAGCTCGAGTCGCAGCCGACCGGCGCCGCGGTCGATGTCGACGGCAAGCCAGCCGGCACGACGCCGTTCGCGATGACGACGCTGCCGCCGAGCTCGACCGCGCAGGTGCACTTCGCGAAGCCCGGCTATCGCGACGCGACGGTCACGCTCGCCGTGCCGGGGCCGGGCAAGGAGATGCGCCTCGTCCAGCCGCTCGCCGTCGCCGACGAGCTCGCGCGCGTCAAGCTCGCGTCGGAGCCACCCGGCGCACAGGTCGTGCAGAACGGGCAGCTGCTCGCCGGCGTGACCACGCCGGCCGAGGTGCTGGTCGAAGCCGGCAAGCCGCAGCGGTTCGTGCTGACGATGCCGCACAAGGTGCCGGTCGTGCTCGAGCCGGTCGTCGCCGAGCGCGGCTCGGAGAACCTCGAGCGCAGCGGCAAGCTCGTCGACGGCGCCGATGTCGCGATCGAATCGAACGTCGATGCCAAGGTCACGGTCGCCGGCGCGCCGCACTGCAAGGACCTCGCGCTGCCCGCGACGTGCACGCTCGCGCCCGGCAACTACTTCGCGGAGGTGACCGGCCCGCTCGGCGCGCACGCGACGCACCCGATCGCGGTCGCGGCCAAGCCGGTCACCGCGAGGTTCGAGTTCGGCTTCGTGCAGGCCGCTGCCGGCAAGACGTTGCGCGCGGGAAATGGGGCCAATGTCACGCGCGCGGCGTTCGAGGTCGGGACGCGGTCGATCACGGTCACCGACGACGCGGGGACGCATGCCGCGGCGGTGAAGGTCGTGGCTGGCGCCACGGTCACGGCCGAGTGACTTAGTTAGTTCGCATTCGGCCGCAACGGCTCCGGTATGCTCGGACCGTGAAGTCCGTCGTCGCCGCCGCGATCCTGCTCGCCCCGGCGAGCGTGTTCGCCGACTTCACGCAGACCTTCACCGGCGACCCTCACGCCGGCATCCACCGCGAGACGTGGAAGGACGACTCGATCCCGGCGGTCGTGCGCGTGATGCGGATCGATCTGACGAGCGCGCAGATCCAGCTGGTCGCGACGATGCCCGATCAGCGCGGCACGACGACGAGCGCGTACTCGACGGCCGAAGGCGCCGCCGTCGCGATCAACGGCGATTCGTTCGCGGTCGGCGACATGCAGCCGCTCGGGCTCGCGATGGGCCAGGCGATGGTATGGCCGGACACCGCCGACGACGGCACGTCCGCGGTGTTCGACTTTCGCAGCACGGCGACGCCGACGACCGGCGAGTACACGGCCGCCGAGATCGTGCCGACCGGGCTCGTCGTCACGCCCGCCACGCTGCCGACCGGCACGCTCGGCGTCGTGTCGGGACGGCCGCTGCTCGTGCGCAGCGGGCAGCCGACGAGTCAGTTCGACTGCAACGACTCGATCACGATCGCGTGCGAGCGCGCACCGCGCTCGGCGCTCGCGCTGTCCGCGGACGGCAACACGCTGTACCTCGCGGTCGTCGACGGCTGGCAGGCGAGCTCGGCCGGGCTCACCGACGCCGAGCTCGCGTCGTTCCTGGTCGCGACGTACGGGATCGACAGCGCGATCGCGCTCGACAGCGGCAGCTCGTCGACGCTCGTCGTCGACGGCACGCTCGTGTCGAGCCCGTCCGACGGCGTCGAGCGTGCGGTCGCGAACCACCTCGCGGTGCAGTTCGCGCCGACCAAGAGCGGCGGCCTGATCGGCCTGGTGTGCGAGGGCACGATCAGTCCGTGCAACAATCCGATCGATGCCGCGACGGTGACGCTGGACACCGGCGCCACCAAGACGACCGACACGAGCGGCGTGTACCAGTTCCCGACGCTCACGCCGCGCTACACGTGCGCGACCGCGACGAAGGCCAACTACTACCCGACCACACGCTGCGTGGTCGTCGGCCCGGGCCCGAACCCGACCTACGACTCGATCGCGATGCAGAAGTGCCCGAGCGGCGGCTGCCCGCCGCCCGATGCGGCCATGCCCGACGCGCGCATCGAATATCCCGACGCCCCGCCGCTCGCCGGCGACGCCGGCAGCCGCGGCAGCGGCAACCCGGCGACCGGATCCGGCGGCGGCTGCTGCCAGACCGGGCCGGATCGCCCGCCCTGGGCGCTCGCGCTGCTCGTCGTTTGGTGCTTGGCGCGCCGACGATGTACAACCAGTTGAAGTGACCACGGTCCACACGCAGCTTCTGACCGACGATGCCAGCGGGCTGCTCGTCGAGCGCAGCTTCCGGCTGCGCGTCGTCTCCGGCCCCGATCAGGGCAAGGACCACATGCTCGACGAAGGCACGACGATGGTCGGCACCCACGCCGACAACGATCTCGTGCTGACCGACGCGACGGTGTCGCGCCACCACCTCGAGGTGCGCGTGCGCAAGGACGGCATCGAGGTGCGCGATCTCGACACCACGAACGGCACGAAGCACGGCGGCGCGCGCATCGGCTCGGTCGTGCTCACCGGCGCGGCGCGGCTGCGGCTCGGCAAGCACACCGAGATCGACGTCGAGCCGGTCGACACCAACGTCGACCTCGGCGAGTGGGCCGGCGATCGCTTCGGCGACGTGCTCGGCTCGACGCAGCCGATGAAGCGGCTGTTCTCGCTGCTCGCGAAGGCCGCGCCGACCGATGCGACGATCCTCCTGCAAGGCGAGACCGGCACCGGCAAGGAAGCGATCGCGGAGGCCGTGCATCGCACGAGCCGGCGCTCGAAGGGCCCGTTCGTCGTCGTCGACTGCGGCTCGATCCCGCACGAGCTGATCGCGAGCGAGCTGTTCGGCCACGCGAAGGGCAGCTTCACCGGCGCCGCCGCCGACAAGGAAGGCCTGATCGAGGCCGCGAACCGCGGCACGCTGTTCCTCGACGAGATCGGCGAGCTCGCGCTCGACCTGCAACCGCAGCTGCTCCGCGTGCTCGATCGCCGGCAAGTCCGGCGCGTCGGCGAGACGCAGAGCGTCGACGTCGACATCCGCGTGATCGCGGCGACGCACCGCGACCTGCGCGCGATGGTCCGCGCCGGGGAGTTCCGCGAGGACCTGTACTACCGGCTCGCGGTCGTCGCGACGCACGTGCCGCCGCTGCGCGAGCGCAAGGCCGACATCCCGGCGCTCGCGTCGTGGTTCGCCGAGAAGATGGGGCGCGGCAGCTTCGCGCAGTCGCCGGCGCTGCTCGACCAGCTGCAGCGCCACGACTGGCCCGGCAACGTGCGCGAGCTGCGGAACGTCGTCGAGCGCGCGCTGTCGCTCGGCGATGCCGCGCTCGCCGATCTCGGCGACGGCGCGGCGCCGCGCACCGGCGTCGGCGAATCGACCGTGCCCGACAAGCGCGGCTCGGATCCGGCGATGCTCGAGATGCCGTTCAAGGAGGCGAAGGCGCAGCTCGTCGAGGCGTTCGAGCGCGATTACCTGCGCGCCCTGCTCTCGCGCCATCACGGCAACATCTCGCGCGCGGCCGCCGAAGCCGGGATCGATCGCAACTACATCCACCGGCTCGTCAAGAAGTACGGCCTCGAGGTCGATCGCAGTTGAGGCGCGCGATGCTGATCGGGCTCGCGCTCGTGCTCGGACTCGGGTGCCAGAAGAAGAAGGTGCAGGAAGCGCCGAAGCGCGACGCCGGGCCGATCGAGATCGACTGGGCGCGCTGCGAGAAGGCGCTGCACGACGTGCAGGCCGCGCCCGATCCGGCACGCACCGCGGCGCTGCTCGACGGCTGCCCGGTGTGCGGCGACTGGTCGCCGCTGCTGTTCTGGGCGACGCTGACCGAGAACGGCGGCCCGCGCCGCCAGGACATCACCGGGCGCCTCGATACGTGTCACGCCTACTGCAACACCGACGCGAAGCGCCGCTTCAACGACACGATCGACGAGGCGCGCGGCCGCAACTCGCGCGCGCCGTGGCGCTATCTCGGCGAGCAGTGCAGGGAGCAAGTCAGCGCGGTCCCCGATCCGCGCTACATGTCGGCGCCCTACTTCGCGCTCGATCGCATCGCGCGCGCCGTGACCACGCACGGCGGCGGTGCCGCCGCCGAGCTCGCGAAGATCGACCTGCCGCTGCCGCCGTTCTCGCTCACCGGCGCCGGCGTCGACCTCGCCGACGCGCCGCAGGACGTCGTGCCCGCGCCGGCCGTGCACGTCACGCTGCTCGGCGACGGCGCGCACGTCGGCAAGCTCCCGCGCGCGCACCTCGGCGCCAATGGCGTCACGGTCGACTACGGCGGCGAGCCGTATCCCGGCCCGGTCGTCGACTCCGCAAAGCTCGCAGCTGCGATCCACGCGCTCGATCCGTCGCCGCATCCGGTCGTCGCGCTGCTCGTGCCGAAGGAGCTGCCGGCAGACAAGATCGCCGCGGTCGTTGCGGCCGCGCCCGACGTCGAGTTCCACCTCGCGGCGGTCGCTCCCGGCGCGCTTCCCGGGTGGCCGGTCGTCGTCGTCGCGCGCGACCGGCTAAAATGACGGCCGGATCACCATGAGCGGCGCGTACGACCTCGTCGTCATCGGCGGCGGCATCACCGGCGCCGGCATCGCGCGCGATGCCGCGCTGCGCGGGCTCAAGGTCGGGCTGTTCGAGAAGGGCGACTACGCGTCGGGCACGTCGTCGAAGTCGAGCAAGCTGATCCACGGCGGGCTGCGCTACCTCGAGCACGGCGAGCTCGGCCTGGTGTTCGAGTCGGTCTCGGAGCGACGCGTGCAGACCCGGGTCGCGCCGCACCTCGTGCGCCCGCTGCCGTTCCTGATCCCGATCTACGAGGGCGTGCGGCCTGGCCTCGAGATCATGAACGTGGGCCTGTGGATCTACGACTCGCTCGCGCTGTTCCGCGCACCGCGCCTGCACAAGACGTTCCGCGGCACCAAGGCCGCGCTCGCGCTCGAGCCGCAGCTGCGCCCCGAAGGCCTGCGCGGCGCGCTCGAGTATTACGACTGCGCGACCGACGACGCGCGCCTCGTGCTCGAGAACGCGCTCGACGCGCAGATGCTCGGCGCCGACATGCACACCTACACCGAGGTCGTCGCGTTCGAGCGCGCCGCGAACGGCCGCATCGTCGGCGTGCGCGTGCGCGACCGCCTGCACGACCGCACGTGGACGGTCGAGTGCCGCGCCGCGATCCTCGCGGCCGGCGCGTGGACCGACGAGATGGCGCGCCGGCTCGAGATCCCGCTCGAGCGCCCGATCCTGCGCCGCACCAAGGGCGTGCACGTCGTGTTGCCGCGCGAGCGCCTGCCGCTCGCGCGCGCGATCACGCTGATCTCGCCGGTCGACGGCCGCGTGATGTTCGCGATCCCGTGGCGCGGCCGCAGCGTGCTCGGCACGACCGACACCGACTTCACCGGCTCCGCCGACGAGGTCGCGGCCGATGCCGCCGACGTCAAGTACCTGTGCGACAGCGGCAACGGCTACTTCCCGGGCGCGAACCTCACGCCCGACGACGTGATCGCGACGTGGGCCGGGCTGCGCCCGCTGATCGCGGCGCCGCCCGACGTCGGCGAGTCCGAGATCTCGCGCGAGCACGAGGTGTTCACGCGCAAGGACGGGCTCGTCATCATCGCGGGCGGCAAGCTCACGACGTATCGCCGGATGGCGCGCGAGACCATGCACAAGACGCTCGAGCTGATGCACGAGCTCGGCGCCGATCAAGGCATGACCGTGCAGCGCGCGAGCACGAAGGCGCGGCCGCTGCCCGGCGCGGTCGGGCTCGAATCGCCGACGCTCGAGGGCGTCGCCGCGGTCGGGCGCGCGCTCATGCACGACGTCCCGCTCGACGTCGACACCGCGACCCACCTGTGCGGCGTGTACGGCGCGCGCGCGGCCCTGCTCGGCGCGGCGATCGCGAAGGATCGCAGCCTGGGCGAGCGCATCGATCCCGAGCTGCCGTACGTGTGGGCCGAGATCGACTTCGCCGCGCAGCGCGATCTCGCGCGCACGCTCGAGGACGTGCTGGCGCGCCGCGTGCCGCTGCTGCTGGTGTCGCGCGATCAGGGCCTCGGCGTGTGCGAGCGCGCGGCGGCGCGGCTCGCCCAGATCCTCGACTGGAACGCAACGACGACGGCGAAAATGATCGAGACGTATCGCGCCGAGGTCGCGCTCGCGCGGCGTTGGCGCCAGCCAGTCTGATAGGCTTGCCGCCGCATGGCTCGACGACTAGGGGACTTCGCACGCGGCTTGTTCGGCCGCGCGAAGAACCTGCGCGATCCGCAGGTGTTCCACCACATGAGCCTGGTGGCGTTCCTGGCCTGGGTCGGGCTGGGAGCGGATGGTCTGTCGTCGTCCTCGTACGGTCCGGCCGAGGCGTTCAAGGCCCTCGGCCACTGGAACGAAGGCGCACCCGGCGCGTGCGAGAAGAACGCGACCGCAGAGCTGTCGAAGCTGTGCACGTTCGTCCCCGATCACGCGTACCTCGCGGTGTTCATCGCGATCGCGATCGCAGCGACCGTGTTCATCATCTCGTGGAGCTACCGCCGCATCATCGAGGAGTTCCCGCACGGCGGCGGCGGCTACATCGTCGCGTCGAAGCACCTCGGGCCGTACGTCGGCGCGATGTCGGGGTGCGCGCTGCTCGTCGATTACGTGCTGACGATCGCGGTGTCGCTCTCGGCCGGCGTCGATGCCGTACTCAGCCTCGACTTCGTGCCCGACAGCTTGCAGGCCCACAAGCTCGTCATCGTCCTGGTCGTGCTCGGCCTCTTGACACTGATGAACCTGCGCGGCGTCAAGGAATCGGTGACGATCCTGACGCCGATCTTCCTCGCGTTCCTGCTCACGCACGCGGTTCTGATCTTCGGCGCGATCATCACGAATATCGGCAACGCGGGCGAAGTCACGCATCGAGTCGTCGACGAGGCGGGCTCGCACGTGCGATCGGTCGGCATCCTCGGCGTGTCGCTCGTGTTCATGCGCGCGTTCTCGCTCGGCGGCGGTACATTCACCGGCATCGAGGCGGTCTCGAACGGCATCGCGATCATGCGCGAGCCGCGCGTGCGCACCGCGAAGCGCACGATGACGCTCATGGCGACATCGCTCGCGATCACCGCGAGCGGCATCCTGCTCGCGTACCTGCTCGTGCCCGGCGTGCTGCCGACGCCGAACGACAAGGTCACGATGAACGCGGTGCTCGCGCAGCGCTTCGCCGGCACCGGCCCGATCGCGCTCGTGTTCACCGCGATCACGCTGGTGTCGGAAGGCGCGCTGCTGTTCGTCGCCGCGCAGGCCGGCTTCGTCGACGGCCCGCGCGTGATGGCGAACATGGCGCTCGATCAATGGATGCCGCACCGCATGGCCGCGGTGTCCGAGCAGCTGACGATGCGCAACGGCGTCTACCTGATGGCGGCCGCCGCGGCGATCGTGCTCGTCTACACGAACGATTCGGTCGACGCGCTCGTCGTCATGTACAGCATCAACGTGTTCATCACGTTCACGCTGTCGAACGTCGCGATGATCCGCCACGCCGTGCATACCAAGCAGGGGCGCTGGCAGCGCGCGGTGTTCGTGCACGGGCTCGCTGCGGCGGTGTGCGCGATGATCCTGGTCATCACGGTGATCGAGAAGTTCACCGAAGGCGGCTGGCTCACCACGGTGATCACCGCGAGCCTCGTCGTCCTGTGCTACCTGATCCGCCGCCATTACCGCGCGGTCGGCGCGAAGGTCGTCGAGCTGTCCAAGCAGCTCGCGCTCGCGGCGCCGCCGCCGGGCGCGGTCCCGCCGGCGCCCGAGGAGCTCGATCCGACGAAGCAGACCGCGGTCGTGCTCGCCGGCGGCTTCGGTGGCCTCGGCATCCACACGCTGCTCCAGATCCCGCGCGTGTTTCCCGGCCAGTTCCACCAGGTCGTGTTCATCGCCGCGGGCGTGATCGATGCCGGCGTGTTCAAGGGCAAGGACGAGATCGACGCGATGAGCAAGAAGATCGAGGCCGACCTCGACAAGTACGTCGAGTTCGCCCGCCAGCAGCTGGGCTGGGCCGCCGACAAGGACTTCGCGGTCGGCACCGAGGCGGTCACCGAGCTCGATCACCTGTGCCGCGAGGTCGCGCTCCGGTTTCCGCGCTCGATCTTCTTCGCCGGCAAGCTGATCTTCCAGGAAGAGAGCTGGTACCAGCGCATCCTTCACAACGAGACCGCGGCCGCGGTCGAGCGCCGCCTGCAGTTCGCGGGGCTGCCGATGATCGTGATGCCGATCCGCATGTTTCACTGAATCCCGTCGCAGCAGCTCCGCGCGTTCAGTACGCGACCGGCGCGGCGGGCGCCGTGCCGGTCCAGCACGCGATCGAATGATCGGCGAGCAACGCGCAGCCGCGGTCGCCGTGACCGGCAAGCTGCGTCGCGCCGGTGACGCCGCGGACCACGGCGATCGAACGCGCGCTCGCGTCGCCGGTCCAGCAGTGGACGGTGCCGTCGGCGAGACGCGCGCAGCTGCCGGCGACTTCGACGACGTTGGCGAGCGACAGCGGCGAAGCCGTGCACGATGCCGCCGCCGGGTCGTGGCACACGATCCGCTTGCCGGTCGTGACCGCGCACAGGCCGGCGTCGAACGCGAGGTGCGAGGCCGGCGACAGCGCCGCGAGCTTCTCGACGCGCACCGCCGGCGTCGCCACGGGTTTCGGTGCGGGCTTGACGTGCTTGCCTTTAGGCGGCTTGGTCGGCTTCGCAGGCTTCGCAGGCTTCGCGGGCTTGGTCGGTTTCGGCGCCGGCTCGGCGGCCGCGCACGGCTGACCGGCGCCGAAGCATTCGACCGTGCCGTCGTCGGTTCGCCCGCATGTGAACGCGCCGGTCGTCGCGAGCTCGACCACCCCGGTCGTACCCGCGCGCTTGCCATCGAGCACGACATCGCCGCTCTCGAGCAGCGCACCGTGCGCGGTCATCGCGACGACGTGGTCGAGAGGCCCGGCTTCGCTGGGGCCGGCAGCAACGCGAAGCGTCGCGGAGCGTAGATCGAGCCCGCGCACCGCAGTCGGCGTGCGGTGCGCGCCGGTCGCGGTCACGTGCCCCGCTGCGTCGACGTCGCCCCAGCACGCGAGCGCGCCCGACTTCTCGCTCGCGCAACCCGCACCGCCGAGCGCGAACACGCGCACCGCGTCGTTGACGCCGGGCACCGCGGCCGGCGCGGTCTGATGCGTGCTCGCGCCGAAGCCGATCTTGCCCCAGCACGCGACCGAGCCGTCGTCGAGCAGCGCGCAGGCGTGCGCGTCGCCGAGCGCGACGTCGAGCACGCCGCGCAGCTCGGGCCGCAGCGCGCCGCTGTCGCCCCAGCACCGCACGGTCTTGTCGCTCAGGATCGCGCAGCTGTCGTGTGCGCCGACGACGAGCTTCGCGGGCACCGGCTGCGCGGCCGCCGGTGGTGCATCGGGCGGCGCCGCGGCCGCGTCGCGCGTGGCCGGTGCGGCGGCCGCATCGCGCGGCATGGCCGGCTCGTCGTGCTTGGTGCACGCGGCGAGCGCCACGATCGCGGCGAACGCGCACCTCATCGTTCGAGCAACCTCGTGTCGATGCGCCCGAGCAGCTTCTTGATTCGCTCCGCCATCTCCTCGAGCTCGCCGAGCCCGCTGGCTTCACCGATCTTGCGCGCGCAGTTCATCACGCGGACGAGGTACGTGAACAAGTTGCCCTCTTCGTGCTCGAGCCCGTGCTTCTCGACGAGCTCGAGGAACCCGGCGCCCGAGTCCTCGAGCTGCGCCCACACCGTCTTCGGCTTTCTGCCGCCGTGCAGCTCGGGGTGCGGCACCTTCGCGGAGAACTCGCCGTGGATCACCTCGACCTTCGTCAGCACCCGCGGGTGTTCCTTGTCCCACAGCGCCTCGACGTCCTCCCAGCTGACGTGCGGATTGTCGACGCGCAGCTCGCGCAGCTTCGCGCGCATCCACTCCTTCTTCTCGCCCTCGCCTTCGCGATCGAACAGCCGCTGCACGACGTCGTGATCGACCAGATACTCGACGAGCTCGCGCAGCTCGACGTACTCGAGCTGGTGGTGAAACAACACGTAGTAGATGAGCAGGCCGTCCATGCCCTGCAACTCGCGGATCATCTGGCCGGAGACCTGCGCGCCGTGCTCGTCGAGCACGCCGACCGCGCGCATGTTCGCGACCAGCTGCGCGAGCGTCTTCTGAAGCTCCTTGCGCTCGCGATCGCCGAGCAGCAGGTGATCGATCACGGTGACGATGTCGAGCCGGAGCGACGGCGGCAGCGATGCCTCGGCCTCCGCCATGCGCGCCGCGACCTCGTCGCCGGGTAGTGGCGCGGACGCGAGATCGGGCAGACCGATCGCGAGCACCTGCTCGGCCGTGATCTTGGTCTTGCTGCGCAGCTCGGCCGGCTCGCCGCGCACGAGCTCGGCGTGCAGCTCGGGCGTCCAGATCACGTCGCCCTTCTTGTGCGCGTCCATGCGCGCGCGGCCGTACACGCTGCGCTTCACCTTCTCGAGGTCACCCTTCGCGTGCTTGAGCTCCTTCTTCAGGTCGCTGACGATCTGCTCGGGCGCGAGCGTGATCGCGAGGCCCTTGTCGTCGAACTGCGGCCGGCCGGCGCGCCCCGCCATCTGGTGGTACTCGGCTGACGTCAACAGGCGCGCCTCCTGCTTGATGAACTTGCGCAGCGACGGAAACACGACCGTGCGCGCCGGCAGGTTGATGCCGGCCGCGATCGTCTCGGTCGACACGACGAACTTCACGAGCCGCGCGAGCGCGAGCTGCTCGACGAGCTGCTTGTATCTCGGCAGGATGCCGGCGTGATGGATGCCGATGCCGTGCGCAAGCAGCGGCCGCAGCTCCTTCGCGGCGCCGCCCGGCAACAGCGCCTCGTCGCACTGCTTCTCGATCTCGGCGCGCTCGTCGTCGCTCGTGAACCGCCGGCAGCTCTTCACGAGCCGCGCGACCTCGAAGCATTGCTCGCGCCCGAACACGAACACGATCGCCGGAACGTCGCCGGCGTGCGCGAGCTCCTTCACGGTGTCGATCAGCGTCTCCTCGCGGAACTCGTGCACGAGCGGCACCTTGCGCTCGCGCGAGTCGACGAGCGCCATCGGCACGCGGCGCGTGAGCTCGACCCAGTGGCAGAACTTCTCGGGGTGGCCGACCGTCGCCGACAGGATGACGAGCTGCACGCGCGGATCGAGCCCGATGATCGACTGCTCCCACACGTAGCCGCGCTCGGGGTCGTTGAAGTAGTGACCCTCGTCCATCACGACGACGTCGGCCGGCGCGACGCTCTTGTCGGCGACGATGCGGTTCCACAGGATCTCGGCGACCTCGACCTGGATCGGCGCCTCGCGGTTGACCTTGTAGTCGCCGGTCGCGAACCCGACGTAGCCCTCGCCGAAATCCGCGCACAGCTCGCGATACTTCTCCTCGGTGAGCGCGCGCAGCGGCGTCGTGTAGATCGCGCGCTCGTTGCGGCCGAGCGCGCGATGCAGCGCCGCCTTCGCCATCAGCGTCTTGCCGGTGCCGGTCGGCACCGTGACGAGCACGCTCTTGCCGGCGAAGATCGCGCCGATCGCCTGCTCCTGCACCGGATACGGCTCGAGCCCGCGGCTCCACAGGAACTGCTCGTAGAACGCGAGCTCGAGCTCGCCGTCGGTGGGCACCGACCGATGTTAGCGCTGCTTGCCGCGCGCGAGCAGGTCCTGGGCCTGATAGACGACGCCGCTCCACATGTCGTGCCAGTGCCGGCTCGCGATCTCGGCGAGCTCGGCATCGCCTTCCTTGGTGCGGCCGAGCGCGATCAGCGCGCGCGCCTCGGCGAGCCGCGGCGTCGGATTCGTCTGATCGATGATCACGGCCTGGTGATAGAACGGGAGCGCCTCCGCGACGCGCCCCTGCTGCTCGAACGTCGTCGCGACCGACATGTAGCCGGCACCCGACCACGGATCGCGCTCGATCTGCGACGACATCTGCCGCCACGCGGCCGCACGATCGCCGATCGCGAGCTCGAGATCGCCGAGCATCTGGTCGACCTGCGGGTTGCCGGGATCGATCGCGCGCCACCGCGCACCCCACGCCAGCGCGCGCTCGACGGCGTGCTGGCGCTCGGCGCCGGTCGAGCGCATCGCGGCTCGCGAGGCGGTCGCGATGATCGCCGCGAGCTCCTCGCGCACGACCGCGATGTCGACGCGCTCGTCGGCGCCTGCCGCCTGCGCCGCCTCGAGCGAGGCGAGCGCGCCGGTGAAGTCGCCGTTGGCGTCCTGGAGGCTGGCCAGGGTCTGGTAGACGTCGTGCGTCGGCGCGGTCTTGACGAGGGGCGCGAGCAGCTTCTGCACCCACGCGTCCTGCCGGTACATCATCGCGACGCGCGCGAGCGCGAGCTTGCTGTCGACGTCGTCGCCGGCGAGCACCGCCGCGCGCTCGAGCACCGGCATCAGATCCGCCGGGTGCTGCGCGGCCTGGCTCACGAGCGCCATCACGTGCCCGAAGCTGTCGCCCGCGAGCACGCGGTCGCGCCACGTCGCCCACGCGAGCTGCCAGCCGGCCGGCCCGCGCCGCGACGCCTGGAACGCGTACGCGAGCTGGTCGAGGTACGGCGGCAGCGCGTGCAGATCGACGCTCGCCGCGAGCGCGCCGGCTTGCTCGGCCGCGCGCTCGTAGTCGCCGTGGTTCATCAGGGTCTGAGCGGCGACCAGGCGCGCGACATTCACGTACGGGCCGATCGCCGCCGCGTCCGTCGCGCGGAGCACGTCGGCGGCGGGCAGATCCCAGCGCTGGGTGAGCAACGACGCACCGACGTAGCGCAGCCGTGGCGCGCGTGCGTCGATCGCGACGATGTCGTCGGCTGCTTCCTTGCTGGTACCGGCCGACATCTCCGCCTCCGCGGCGCGCAGCGACCACAGCGCGCCGACAAACCCGTCGTGCGATGCCGGCTTGACGCGCGCACCCGTGCGGTACGCGCGGCCCGCGACCACGTAGCCGGCAAGCGCGGTCTTCGCGAGCGGTTCGCTGCCCGCGATCGCCTTGGTCGACGCCTCGGCGGGCGCCGCCGCGAAGCCGGCGCTCGCGAGCGCGAGATCGCCGGGCTCGATCGCCTCGTGCGCGCGCAGCGCCTCGAACGCATCCCACAGACCGCCGCGATCGCGCGACACCGCGAGGCTCGCCAGGTACTGGCGCTGCGCGTGCTGCCATGCCGGCGTGCCGGCGCTCTCGCGCTCGGCCTTCGCCTTCCAGTACGACGCGACGCGCACGGGCAGCTCGACGGACACGCCCGGCTCGGAGCTTCCGTGCGCCCACGCGCGCGCGTCGGCGACAGCTTCCGGCGTGAAGCCGACCGAGAGCGGCTCGCCGTGCACGCGCGCAGCGGTCGGCCCGGCCGCGTCCCACGTCACCGCGAGCAGCGTCGAGCCGCGACCGTCGCGCACCGCGACGAGCCGCGCGCGATCGTCGAACACGAGCACGAGCACGGTGTGCGGCTTGCCATGCTCGGTCGTCGCGAGCGTGACCTCGCGGCCGTGCGCCGTGACGTCGAAGTAATGCGCGTAGTGCGCGGGCTCCGCGATCCAGACCGGCAGATACGCGAGCGCGAGCGCGACATCGTCGTCCCCGATCGCGCGCGTCGTGTCGAGGCCGAGCTCGGCGTAGCGACGCGTCCAGGTCGCGCCGTCGAACGATGCGGTCTCGGCGAGCGCGTCCTCGCTCGTGAACCGCGAGCCGATCCGGCGCGCGTCGTCGACCGCCAGCTCGCGATCGCCCCAGCGATACACGCCGGTCGGCAGCGCGCGGCGGGCCTGCGCGAGCAGGTCGCGCGCCGCCGGATCGATCGAGTGCGCGCCGCCTGCGCCGTCGCCGTCGATTCCGAGGCGCGCGCGCCACGCGTCGAGCTCGTCGGCGGACAGCGCCGGCACGAACGCGGTGAGGTCGTCGAATGCGGGATCGCCCACGTAGTTGAGTCGTGCCAGCGCGAACGCACCCGATGCGCCGGTCCGCTTCCACCAGCCGACACCGCCGCTCCTGCCGCCGCCGATGCCGCCGATGCCGCCGATGCCGCCGATGCCGAGCGATTCGTCGGAGGCGAAGCTGCCGTCGACGGTGATGTGGCGGCGCAGCGCTGCTCGGTGCTCGACCGGTTGTTCTGTGGTCTCGAGCGGATTCTCGGCCGATTCCTTGTTGACCCTGACCTTCTGTTCGGCGTCCGCGTCGGCGTCGCCGTTCGCGAGCTCGAGCTGGGCGCGCGTTCTCTCGTCCTCGCGCGACGACAGGCCCAGGCCCCCGCCACCTTCGCCATAACCGGCGCCGTGGCCGATCGTGCCCGTCACGAGCGCCTCGTCGCGCGCGGACAGGTCGACCACGCGCGGGCCGGCGCGATAGATCGACGCCTCGTAGAAGATCGCGAGCGGCGCGCGCACGAGCTCGGCGTCGTCGGCCGCGCCGGCTGGCGGCGCGCTGGCGACCGCGACCGGCACCGTCGCGATGCGCGCCGGCAGCGCGTACGGCGCCCAGGTGTCGCCCGCGCCCTTGTTCACGCCGAACTGCGCGTACATCTCGTCGTTCTCGAGCACGAGCAGCGATGTGTGGCGCGACAGCAAGAAGTAACGCTTGCCGAGCGCGACGACGTCCTTGCGGATCTCCTCGTCGCGCGCCTCGCGCAGCTCGGGCGCGATCGGGTCGTGCTTCGCGAGCAGGCGCGCCGCGATGTGGCGCTGCGCCCACAGCCGCGGCAGGTAACCGCCGTCGTGCGCGGCCGGCAGCGCGATCGTCTGCTGCCACGGCGCGCCGTCGCGCGTGCCGGTGACCGCGACGGCCGCCGGCGTTCCGGATCCCGCGAGCTTCGCCACCAGCTCGAGCTCCTCGCCGTCGGCGAGCTGCGGCGAGCGCACGTACAGCGTCGCGGGCACGAGCTGGCCCTGCGCGTCGACGAAGTGCGCCGCGACGTCGGTCACCCGCGACGTGTGCAGCGCCGCGACCAGATCGAACGCGCGCCACGACACGTCGTCCGCGAGGTCGATCGTGGTCGAGAATCCGCCGGTCGCGCCGGCGAGCGCGTCGAGCGTCTGCGTGTCGGGGCCATCGCCGAGCCCGACGCCGACGAAGTGCGCCTTGCCGACGAGCTGCGCGCGCAACGCGTCGAGCTCGCGCGGGCCGGCCGTGATCACGCCGTCGCCGAGGTAGACGATCATCGCGTCGTCGGGCGCGACACCGGCAAGGAGCTTCGCGGCGGCCGCGAGCGCGACCGAGAAGTCGGTCGCGCCGACACCGCCCTCGCCGCGCAGCGCCTCGCGCAGCGCGCGCTGATCGACGTCCATCACGCGCGTCGGCGGCAGCTTCGTGCGCGCCTCGACATCGAACGCGACGACCGCGAGCCGATCGTCCTCGTCGAGCTCGCGCGCGAGCGAGCCGATGAAATCCTGCTGCGCGCGCAGCTCGATCGCGCTGCGCGACGCCGACACGTCATCGAGCACGACCCACGTGCGCGGCTTGTAGGCGCGAGCCGCGCCGCCGCCGGAGTCTAGCGACGGCTTCGCGCGCACGAGCACGTAGCGGTCGCCGCCGTCGGTGTGTGTCGCGACGAGCGGCTCGCGCTGCGGCTGCCGCACGTGGACGACGAACGAGTCGCCGAGCTTGTCGGTCGAACGCGTGTACTTGACGATCGCGTCGCCGGCGTCGCGCGTGACCTCGATCTGGTGGCTCGTCGACGACAGCTCGCAGCTCGCGCAGCCCTTGATGCGCATCGCGACCGCGAATTCGCCGACCGGCCGATCGACCTCGGGCAGCGGCACGGTCAACGTCCAGTCGTCGTACAGCTCGGGCACGCTCTGCGTGTACGCGAGCACGAGCCGCTTGTCCTGGCGCGCGGGGATCGGGTACACGCGCAGCGCGAGCCGGCCGTTGCCGGCCCACTCGAGCAGCGCCGGGTCGATGCGCCGGTAGACCAGGTTCTCGTAGATGCGGCGCGCCTGCATGCGCTCGACGACCGCGGCCTCCTCGAGCCGGCCCTCGTTGTACATCGCGAGCCGCTGGAGCGCGGCGTCGGGCGGGATCGCGAACCGATACACGCCTTCGAGATCTTGCGCCTCGTCGTTGTGGAACGTCTGATCGATCGCGACGCGCGCGACGCGATCCTCGACGACGATGTCGAGCCCGAGCTTCGCGAGCGGCAACGGATACTCGTCGCCCCACGGCGGATGGCTGCGCACGCCGGGGTCGCGCGCGAACAGCGTGCCGTGATGCAGCGGCTCGAGGTCGTGGTCGGCGCCGCGCCGGGCTTCCTCGGCCCACGACGCGAGGTACGACAGCCGCGGCGCCGGCCCGCGCGTCGGCGCGCGCCCGGCTTCGGCGATGCCTTGCTCGCCGGCGTGCAGCAAGACCTCACCGGCGTCGGTCGCGAGCTTGACGCTGCCGCGGACGACCGCGGCCGTCGTGCGTGCGAGCTCGCCGTCGACCAGGAACCGCGTGCCGAGCACCTCGATGCGGCCGCGTGCGGTCTCGACCGTGAACGCGCCGTGCCCGGGCGTGACGTCGAGCAGCGCCGTGCCCTCGACGCGCAGGTGACGCGGGCCGAGCACGGTGACCTTGCCGCCGGGCGCGGTCAGGTACGTCGAGCCGTCGGCGAGCGTGGTCGCGCCCTCGCCGGAGACCGGCGGCTGCGCGCCGCCGCCGCCGTTGCCGCCGAAGATGCGCAGCATCACGATCGCGATCGCCGCGGTCGCCGCGAGCCCGCCGAGCACGGCGAACAGCGGCACGCGCGCGCGCGATCGCGCCGGCGCCACCGCGCCGAACTTGTCGACGAGCTCGGCGCGGATCCGCGCCCGCGCGGCCTCGGCCATGCGCGGCGCTTCGCCGCCGCTCTCGAGCAGGCTCGAGACGTTCTCCTCGAGCACGTCGCGCTGGATATCGTCGTTCATACAGCCTCCGAGAAGTGAGCCGACAGCGTCGCGAACGTGTCGCGGAACGCGCGGCGGGCGCGCGCGAGCAGCGACTTCGCGGCGGCGGCGGAAATGCCGAGCTCGCCGGCGAGCGTGTCGAGGCTCTCGCCATCGACGTACTTGCGCGTGAGCGCGGTGCGATATGGTTCGGGCAGGTTCGCGATCGCCATGTGCACGAGGTCGCGCGTCTCGGCGCGCTCGAGCACCTCTCCCGGCAGCGGGCGTTCGGCCATCGCCGCGAACGTCTGGGCGAGCGTGGCGTCGATGCGCTCCCAGGTCGCCGCGAGCTGATCGCCGCGGTGATGCGCGCGCAGGTGATCGCGGATCACGTTGCGCGACAGCACGGCCAGCCAGCTGCCGAGCGAGCCGCGCGCCGGGTCGTAGTCGGCGCGCCGCGACAGCGCGATCGCGAACGTCTCCTGAACGACGTCCTCCGCGAGCGCCTGGTCGCGTCCGACCCGGAAGAACACGAACGCGTACAGGCCATCGACGTGGGCGTCGTAGAGCCGCGCGATCGCGTCGCGATCCCCGCGTTGCGCCGCGCGTAGCTCGCGCGGTGGTCCGGAGCCGAGCAGGCGCGAGAACAAGGTCATGGTGCTTGCATGTGTCAACGGCTGAGGCCGTGGTGTCGCGAGATCTTGCACGCGAACGAGATCGATGGGTTACATGAGCGCATGACGCCCCGCGCTCGCTCGATCTGGCTGGTCACCGTCGGTTCGCTGCTCGTCTTGATCGGGCTGGGATCGGATCACTGGTTCGGAGGCCACGGCGTGACAGGCTCCGAATACGAGCAGGCCGAGCACGCCACTCTCCAGGTCGGGCTCGGCGGCGCGACGTTGTTCGCGATCGTCTTCGCGGTGATCGCGCTGGTCCGCGGCAGCCGGCTCGCGGTGCACCTGGCCTGCGCGCTCGTCGTGTTGCTCGTGGTCCTCGCGATCGACGCCGCGTTCGGCCACCACGATCCCGCCGACTCGCTCGGGGCCAGCTTCGCGATCTGCTCGAGCGGGTGCGTGAGCCTGCTCGTCGGCGTCACCGCGATCGAGCCGCGGCGTCCGGAGGGTTGGAGCGACGACGCCAAGTAGACATGGTGCTTGCATGGATCGTGGACCGTGGCGTGTCGGCAAACCCTGGAGAACCCGGTGAGGTCCTAACGTCGTGCGTGCGCTGCCCTTAGCGCCCCCGCGTCACCGACCGGAGCATCCCGGACTCTGGGCCCGGGTGCTCGCGATTTCCGCAGCCTTGCACGCTGCCGCGTTCGCGTGGGTGGAAGTGGGCAGATCTCCCAAGACCCTGCCAGCACTGGCTTCCCCGCCAGAGCCCGAGTCCGCGCCCGCACCCGCGCCCGATCTTACGGTCGACGTCACGTTGCTCGACGACCACACCACGGCGCAGATCCGTGGCATGGATGCGACGCCTCTCCGCAGCGCCGCCACCCGGTCGCATGCGACGTCGCGGGGCAGCGCGCAGATCTCGAGCTCTGGTCCGACCGGCGAGACGCCCAGCTCGAGCGGTACGGGCACCGCACCGGGCCACTCGCTGATGTCCATGCGCGGCCCGGAGGTATCGAACGGACTGTCGGGCGACTTCGTCACGAGCTTTCTCGCGAACAGCCATCCCTTGGAGCCCGCGCCGGCGCCGAGCGGCGAGCTCCACCCCTCGGGCCACGGCACGTACGTCGCGGTGGTCGGTGGTGACGTCGACCATCCCAAGGACGGCATCGCGACGATGCACGTCGCGAAGGACGGCACGGTGAAGATCGAGGACTCGCCCGACGTCACCGCGCACTGGGTCAAGCCGGTGCCGTTCATCGCCGGCAAGATGGCGTTCGACGATGCCATCATGCGGCGCTACGGCATCGATCCGTATGCGTCGGCGAAGCTGAAGTGGCTCGACGAGACGCGTGACGAGCGCGCCGCGATCGGCATGGCGAACCGCAAGGACATGCTCGCGCACGCCGATCAGTTCATGCAGCAGAACCTCGACGCGATGTGGGCGCAGATCGCGGATCCGACCCAGCGCAAGCGCGCGCTGTTCATGATGTGGGACGAGATCGCGGAGTCGGGCGACGACGCACTCGTGCAAGCGGGCGAGGCCGCGCGCAAGTACCTCGTCGGGTTCGTGCGCTCGCATCTGCCGCGAGGCAGCGCCGGCGCGTTCACCAGCGACGAGCTCGCTCAGCTCAACGCGCATCGCACCTCGCACGCGACCTTCACCCCGTACGAATGATCCCGGCGCGTGCTATCAAGCCGCCTGTGGGTGGTTTCGACGGCCCGGTCATCGGCGGCCGCTACCGGCTCGGGCCGCGGCTCGGCAAGGGCTCGCAGGGCGAGATCTTCCTCGCCCGCGACGAGCGCGCGCAGGGCGCCGACGACCGGGAGGTCGTCGTCAAGCGGATCACGCCGCGCGGCACGTGGAAGTCGTTCGAGCTGTTCGAGCGCGAGGCCAAGGTGCTCTCGCAGCTGCGGCACGCCGGCGTGCCGCGCCACCTCGCGACGCTCGAGGAGCCGCCCGGCACGTTCAACCTCGTCATGCAGCGCGCGCCAGGCGAAAATCTCCGCGATCTGTCGCAGCGCCGCAGGCTGTCGCAGAACGAGCTGCGCGACGTGCTCGTGCGCTGCCTCGAGATCCTCGATTACCTCGCGACCCGCACGCCGCCGGTCGTCCATCGCGACATCAAGCCGTCGAACATCGTGCGCGCGCCGAACGGTGCGTGCGCGCTCGTCGATTTCGGCGGCGTGCTCGACGCCGCGCGCGAGCAGGGCGGCTCGACCGTGGTCGGCACGTTCGGCTACATCGCGCCCGAGCAGCTGCACGGCCAGGCGACGCCGGCCACGGATGTCTACGCGCTCGGCGCGACGATCGTGGCCCTGGCAGGTGGGGTCGAGCCCGAGGACGTGCCGCGCAAGGGCCTGCGCATGGACCTCGAGAAACACCTGCCGACGCTCGATCCGTCGTTTCGCGCGGTCTTGACCGAGATGACCGATCCCGATCCCGAGCAGCGGCCGCAACGCGCGCGCGATGTCGTCGCGCTGCTCGCGCGCAATCGCCCGGTCACCGAGCGCCGGAACGATCGCATCACGGCGCTCGCGCGCGCACCGAGCGCGCCGCTCGCGCCGCGCCGCTTGTTCTCCGACGTGCAGGAGCCGCTCGGCACGCTGCTGCGGCTCGGCGTACTCGGCTTCGGCGCCGGCGGCTGGCTCGGCATGGCGGGCGTCCGGCTGTCGCTCGCGATCGTCGTCGGCGTGGTCGCGGTGCTCGCGTTTCCGACGCGCCGGAAGATCGTCGCGGTCGGCCGCGAGGTCGACTCGATGCTGGCCGAGGGCCAGGGCGGCTTCACCGACATGATGCGCGCCGCGATGGCGCGCCGCGGCTAGCAAACAGCCGTGCGCACACGAGGCGCCGGCGTTCCCTGACCACGGCGCTAGCCAGCAGTGGAGTTCCGCGCGTCTACGCGGCGCGGGGCGAGGCACCTCGGTTGCAAAAAACGCACCGTCATGCGCATCGCCATCGCCGCTGTCCTCGTCGCCTGCTCGTCCGCAGCTTCGCCGACCACGGCGCCGACGCTCGAGGTCACGAGCCCGGCGCGCGGGACCACGTCGGACGGCACCTCGATCACCGTCGCCGGCACCGCGACCGGCGGCAGCGGCGCGCTCGCCGTCACGGTCAACGGCACGCAGGTCGCGCCGGCCAAGGACGGGTCGTGGAGCACCGCGATCGTCGTGCCCGCCGGGCTATCGCTGATCGAGACCCACGCGACCGATCGCGCCGGCCACGACGTGCGCGACGTGCGCGCGGTGCTCGCCGGCCCGCTCGCGGCGACCGATGGCTCGCAGGCGGCGCCGATCGCCGTGCACGCCAGCCCGGCCGCGCTGACCGCGATCGGCAAGGCGATGGCGCACGCGGCCGAAGGCGTCGACTACACGGCCGCGGCGCAGGGCTTCAACCCGATCTACGACAACGGCGGCTGCCTGGGCGCGACGATCGACATCACGAGCGTCTCGATCGGCTCGATCGATGGCGCGCTCGTGCCGAAGAGCGGCGCGCTCGCGACCACGGTCACGCTGTCGAACGTGACCGTGAAGCTGCATGCGAGCTACAAGGTCGCGTGCATCGGCGGCTCGACGACGATCACGGTGAGCGCGTCGAGCGCGGTCGTGCAGGGCGATCTCGGCGTCGACGTGCAGAGCGGCGCGCTCGCGACCTCGCTGCCCGATCCGTCGGTGACGCTGAACGGCTTCGACCTGCAAGTCAGCGGCGTGCCGAGCGAGATCGTCGATCTGTTCGACAGCCAGGTCCGCGGCGGCGTGCAGAACGCGCTCGCCGGCATGCTGAAGAGCAAGGTGCCGCCGCTCGCGAACGCGCAGCTCGCGGGCCTGTTCGCGAAGCCGTACTCGATCAGCGTGCTCGGCCACACCGCGAACGTGTCGATCGCGCCGGCGACCGTCGCGCTCGGCGGCGGCGCGCTCGACGCGACGGCGCAGGCGAAGCTGGTCGTGCCCGACGGCGCCGGCGGCACGTTCGCGCCGCTCGGTGCGACGCTGCCTGCCGACGCGATGGCGCAGTCGCAGGGCCTCGGCGTCGCGCTCGCCGCCGACCTCGTCAACGAGCTGTTCGGCGGATTGTGGGCGGCCAAGGCGCTCGACGTGTCGGTGCCGACGGCGCAGCTCGCGGTGGTCGCCTCGCTGCTCGACGCCGACGCCGCCACGCTCGACGTCTCGCTCGATCTGCCGCCGATGGTGACGACCACGTCCGATGGCCAGCTGCAGCTCGCGGTCGGCGACGCCGAGATCGTCGTGCGCGACGGCTCGGGCGCCGAGCTCCAGCGCATCGCGCTGTCGCTCACGACCACGCTCGTCGCCGGCCCGGCGCAGGGCAAGCTCGCGCTGACCGTCGGCCAGCCGACCGTGTACGCCGACGTGATCGATCAGGACGCGAATGCGTCGCGGCCGCTCACCGACGACCAGGTGCAGGGCATCGTGACCGGCGCGTGGGGCCTGGTCAGCGTGCAGGCGAACGCCGCGCTCGCGAACCTGCCGATGCCGACGCTCGCCGGCATCGCGTTCGGCGCGCCGACGATCAGCGGCGATGCCGGGTTCGTCGCGGCGGATCTGCCGCTGCAGTGATCGCCGGCATCACGCCGCGCGCAGCGTCAGGACCGCGACCTCGGCGTCGGTGCCTTCGCCCACGCGGCGCGTGACCCCCGAGAACCCGACGCCGGGCGTGACGTACAGCGTGCAGCGATCGTCCATCGCGTACTTGCCGCGGCGATAGCGCAGCCCGGCGCGCTTCATGATCCGGTCGGTGATGCCGCGGATGTAGATCTGACCGCCGTGGGTGTGGCCCGACAGCACGAGGTCGGCGCCGCGCGCGGCGAGCGCCGGGCCGTGATCGGGCGCGTGACACAGCACGAGCTTGGTCGCGCGCCGCGGCGCGCCCGCGAACGCGGCGTCGAGATCGTCGTGACGCGTGACCGGATCGTCGACGCCGACGACCGCGAGCGGCGCGCCGCGCACGTCGGCGACCGTCGTGCGGTTGCGCAGCACCTCGTAGCCCGAGCGCTCGAGCGCGCTCGCGACCCCGGAGCCGTGCACGAAGTAGTCGTGGTTGCCGAGCACGGCGAGTACGCGCGGCGCGCGCAGGCCGGCGAGCTGCTCGCCCGCCTGCTCGACCTCGTGGCGGCGCCAGCACACGTAGTCGCCGGTCATCACGATCAGGTCGGCGCTCGCGGCATTCGCGGCGTCGATCGCCGCGCGCACGTGCGACGGCGGGGTCAGGTTGCCGACGTGGATGTCGGAGAGCTGCGCGACACGTACGCCGTCGTGCCGCGGGTCGAGGCCGCGCACGTGGACCTCGTGCTCGGCCACGCGCGGCGGGACAACTCGTACCACCGCCGCAATGTGGGGCCTCGCGCATGCTTTGGCAATGCGTATGGAATTTCGCACCCGGCGCGCCGGTTGTGCGTTGCGGGAGGCCGCGTCCGATGACAGCATGGAGCGAGATGGCCGAGGCGCGCGTTTCCCGGGCTGCGGATGCGCGCGTGCCGTGCCCGCTGTGCGGCGGACTCGTTCATCCGATCGCGGGCCGCTGCAAGCACTGCAAGCAGGATCTCGCCGAGCTGCGCGCCGCCCGCCTCGAACCGGCAGCGCGGCTGCCCGCGCTGAACGGCAAGCCAGGCGCGAACGGCCACGCGCCGGCGATCGCGCTCCCGGCGGCGCGCAAGGCCGCGGCCGCCGAGCCCCGCGCGTCGAAGTGGCGGCACTGGCCGATCGCGGTGATCGCGATCGCCGGGCTGCTCCTGGTCGGCGCGGTCGCGCTGCTGGTGTGGCCGCAAAGCGCGCCGCCCGACGTCGAGAAGTCAACCGCACCGCCGGCGATCGATCGCATGCCGAACGAGCAGCCGGTCGATCCGTGGGCGCCGAGCGCGCCGAGCACGCCGCCGCCCCACGCGCAGGCGCCCGATCCGCGGCGGTCGCAGCCGCAGGTCACTCCGCCGACCGACGATCCGGGCGACCCGAACGGGCTCAGCTCGCTCGGTCAGCTCGCGCTGCCGTCGAGCGGCAGCTTCATGTTCGCGATGGCGACGCACCTGTGCAAGCGGCTCGACCAGTGCGGGACCGCGAACGACTTCATCACGACGTACTGCGAAGGCATGACCGTGCTGCAGCAACAGGCGCCGCAGCAGGCGCCGACGTGCGATCAGGGCAAGCGCTGCCTCGAGGCGATCGACCAGATGAGCTGCAACGCGAAGGCCGACGACGCGACGGCGCTGTTCCAGCTCATGAACCAGATGCCGGTGTGCTTTCAGGCGATGACGCGCTGCTAGGATTAGACTGCCGGCGTGACCTACACCCGCCCGCCCTTCGAGATCTTCCGCGACCCCGCCGCGCTGCGCATGCACGCCGAGGATCTGCGGCGCGACGGCCGGCGCATCGCGGTCGTGCCGACGATGGGCGCGCTGCACGAAGGGCACCTCGCGCTGTTGCGTGCGGCGCGATCGCGCGCCGACATCGTGATCCTCACGATCTTCGTCAACCCGACGCAGTTCGGACCGAACGAGGATCTCGCGAAGTATCCGCGCGACGAGGCCGGCGATCTCGCGAAGGCGCGCACGTGCGGGATCGATCTCGCGTTCTGCCCCGAGCCCGCCGCGATGTACCCGCCCGGCGCGCAGACGTTCGTCGAGGTGCGCGAGCTTTCGCAGCCGCTGTGCGGCGCGCGCCGGCCCGGCCACTTCGCGGGCGTCGCGACGATCGTGACGAAGCTGTGCCACGTCACCCAGCCGCACCTCGCGGTGTTCGGCGAGAAGGACTACCAGCAGCTCGCGATCATCCGCCGCATGGTGCGCGACCTCGATCTCGGCATCGAGATCGTTTCGGTTCCGATCGTCCGGGAAGCGGACGGTCTGGCCATGTCGTCGCGCAACGCGTACCTGTCGGCCGACGATCGCCGCGCCGCGCTGTCGCTATCGCGCGGCCTGGCCGCCGCCGAGTCGGCATTTCGCGCCGGCGAGCGCGAGGCCGCCGCGCTCGTCGCGGCGGCACGCGCGCCGATGGAAGCCGAGGCCGCACGCGTCCGCATCGACTACGCCGAGCTGCGCGACGCCACCGAGCTCACCGAGGTCGCGCGCTGCGAGCGCCCGTGCGTGCTCGCGCTCGCCGCGTTCGTCGGCACGACGCGGCTGATCGATAACCGCGTGCTGGGATGACGCGGATCGCGTGCGTGGTGGCGGCGGCGGCGGCGTGCACGGACCGCCGCTGCACGAACCCAACGTGTTACCGTGATCGTCATGGGGAAATGGGTCTTGCTAGCGAGCGTGGTGCTGGTCGGCTGCACGTCGGATGCGACACCGCAGACCGGAGAGGCCTTCTTCGCGAAGACCGCGTATCCGGTGCTATCGCAACAGTGCGGCGGTAGCACGGCGGGCTGTCACCAGGTCTCGTCTAACGACCCGTTCGAGCTGCCGGCGAAGCCGGGGTTCGTCGGTCTGCCGGCCGACGGCGCGTACGACGTCCTGACCTACGAGGGCTACACGGACGGGTTCGCCGAACAGGCCCTGCTGATCAATCCGCCGGCGCCGCACCCCGGCGGCACGCTCGATCCGATCGCGATCGAGGTCGTGCAGCAGTGGTTCGCGATCGAGCGTCACGATCGCGGCTACGCCAACTAGGGCGACGAGCGCTACGCCGCCCGCGCGATGCGCGCGAGCTTCGCGGCGAGGCCGTCGCGGTAGAACCGCCGCAGCTCGCCGAGCATCTCGGGAATCCGGCGCGGCGCGACGAACTCGGCCTCGAGCCAGGCCGCGTAGCGATTCGCGTTGTCGTTGGCGGCGCGGTAGCGGTCGCGCTCGTCGCCGTCGAGATCCGGCTCGTACTCGGCGTCGCCGAACAGGCGCTCGCGCCACGCGCGCGATGCGTCGCGCGCGGGCTCGCCGCGCAACAGGCACGTCACGTACTTGTCGACCTCGGCCTGCAGCTCGAGCTCGAGCTGGCTCAGCGCGCGATCGGCCCGCGCGCACACGATCGCATAGATGAAGTGACTGACGCCTTCGACCGCGAGCAAGAAGTCGCCGAGCTCGTGCGTGCCGGCATCGAGCTTCGCGAGCGCCGCCGGATCGACGTACAGCGCGAGCGCCATCTCGCCGCGATCCTCGATCGCGAGCAGCTGCTCGCGCGGCCGGCGCGACCCGACCAGCGCGTCGCGCGCCGCTTCATCGATCATGAAGTCGTCGACCGCGACGCCGGTGTCGATGCGGTACAGCGTCTCGAGGCCTCGCTGTACGCGGGCCAGCGTGCGCATTACTGGATGACCTTGTTGTCGTTGTCGGGCTCGACCAGGACGCCGGCCGCCCGCAGCTTCTTCTCGACCCACTCGTCGCGCGTGCGCAGCCAGATCTCGTACAGCTTGCCGATGTCGGCGCTCGCAAAGTCCGTGCGCTTGCGCACCTCGGCGAGCACGTCGACGAAGCGCGGGAACTTGTCCGCGAGCTCCTCGTAGACCTCGGTCAGGTTGCGCGCGGCGCCCAGGCTCCGCGCGAGCTGGCCGTACGCGCTCTGGCCGAGCCCGACGTAGTAGTCGACGTCGACCAGCGAGCGCGACAGCGACTCCGCGAAGAAGCCCGCCACATATAAGGAGGTGTCGCCGACCTGCTTGAGCGTCCGCACCCGCTCGCCCGGCTCGCCGCCGGCCTGCGCGAGCTTGACGCCGAGCGGCTCGTCCGTGATCCGCGCGCGGGTCATCTCGCCCAGCAGGCCCACCAGGTACCAGCTCGCCGGCTCGGAGGCCTCGACCTCGACGGTCTCGAGCGCGTCGGTCACCACCTCGTGGAAGAACTCGTCCAGCGAAGCAGCCAACGTGACGTCCATGATTCGATTTTCACGGGGGTGAAGCGAAGCGCAAGATCCCGACGGATTCTCCGCGGTTGGCACAGCTCCCGCGGGGCCTGCTCCCGGCCATGTTCGTGTCTTTGAAACACTTTCAGAAATCGCGCAGGACTTGCGAGCAAAATCGCGACGGTAGCCCCTTGCGCGTAGGCCGCGGGCGCCTTACGAACAGGCCCGTTAGCAGTCGGCCTCGGTGAGTGCTAACAAAATACGATTTCACGTAGGAGAAGACCTCATGAACGTTCGTCCGCTCGGAGACCGCATCCTGATTCGTCGCGTCGAAGAGGTCGAGAAGACCCGCGGCGGCATCATCATCCCCGACTCCGCCAAGGAGCGCCCGCTCGAGGGCAAGGTCATCGCTGTCGGCTCGGGCAAGCGGCTCGAGGACGGCACGATCGTCAAGCTCGACGTGAAGGCGGGCGACCGCATCCTGTTCGGCAAGTACGCCGGGACCGAGATCAAGGTCGACGGCGTGGAGCACGTGATCGTGCGCGAGGACGAAGTCCTCGGCGTGATCGAAGACGCGAGCATCAAGGGTTAAGGAGAAGTCACATGGCTGCCAAAGACATCATTTTCGACGAGAAGGCTCGGAGCCGCGTGCAGACGGGCGTCGATACGCTCGCCAACGCCGTCAAGGTCACGCTCGGCCCCCGCGGCCGTAACGTCGTGATCGAGAAGTCGTGGGGCGCTCCCACGGTCACCAAGGACGGCGTCACCGTCGCCAAGGAGATCGAGCTCGAGAACAAGTTCGAGAACATGGGCGCGCAGATGGTCAAGGAGGTCGCTTCGAAGACCTCCGATAACGCCGGCGACGGCACCACCACCGCGACCGTGCTCGCGCAGTCGATCTACCGCGAGGGCTCCAAGCTCGTGGCCGCCGGCCACAACCCGATGGAGCTCAAGCGCGGCATCGATACCGCGGTGAACGCGATCATCGAGGACTTGAAGAAGCTGTCGACGCCGACCAAGGGCAAGGACGACATCGCGCAGGTCGGCACGATCAGCGCGAATGGCGACACCGAGATCGGCAACATGATCGCCGAGGCGATGAAGAAGGTCGGCAAGGAAGGCGTGATCACGGTCGAAGAGGCCAAGACGCTGTCGAGCGAGCTCGACGTCGTCGAGGGCATGCAGTTCGATCGCGGTTACCTGTCGCCGTACTTCGTCACCGACACCGAGCGCATGGAAGTGGTGCTCACCGACGCGTACATCCTCACGCACGAGAAGAAGATCTCGAACATGAAGGAGCTCCTGCCCGTGCTCGAGCAGGTCGCGAAGCAGGGCAAGCCGCTGCTCATCATCGCCGAGGACGTCGATGGCGAGGCGCTCGCGACGCTCGTCGTCAACAAGCTGCGCGGCACGCTCCACGTGTGCGCGGTCAAGGCGCCCGGCTTCGGCGATCGCCGCAAGGAGATGCTGAAGGACATCGCGACGCTCACCGGCGGCCAGGCGGTCACCGAGGATCTCGGCCTCAAGCTCGACAACCTCACGCTCGCCGACCTCGGCAGCGCGAAGCGCATCACGGTCGACAAGGACAACACGACGATCGTCGATGGCTCGGGCAAGAAGGCCGACATCGAGGCGCGCGTGAAGCAGATCCGCGCTCAGGTCGAGGAGACCACGAGCGACTACGATCGCGAGAAGCTGCAGGAGCGGCTCGCCAAGCTCGTCGGCGGCGTCGCGGTCATCCGCGTCGGCGCGGCGACCGAGGTCGAGATGAAGGAGAAGAAGGCGCGCGTGGAAGACGCGATGCACGCGACCCGCGCGGCCGTCGAAGAGGGCGTGGTGCCCGGCGGCGGCGTGGCGCTGATCCGCGCGCAGAAATCGCTCGAGAAGATCAAGCTCTCCGAGGAGCAGCAGTTCGGCGTTTCGATCGTTCGCCGCGCGATCGAGGAGCCGCTGCGCCAGATCGCGAACAACGCGGGCGTCGACGGCTCGATCGTCGTCAGCAAGGTCAAGGACGGCAAGGACGGCTTCGGCTTCAACGCGCAGACGCTGGAGTACGGTGACCTCGTCAAGGCCGGCGTGATCGACCCGACCAAGGTCGTGCGCACCGCGCTGCAGAACGCGGCGTCGGTCGCGGCGCTGTTGCTCACGACCGAGGCGATGATCGCGGAGCGTCCGAAGAAGGACGCGCCGGCGCCGGCTCCGGGCGGCGGCGGTGGTGGCATGGGTGGAATGGGCGGGATGGACTTCTGAGCAAGGCTTCAGGCCTCAGGCTTCAAGCCTCGGGCTGAAGAGGTACGCGAGGGCCTCGATCGAGAGATCGAGGCCCTTCGTGTTTATTGCGATTGGGTGCGATCGAGCTGCACGAGCAAACCCGTGCACGCATCGGCGACCTGGATCGTGGTCGAGCTCACGACGAGCGCGCCGGTCAGGCAGCTCGTGACCTCGGCCGGGAACGTCGTGCGCGGCGGGCTGCCGTAGATCGTCTGGACCGCGCCGCTGCCGTCGACCACGTGCGCGTCCGAGGCGGGGAGCAGGCGCAGGGTCGTGGTCGAGGACACGAACAGGTTACCGAAGTCGTCGCACGCCAGGCCGTGCGGCGAGTCGACCGGGAACGTGCGCGCCGGCGCGCCCTCACCCGACGACGCAGGCACGCCGTCGCCGAGCACGGTCGTGATCGTCAGGTCGGCGGTGACGCGGCGGATCCGGTTGTTGCCGGTGTCGGCGATGAACAGGTCGCCGTTCGGGCAGCGCGCGAGCGCGGTCGGCTCGAACAGGAGCGCGGCCGCGGCCGGTCCGCCGTCGCCGCCGAAACCGAGCGCGTGGCTGGTGTTGACGACCGTCGTCACCAGGTTCGTGCCGAGATCGAGCGCGCGGATCGCGTGGTTACCGGTGTCGGCGATGTAGAGCGTGTTCGCGGCGGCGTCGAGGTAGAGGCCGGTCGGCGCGCGGAACATCGCGGTGGCCGCGTCGCCGTCGCCGAAGCCGGGCGCGCCGGTGACGTTCGCGAGCGCGGAGATCGTCCACGTCGTCGGGTCGCTCGGATCGACTTGCGTGATCACGTGGATCCGGTTCGCGGTCGTCTCGGTGATGAAGATCGCGCCGATCGCGGGATCGACCGCGACGCCGCCGACCGTGCCGAACGCCGACGTGCGGAACCGCGCGAGCGCAGCGGTCGCGATGGTCTGCGGGTAGCGGCCGGCGACGACCTCGACGCGACCGTTCGCGATCGCCTCGACCGTGCCCGAGCTTCCACCGGCCGAGACCGCGAGCCCGGGCGCGACCGCGACCGCCTGCGGATCGACGAGCCGAGCCGATGCGACCGGCCCGATGTCGACCGGATCGATCTGCCCGGCGACGGTCGTGATGATTCCCGTCGCCGGATCGATGCGGCGGATCCGGTTGTTGTCCTTGTCGGCGATGAAGATCGCGGCGTCGCCGCCGACCGCGACGCCGATCGGCCGGCCGAACGTCGCGGCCGACGCCGGCGCGGCGTCGCCGCTCGAACCGGCGACGCCGGTGCCCGCGATCGTGGTGATCGTCCCGGAGCCATCGATGCGCCGGACGCGCTGGTTGATGCAGTCCGCGATCAGGACGCGTCCGCTGCCGTCGACCGCGACGCCGTACGGCGTCGACAGCTCCGCGGTCGTCGCGGCGATGCCGTCGCCATTGTAGCCGGCGATGCCGGTGCCCGCGATCGTGTTGATGTACCCCGAGCTGTCGATGCGGCGCACGCGGTTGTTGTTCCCATCCGACAGCACGATGCCGCCCTGGCCGTCGATCACGATGCCGGACGGGAACGTCAGCGTCGCGGCGATCGCGGGGCCACCGTCGCCGCCGTAGCCTGCCGTGTCGTTGCCCGCGATCGTCGTGATCGTGCCGCTCGTATCGACGCGGCGGATGCGCCGGTTGTAGGTGTCGGCGATGTAGACGTTGCCCGCGGTGTCGACCGCGACGCCGAGCGGGTCGTAGAGCTGCGCGCTCGTCGCCGGGCCGTTGTCGCCCGAGAAGCCGGGATGGCCCGTGCCGGCGATCGTCGTGATCGTGCCGTCGAGGTCGACGCGGCGGACCGCGTGGTTGTTGGTGTCGACGATGTAGACGCGCCCGGCCGCGTCGAGCGCGACGCCGAGCGCGCCGTTCAGCTGCGCCGCGGTCGCCGGCCCACCGTCGCCGCTGTAACCCGAGAGGCCGGTGCCGGCGACCGTCGAGATCGTGCCGTCGAGCTCGACGCGGCGGATGCGCTGGCTCGTGTTGTCGGCGATGTAGATGCGCCCCATCGCGTCGACCGCCACGCCCCACGGCGCGCCGACCTGCGCGCTCGTCGCGGCGCCGCCCTCGACGCCGAAGCCGAGCGTGCCGTTGCCGGCCGTCGTCGCGATCGTGCCGTCGGCCGCGACGCGGCGCACGCGCTGGTTCGTGGTGTCCGCGATCGAGACCACGCCCTGCGCGTCGACCGCGACGCCGAACGGATTCGCGAGCTCGGCGGCGGTCGCGGCGCCGCCGTCGCCGGCGAACCCCGCGCTGCCGTTGCCGGCGAACGTGTCGATCGTGCCCGCGGCGTCGACGCGGCGCACGCGCTCGTCGAGCGCGTCGGCGATGTAGATGTTGCCGGTGCCGTCGGCCGCGATCCCGATCGGCGTCGACAGCTGCGCCCCGGTGGCCGCGCTGCCATCGCCGCCATCGCCGAACTGACCGGTGCCGGCGATCGTCGCGATGTTGCCGCGATCGTCGATGCGGCGCACGACCGCGTTGCCGGTGTCGGCGACGAGGACCGCGCCGGTCGCGTCGATCGCGACGCCGTACGGGCTCGACAGGTCGGCGTCGACCGCGGCGCTGCCGTCGCCGGCATAATCGGCGGCGCCGGTGCCGGCGATCGTCGCGATCGTGCCGTCGACCTCGATCTCGCGCACGCGGTTGTTGTCGGTGTCGGCGACGACCACGCGGCCGAGGCCGTCGACCGCGACGCCGCGCGGATCGTCGAGCTGCGCGAAGATCGCGGGCAGGCCGTCGCCCGCGAAGCCCTGGTTGCCATCGCCGGCGACCGTCGTGATCGTGCCGTCGACGTCGATCTCGCGGATCCGCTGGTTGCCGGTGTCGGCGATGAACACGCGGCCGATGCCGTCGAGCGCGACCGCGCCGGGCGACGCGAGCTGCGCGCTGGTCGCCGGCCCGCCATCGCCCGCGAAGCCCGCGACGCCGGTCCCCGCGACGCCGGTGATGCTGCCGTCGAGCTCGACGCGCACGATGCGGTGGTTGTCGGTGTCGGCGATGTAGACCCGGCCGGTGCTGTCGACCGCGATGCCATCGGGGTTCGCGAGCGCGGAGCCGGTCGCGCTCGTCGCGGTGCCGACCGCGGTGCTCGCGAGCCAGGTCGTCGCCCTGCACGCATCGCAGCCGTCCGACGGGTTCTGATTGCCGTCGTCGCACTGCTCCCCGGGATCGACCACGCCGTTGCCGCACTGGTAGATGCTCTTGCAGTCGGGGCTGCACGTCTGCCCCATCGTCGGATCGACGCCGGCCGAGCCGTCGCACACCTCGCCGACGTCGATCGCGCCGTTCCCGCACAGGCCGGTGCGGCATGCCCCGCCCTCGCACGTGCCGGTGCCGCCGTTCGTCGCGTGGCACGACGCGCCCTCGTCCTGGCCGGCGCACGCGGCGACGTCGCCCGGCATCGCGCAGCCGCCGCGCGTGCACACCTGGCCGTCCGGGCACGCCAGCTCGCCGCAGCGCGGCAGCGAGTCGTCGATGCACGCCCCGAGCGCCCACGCCGCGACTGATGCGAGCACGATCCGGCGCGCGAGCCTCACCCGCCTAGAATCGCATCAGTCCCAGCGAATCGCGAGCCCGAGCTGCTGCAGCTGTAGCATCGCCTCGGCGTTGCCGCGCGCGTCGTCGACCGGATCGTGCGTGTGGGTGGTCTTGCGCAGGTGCTTGAACGACGCGCGCGCATCCTTGACGAGCCCCTTGTACAGCGAGCCGAGGTTCTGCGAGCTGTGGCCGAGCGGGCACGCGCCGAGAAAGTGATGGAAGTACCAGCACACGAACATCCAGTCGAACCCATTGTTGTCGGCGACGAACACGGGCGGTTTGCCCGGGCCGAGCGTGCGCAGCCAGTCCGCGAAGCGCTGCATCTCCTCGCGCGGATCGGCGAACGCGAGCGTGTCCTGCCGCGAGTGACCGCTCACCGCGAGCGCCTCCGGGATCCAGCGCTCGCTGATCGGACGCAGCCGCGCCGAGAACACGCGATCGAGCGCGGGCTCGACCACGACCGCGCCGAGACTGATCATCGAGTAGTCGCCGGGGATCGGGCCGTCGGCCTCGATGTCGACCATCAGGTACACGCGCTACTCCTTCGTGCAATCGACCGCCTGGTCGGAGGTCTTCGCCTCGATCAGGCACTTGGTCTGCGTGTCGTTGCTCGCCGAGATGCACTTCGAGGTGCACAGATCGACGCCGGCTTCGAGATCGGCCGTGAACTTCGCGAGCTTCTGCTTGCGCAGATCGTCGCGTTGATCGGCCGGCGCGGCCGCGATCTCGGCATCGGCCTTCTTCCAGTACACGAGCTGCGCGTAGTTGCGGCACGCCTGCTCGCACTTCACGGGGTCGCCCTTGCAGCCGAGCGCGAGCAACATCACGGCGAGAACACGCATGCCCTGCCCTACCACGTTCCGCACGCGCAGACAGCTAGCGAAATGTCGCGATCACCGCGTCCCAATCCGTCGTCGGATCCGGTGCCGTCGTCCACGTGCAGCTCTGCACGCCGACTGTGGCGACGGCGGCCTCGGCGCCTTCGCCCGCCTGCTCCATGAACGCGGTGTTGTCCTCCTCGACGCGATCGACGAACGATCCGCCCGGCGCGATCGACGTGTACACCTCGTTCGGCAGGTTGACGTTGACGACCGCGAACACGGTCTCGTGCGCTGCGGTCGTCGCGCCGGTGGTCGACACCGTCGGCATGCCGGCGCCGCCGCTCGCGACTCCGATCTGATCGAGCGTGCCCGCGCCGGAGTACTCCATCGCGACCGCGACGATCTGCGATTGCGCGTCGGGGAACGCGACGGTGACCTGGAGATCGCTCGCCGACGCTCCGATCGGCGCGGTCAGGATCGCTGCGACGAACGGGCTCGTGCCGCCGCTCGAGGTCTGCACCGCATCACCGTACGTGTTCCCGGAGCTGTCGCTCGCGGTGATCGCGTCGGTCATGGTGCCGCTGTCCGCGAACGTCCACGCGAGCACGACGATGCGATTGCCGACCGTCGGGCTCACCGAGAACGGGCTCGACGTCGCGCTCGTGCCGTTGTGCGTGCGGAATTTCCCGGTGGTCTGCTGGAACACGAGCGGTGGCGCGGTCGATGCGTCGGGTGGCGCCGCATCGCCGGTCGTCGCCGCCGAGCCATCCGCGGCCGGTCGCCCCGTCGAGTCGAACTGCAGGTGGCCGCACGCGGCCGCCGACAGCGCGATGACGAGCCGGGCGCGCACCATCTTGTCATCATATGCCGCTACGATGCGCCATGGGCCGGAACCGACCGGGGCGTCGGCTGGCGGTCGCCGCGCTGGCGACCGCGATCGCGCCAAGTGTGCGGGCCGGCCCGGGAACCTGGACCGTGACCGGCGAGGCCGGGGCCGAGGAGGACACCAACGTCGAGCGCGTCGAGACCGGGCCGGGGCTGCCCGACACGCCGGTCGCGGCGCCGATGCTGCGGTTCGGCGCGCGCGTCGATGGCCGCGATCGCCTCGCGGGCGGCGGCTACACGCTGACGCTGTCCGATCTGACGCGGATCGACGCCGACGGCGACGTGCCGATCGAGAACGTCACGCTGGTCGCGGGCGACGTGCGCTGGCTGCATCCGCTCGGTGAGCGGCCGGTGTCGCTCGGCGCCGGCCTCACCGCCGCCGACGCGATCCCGCTGTCGGACGCGGTCGGCGATCGCACGTTCTGGAACGTCGGCGGCGACGTCCTGCTCGCCGCGCACGACGGCGACGACCGTCGCATGCTGCTCGCGATCGGCTGGCGTTCGTTCGTGTACAAGCCGGTGCCGACCCACGACTACGACTGGACCGGCCCGGTCGCGAACGCGCGGTTCGACTTCGTGCTGTGGCACTCGCCCGAGCGCACGCGCAGCCTCGATGTCGCGGCGATGTTCGGCTTCGAGGCGCGCTCGTACGACGGCGCCGCGTACGTCACGACCTGCCCGAGCGGCGCCGAGGCCAGCCCGAACTGCTTCGCGCCGACCAGCCTCGCGCGCTTCGATCGCTACCAGCGCGCCGCGGTCGAGGCGACGTGGTCGGGACGCCAGATCGTGACCGCGGGCTACCAGCTCTACGTGATCGACTCGAACAGCTTCGGCGAATCGCTCGTGCGCCATCGCGCGTACGCGTCGGTGACGAGCGAGCTGCCGGGCGGTTTGTACGGCACGTTGCTCGGCATCCTCGAGATCGACAAGTACCTCGACGGGCTCGTCGTCGGCACCGACGTCGTCCACCAGGACTTCGCGAACATCGAGGACGAGAACCGCAGCTCGCTCCAGGCCCGGCTCGCGCGCAAGGTCACGCCCGACCTCGCGATCGAGGCGCGCGCCGCGATCTGGCGCAACCTCGGCACGACGAGCATGGATGTCGAGTTTCACCGCGAGCTGTACACGCTCGGGGTGGTCTATACGCGCTAACGGCGCTTCTTCTTCTCCGGCACGGCCGTGAGCAAGATGCGAATCGCCCGGATCGCGGCCTCGATGTCGGCCTCGTCGCCGGTGATCACGTCGCGGTACAGGAACGACTCGGTGATGCGCACGACCAGGTAGGCGAGCTCCTCGGCGGGCAGCGCCGGCTCGGGCACGAGCTCCCAGATCAGCTCGCGCACGGCCGCGACGCAGCGGTACTGCACCGGGCTCGCGCGCGACGTCAGGACGCGCAGCGCGAACTCCGGATCCTCGGCGACGAACCGGCGCAGCGGCGCGGCCGAGGCGAGCGCGTGCAAGAGGTGCTCGAGCGTGTCGACCAGGCGTTCGACTCCGGACCCGCGCGCCTGGCTCTGCGCGCGCTCGAGCACCTTCATGAACAGCGCCGAGGTGATCTCGCCGTACAGGTCCTCGCGCGAGCCGACCCAGCGGAACACGGTCGCGCGACCGATCCCGAGCTCTGCCGCGAGCTTGCCGATGTCGAGGCGCTCGCCGGCGAGCCACTTCTTGCGCGCGAGCCGGAACACGTCGAGCGGGGCGATCTTCCTCGGCCGGTCCTCGGCCTCGAGCGCACGCGACAGCGGAGTGACTCGAGGGTGGTCCATCGCTAGTGAGACGCTCTCACGACGATGAGTCATCCGTCAATAATGACTCACGACCGGACATGTGGCATGTTCGCGCCGTCTTCGAGGAGGGGTACTGTGCGCACGCTTGCTGCCGTTGCAACATGGCTCGTCACGACCGGCTGTACCGATGTCGCGCTGAAACCGCCGCCCGATGTCGTGCAGGCGCGATTCGATCCGACCGCGCGCGTGATCCCGATGCCGAGCGACATCCTGCGCGACGCGGCGCACGATCACCTGCTATTGCCGATCCACACGCCGGCCGATCTCGCGCAGCTCACGCCGGCCGAGAACGAGTTCTACACGTTCCTCGAGACGCTCGACGGCTGGTCGAGCCTGATGTCGGCGACCGTGCAGTTCACGCGCGCGATCGATCTGACGACGGTCGGCGCCGGCACCGTGCAGGTCTGGCACTGGGGCGGAAGCGTCGCGGTGCCCGAGCAAGTGACCGACGTGCGGTTCGAGCTGTCGGCCGACGGCAAGCAGCTGCAGATCGATCCGCCGGAGGCCGGCTGGCAGCGCGGCGAGCGCTACGTCGCGATGGTGCGCGGCGGCGCCGGCGGCGTGACCGGCGCGTCGGGCGAGCCGCTCACGTGCGACGCCGCGTTCTACTTCCTGCGGCTCACCGAGCCGCTCGACACGCCCGCCCACGAGTACGCGTTTCCGGGCGCGACCCACGAGCAGCGCATGGCGGAGGCCCACCAGCTCGAGCAGATCCGCGAGGACTACGCGCCGATGTTCGCGTTCTTCGAGCAGAACGGCATCGCGCGCGACGAGGTCGCCGCGCTGTGGGACTTCACGGTCACCGCGCACACCGAGCTCGCGATGGACCAGCCGTCGCAGCGCAT
>Ga0335083_10000931_pt1 | contig 41799 bp, 33 predicted proteins | sample Lox_Sample_42_FD_206716 | JGI IMG/M metagenome (GOLD analysis project Ga0335083, IMG submission 206716) | Soil microbial communities from Loxahatchee National Wildlife Refuge, Florida, United States - Lox_Sample_4.2 | ecosystem: Environmental > Terrestrial > Soil > Wetlands | place: USA...
GCCAGAGTCGCATCGACGATTTTGAAATAGCACACGGCGTTTACTTTTGCGGAGACGTTGTCGCGTGTAATCACGTCCTGCGAGGGTACATCGAGCGTCTCGATTTGCAGGGACATCCGATAGAGTGTGTCGATCGGCCAGATGACGATGCGCAGGCCGGAGCCCTTGGCAATGGGCAGCATCCGGCCCAGGCGCAGAATCACCCCCCGCTCCCACTCTTTGATCACGAACACCGAATTCCAGAACCAGACGAGAAAAAACAGAAAAATCACAATGACCGGCAAAGAAATCGGCATATCTTCTCCTCCTCAACTCGCCCCGCTCGCCCACGCCGCCAGTTCGCCCCCGGGCGTGCAAGGCGCTCGCTCCGCATGCTGAACCGGAAGTGTACGCCGGAACGGTACTCCGCGGAGCGCAAAAGCGCATGTCCATCCAACGGCCAGATTGTGGGACCAGACGCGGCGCCGGGCCTCAGGAATGAGCCTGGGGAGCGGGCGCCGTTTCGGCGGGAGCCACTTCCAGGGTCAAGCCGTCCACGCGGAGCACGCGCACCCGCGCACCCGCGACGATCTTCTGCGCGGCGCGCGCGCGCCACAACTCGCCGCCCACAAAGACCATTCCGGTGCCCGCGCCGTTCAGATCCTCGCGCACTTCTCCCGTCTGCCCCACCAGTTGTTCGGGGCCGACCGATTGCTTGATGGAAAACGTGCGCATCGCCAGCCGCATGATGAGCACGGCAAGCACCGCGAACGGCAGAGTGGAACCCAGAGCCACGCCCAGGCTGACTCCCGCACCGGTAATCGGCGAACGCACCAGAATCAAAGCGCCGACCAGCATGGCTATCACTCCGGCCAGCGCGAGCAAACCGTGGCTGGTGACTTTTGCTTCGATGGCGAAGAGGGCGATGGCTCCGGCAATCAGCACGATGGCCAGCAGATTGATGGGCACAACCTGGGCCCCCACCAGAAACAACAGGATCGCCGCACCCCCGACGACCCCGGGAACGATCAATCCCGGATGCGTGAATTCCACATACAGGCCGATCAGGCCGGCAATCAGCAGAATGAACATGACGTCCGGCTCAGCCAGCCAACCCAGGAATTTCTGCTTGGACGAAATCTCATAGGAGGTGCGCACCGCGCCCTGCAGATGCAAGGTGACAGTGGAACCGTCGAATCGGGTTATCACGCGGCCGTCGAGTTTCGCCAGCAGGTCGTCCGCGTCTTTGGCCACCAGGTCAATCAGGTTGCCCTTCAGCGCCTCGGAATCGGAAAACGCCTTGGCCTCGGTGACCGCGGTCTCGGCCAAAGCCACATTGCGCGAGCGCTTGCCGGAAATGCTGCGCAGATAAGCGGCGGCCTCATTCATGGCCTTCTTCTTCAGCGTTTCGTCCACCTGGGCAGCGGTGCCGCCAATCAGGAAGATAGGAGAGGACGCCCCGGTATCCGTGCCCGGGGCCATGGCGGCGACGTCCGCAGAAAGCAGGATGTAAAAGCCGGCGGATGCAGCCCGCGAACCGGAAGGCGCCACAAAGGCGGCGACGGGTACGGGAGAGGAAATGATGTGCTGGATGATGTCGCGCATCGAGGTATCCAGCCCGCCCGGCGTGTTCAGGGTGAGCAGGATCAGGCTGGCCCGTTCCCTGGCCCCCTGGGCCAGGGCTTCATCCACAAAGTCCGCCAGAAAGGGCTGGATTACGCCTTCAATGGACACTTCCAGCACGCGCGGCGCGCCCGCGGGGGCCTGCGGCGGTGCGTCTGCGGGTGCAGCCGAGGTGAAAGCGGCAAGCAGGAAAACGAAAAAGGGGAGGAACGGCCATCGAGCCAGCGGCGACTTCCCCGACCGGAGCTGGTAAGGCGCTGTGCGCCTGGTGAAAGGAGATTTCATGGGAGCGCCTCTCCGGCGTACCGGCAACGAGAGGCAAGCTTCTCTGGCAAGAGCCGCGCCCGTAGCCGCGCACTCATGGCAACTATTATCGCACGACTGGGGCGGGATGGAAGCTCGCGGCGCCGGTCAGGCGGACGAGGTGGGCCGGTCCACCGAAGCCGGGTTGAGGCTATCGAGAAAATCCTTCATGACGGGTTTGGATCGGACCGGAGCGAATGCCGGATCGGTGCGAACCGAGAGGATGTCCTTGAATTTTTCGTCGCGAGCCTTTTTCAGGAAGCCCACGCAGCGGTCCGCATCGCCCATCTGGCCGTAAGTCTTGGCCAGGTAGAAGTAGAAAGTGGCATGGTCCTCCACCCCGCGCTCGACGATTACACTGCCGCTGCGGTTGTGCTGGTCCAGTATGCCGGGATCGAGCTGTAGTGCGGAGATGAAGGCCGCAACCATCTCCTGGTACTTTTTCCGGGCGAGACAGGTATAGGCCAGGTTGCTGTAATAGCTGGCGACAGTGGGATCCATCCGGATGGCCCGGCGGTAATCGCGCGCGGCTTTCCCGAAGTTTTTATTGTTGTATTCCAGGGAGCCCAGATTATTGACAGCAGCGGAATAGTTGGGGTCCGCCTTGAGGGCGCGCTCGTAGTAGTGCCTGGCTTCCGGCAAATTGTGGAGCGCCTCGTAAGCGATGCCGATACGGTTCATCAATTGCGGGTTGCGGGGGTCATCGGCGAGTAGCGCTTTGTAGCCGACGATGGCGTCTTCGTATTCCTTCTGCTCAAAGAGCTGGTCCACGGCCAGCATTTTCTGAATGGAGCCGACTGGAGGCGCGGTCTGTTGGGCGGGAGCAGGCGGGCCGGCCACCAGGGCCAGCGTCAGAATGGCGCCCCAGCGCACGAAGTGTTTCATGGTGTCACCCCCCGCGCCAGCCTCTCGCCTTCGATTCCACCGCACTCACCCGGCACGGTTTAGTTAGGAGGCTGGTCCTGCTTTTTCTTGCCCCCAAAGATACCAAAAATCTTCTCCCAGAAACCCTTTTTTTTCGGTTGCGCCTGCTGTGTAGTGCCCGGGGTGGCCGGAGCAGGAGTGCGCTGCTGGGAGTGGCGTGCCACGGGCGAGGGTCGCGGAGTGAGCGGAACCGCGCTGACGGGATCCGCATCCGGCGCGGCTCCAGCGGGGATGCCTGCAGGGGCCCAGCCCGGCGGCGCGGCGAGAACGGCTTCCAGCCCGCCGTGCCGCTGGCAGTATTGCGCGGGCTCGGAGCCCGCCAGAAAGGCTTCCGCGCGGGTAACGGGGCAAAGCGGAGTGGCGCGTTCGAGCGTCTCCGGGTCAATCGCCAGCAGGGTCACGCCTGGCGGCGGCGCGAAATCGCGCACCTGAGCGTAATCCGGCAGCACGATTGCGCGCTTCATAAACTCCGCCCAGATGGGCGCGGCGGAGTTTCCTCCGGCGAGGCCCAGCTCGCGGTTGTCGTCAAATCCCACCCAGACCACGCAGATCAGGTTGGAGGTGAATCCGGCAAACCAGCCGTCGTGGGAGGTGCCGGTCTTTCCCGCGGCCGGAGCGGTGAACCCCCGGGCGCGGACAGGATATCCGGTGCCGTGATTGATCACGTCCTGAAGAATGTTGGTGACGATGTAGGCGGCGCGCGGGTCCACGGCCTGGCGCGTGCGGGGCTCGTCTCGCTCCAGCCAGTTACCGCCCGCGTCGCGCAGGGCGCGAATGAACAGAGGCTCGGCACGCACACCGTCATCCGCAAAAATCGTGTAGGCCGCGGCCACGTCCAGGGGAGTCATTTCGTAAGCGCCGAGGGCCATGGCTGGAGTGGGCTGGATGTGGGGATCGAGCCCGGCCTGCCGGGCCACCTCCACTACGCGCTGGTAGCCCACCATTTCCGCCACCCGCACCGTGGCCACATTGAGCGAATGGGTGAGCGCATCGCGAAGGGTGACCGTGCCGTAAAATTTCTCGCCAAAATTGTCCGGGGCATATTCGTTCCCGTCGAATTCGAAGGTGGTGGGTTCATCCACAACCGTGGAGATCGGGGTGAGTTCGGGCTCGATGCCGTCCACATCATTGGAGAAGGCCGCCAGATAGACGAACGGCTTGAAGGCGGAGCCCGGCTGGCGGCGGGCCAGCGCGCGGTTGAGCTGGCTGGCGCCGTAGTCGCGTCCACCCACCAGGGCGCGCACTTCTCCGGTGCGCGGGTCCAGAGCGACCAGCGCCACCTGGGCGTGGGGCACGGATTCGGAAGTGCCCTTCTTCTGATTCTCCTTGCGCCAGCGCTCGTACTTGCGCAGCAGTTGGGCGTCCACTTCTTTGATCCCCACGCTGACGGCCTCCACGGCGGCACGCTCGAGGCGCGGGTCCAGCGAGGTGTAAACGCGATAGCTCTGCGACGTCAGGTCCGCCTCGGAGATCTGCGCGAGCAGGTGATCCTTGACCATATCCACAAAATAGGGAGCGGAAGAGGTCTCGATGCCTCCGCGGGCCAGCCGCAGGGGAACGCGCTGGGCCTGGGACTGCTGCTCGGCGGTAATCATGCCGTCTTCCACCATCTGGGCGAGCACGCGGTCGCGCGCCTCTGCGGCGCGGTCCGGGCGGCTATCCGCGGAGGAATAGCGGTTGGGAGCGCGGATAATTCCCGCAAGGAACGCGGCCTCGGCGAGGGTCAGGTCGTGCACGTCTTTGCCGAAATAAGCCTGGGCCCCCTCGCCAAAACCGCGGATGGCAAAACTGCCGCGGTTACCCAGGTAGATCTCGTTCGCATAGAGCTCAAAAATCTGCTGCTTGGAGAAGCGCTGTTCCAGCTGAAAGGCCACCAGAGTTTCGGCCACTTTCCGGCGCCAGGTGCGCTCGGTGGAGAAGAAAAAGCTGCGCGCTACCTGCATGGTCAGGGTGCTGGCGCCCTGACCCACGTTGCGGTGGCGCAGGTCGGCCCAAGCCGCGCCGAGCACGCGCACCGGATCGAAGCCCGGATGCTCGAAGAAGCGCTTGTCCTCTGCGGCCAGCACCGCATCCACCAGCACCTTGGGGAGCTGCTCCATGCGCACCACACGGCGCTTTTCCCGCGCGGTGTCGAACAGATTGGTGATCAGTTCCGGCTCGATCTGCGCGGAGGCCACCTGCGCGCCATTGGCCAGGGTAGTAATGCGCTCGATCCTGCCCACGGAGAAATCCACGCGCAGTGCATTGCCGCCGCTGAAGTAGGATTGCGGCCCGGGATGGATGGACAGGGAGCCGCGCGCGGCGGTGAACTCCCCGCGCGCCCCTTCCTGCGGGCGGTCGAAATAGCCTGCGCGCGCCAATTCGGCTTGCAGTTCACTTTCCGTGAATGGCTCGCCCTCGGTGAGCGTGCGCGGGGCGGAATAGACCTGGGAGGTATTGCCGAAGACTTCGCCGGAAAGCCGCGCATCAATCATGCGCGAATAGTCCACGTAGTACCAGGCAAACACCGCGGCCCCGGCGAGCAGGAAAAGCACCGCACAGACCAGCAGGCCTATGCCGAATCGCGACGTCCAGAAGCCTCGTGAGAGGCGGAAACGCAACGGAATGGTTCCCCCTTCAACCGGGTTGGATGCGATGGCTGGGCCCGGCGGAAACCGCGCCGGACTGGTTCGGCGCCTGGATCAAACATATTGTACCGCGAAGGACTCAGATGATGGGGCTTTCACCCGAGGGATGGAATTCGAGGTTCACGTCCACGCCGAAAACGTTGACCACCACGGTGTAGTCCACGGCAACGCGAACCCGGCGCCCCATGGTCTCGACGTGGATGGCCTCGCGCGGCACGCTGAGTCCCAGCCCCTGCAACTCCGCGTTAATGGCCTGGCGGACGCGGTCGTCGGTTTTCTGATGCGCGGCAAACAGGCGCGATTCCGCGTCGCAGGTGTCCTGCAACTGGTAGTTATTGACGTAGGGAGGAACCAGCTTGAAGCAGACATAGCCCACTGCTCCCAGGATGACCAGGACGATCAGGAACTTGATGTTGCCCTCGCCGTGTTGGGCGCGGTTGCGGTCCCGTGCCCGAACGATTCCTGGAGGCAACTGTAGTGTGTGGCTCAACGCAATCGTCCCCTGCGCCGCGCGCCCCCCCTGACAGATTGCCGGCTGCAATCCTGCGCGAGCGAAATCGAGGCGATGCTAGCACCGGGGCCCCGGGCTGTCGAGCAAGCCACGGGGAGTGCGTTGCGGATGCGTAACTGCCAGGACGAAAAGACCTTTCCGGGACGTCTCTGCGGGCTAATAGGCGCGGCCGAAGATGGCTCGCTCCTTCGATGGGTTTCCGCACACGATGCACGCCCCCGAGCCTCCCGGCTGCTCCAGGGGGATGTTGCGGATGGTGGCTTTGGTCTCTTCCTTGACCCGGGCCTCGCACTCCGCCGAGCCGCACCAGAAGGAAAAGGCAAAGCCATCTTCCACAGCGGCGCGGAACTCCTCGTAGTTCTTCGGGTCACGGGTGTTGGCCCGCCGAAACTCAAGCGCGCGGTCGTACAGGGCCTTCTGGATGGCGGCGAGTAATTCGCGCACGGCCGCGGGCAGTCCCTCGCGGGGCACGAAGGACTTCCCTTCCCGACCGGGACGGTCCCGCCGCGCCAGTGCCACGCTGTTCTTGGCCACGTCTTTGGGGCCAATCTCGATGCGCAGGGGAACGCCGCGCATCTCCCAGTCGTTGAATTTGAAGCCGGGAGTGACGCCTTCCCGCGGGTCCAGGGTCACGCGCAGGTCCGCCGCGGAAAGCTCCGCGCGCACGGCCTGCGCGGCGGCCATCACCTGGGCCTTCTCCTCGTCGTTCTTGAAGATAGGGACAATCACCACCTGGTAGGGCGCCAGGCGCGGCGGAAAGATCAGCCCCTGATCGTCGCCGTGCACCATGATGATGGCGCCGACCACGCGCGTGGAAAGGCCCCAGGAAGTTGTCCAGCAATGCTGCAACTGGCCGCCCTGGTCCAGGTAGCGAATCTCGAAGGCCTTGGCGAAATTCTGGCCCAGATTGTGCGAGGTGGCGGACTGCAGGGCTTTCCTGTCGCCCATCATGGCTTCGATGGAATAAGTCTGGTCTGCGCCGGCAAAGCGCTCTGCGGCGGACTTGCGGCCGGGGATCACCGGCAGGGCGGCTTCGTTGACCGCGAAATCCGTGTACACGTCGAGCATCTGCATGGTCTCCGCCTGGGCCTCTTCGGCGGTGGCGTGGGCGGTGTGGCCCTCCTGCCAGAAGAATTCGAGCGTGCGGAGGAAGAGTTTGGTGCGCAGCTCCCAACGGACCACGCTGTTCCACAGGTTGATCAGCACCGGCAGGTCGCGATACGACTGGATCCACTTTGCGTAGGCGTGGCCGATGATGGTTTCCGAGGTGGGGCGGATCACCAGCGGCTCGGCGAGTTCCTCTCCGCCACCGTGCGTGACCACGGCCAGCTCCGGAGCGAACCCGGCAACGTGGGACTTTTCCTTGTCAATGAAGCTGCGGGGGATGAGCAGGGGAAAGGCCGCGTTCTGGTGGCCGGTGGCCTTGAAGCGGCGGTCGAGCGCCGCGGTAATGTTCTCCCAGAGCGCCCAGCCGTAGGGGCGCACGATCATGCAGCCGCGCACGGGGGCGTAATCCGCCATCTCCGCGCGCAGCACCACCTGGTTGTACCACTCGGAAAAATCCTCGGCCCGTGTGGGCAGCTTCTGTTCCGCCATGCGCTCGCTCATCCTCTGCGGGCAACCGCATTACCGGGTGAAACCATTGAGCCTATGGAACGTGCGTTCGGTTGTCAACGCATTCGCAGGACAGCACGCCCGGCGGATTCTGAGGTCCGCACATGCCGTTCCGGGGTCGGAGCGCGTTCCAACTTCGCGGACGCAGCCCTCCCGCGGGATTGCAAACCCCTCGCGCCGCGCCTAGAATTCCGAAGAGGGAGCCCAGTCCCGAGGAGGCGCATTCCATGCGCATAGCGGTGGGGGCGGACCACGCGGGGCTGCACGTCAAGGAAGCCATCAAGGCCTTTCTGGAAGGCGCCGGACACACCGTCACCGACGCGGGCACCTGGTCGGAAGAGTCGGTGGACTATCCCGATTACGCCAAAAAGGTGGCCGAAACCGTGGCCGGCGGCGAAGCGGACCTGGGGATTCTCTCCTGCGGCTCCGGAATCGGAATGGCCATCGCCGCCAACAAGGTGGGCGGCATCCGCGCCGCGGTGGTGAACGACCTGATCACGGCGCGTTCCGCGCGAGAGCACAATGACGCCAATGTGCTGGCCATTGGAGGACGGCTGGTGGATGGCACACAGGCGGTGGAAATCGTCCGGGCGTTTCTGGCTGCGGCCTTCAAGGGCGGGCGGCACCAGCGGCGGATCGATAAAATTAACGAGATGGAACAAGGACGCAAGCAGTCGCGGGGAACGGCAGCGTAGAGTCGGCGGACCCGCAGGCGAGCAGGTCTTTCCCGCCGTCCTTCGAGGGTGATCTGATGGAGACGCAGGATTCACGGCGCATGGAACGGACGGTGGCGGAAGTCGATCCGGAAGTGGCGGAAGCGCTGCGCGACGAGGTGCGCCGCCAGGCCACCGGCCTGGAGTTGATTGCCTCCGAGAACTTTGTTTCCGAAGCAGTGCTGGAAACGATGGGCTCCGTCTTCACCAACAAATACGCGGAGGGATACCCCGGCAAGCGGTACTACGGCGGCTGCGAGAATGCGGACCGCGTGGAAACGCTGGCCATCGAGCGCGCCAAGCAGTTGTTCGGCGCCGAGCACGCCAACGTGCAGGCACACAGCGGCACTCAGGCAAACGTATCCGTGTACATGGCCGCCCTTCAGCCCGGAGATACCGTACTGGGAATGAACCTGGCGCACGGCGGGCATCTGACCCACGGGCACCCGCTGAATTTTTCCGGGCGCATGTACAAATTCATCCCCTACGGCGTGCGCCAGGACAACCAACTGCTGGACTATGAAGAAGTGGAGCGGCTGGCTGCGGAGCACAAACCGAAAATGATTGTGGCGGGTGCCAGCGCTTATCCGCGGGTGATTGATTTCGAGCGCCTGGGGCGCATCGCGCGGGGGGCGGGCGCGCTGCTGTTTGTGGACATGGCGCACATCGCCGGACTGGTGGCCGCTGGTCTGCATCCCAGTCCCGTGCCGCATGCGGATTTTGTTTCCACCACCACGCACAAAACGCTGCGGGGGCCGCGCGGAGGCCTGGTGCTGTGCCGCGCCGCTTACGCGAAGGAACTGGACAAGCTCACCTTCCCCGGGATTCAGGGCGGGCCGCTGGTGCACATCATCGCGGCGAAGGCGGTGTGCCTGAAGGAAGCAGCGGAACCGTCGTTCCGCGAGTACCAGCGGCGGGTGGTGGCCAACGCGGCGGCGCTCGCCGCGGGCCTGGCGGCGCGCGGCTTCCGCCTGGTTTCCGGAGGCACCGACAACCACCTGTTCCTGCTGGATGTGGGCTCGCGAGGCACCACCGGGCGGGACGCGGAACTGGCGCTGGAACGCTCGGGCATCACGGTGAACAAGAACGCCATCCCCTTCGACCCGCTGCCGCCAATGAAGGCCAGCGGGGTGCGCATCGGCACTCCGGCGGTGACCACACGCGGCATGGGTACCGGCGAAATGGAGCGCATCGCCGCGTGGATTGCGGAAGTTCTGGCGCACCTGGATGACGCTCAAGTTCCCGCGCGGGTGCGGGGAGAAGTGGCCGAACTTGCGGCACGCTTTCCGCTCTACCCCCGGCGCCTGGCGGAAGCGAATTCCCGCGCCGCTGCCGGGATTCCGGCCGGTGCGCGTGCGGATTGATTCCGCGCCACCGCCTTTGCTCAACTCTCCACTGCTCACCCCTCTGCGCGCACCGCGGGAGCCGCTCCCGTGAAGGTGGCCATCGACGTTCGCCGCGCCGGCGACTACGGCGTGGGCACCTACATCCGCAACATCGTGCAGGGATTGTCCCGCCTGGGCACGAGCACGCGCTATGTGCTCATCGGGCGGGCCGCGGAGCGAACGCATTTTGAATCGCTGCCTGCGGAGTTCGAGTGGGCGGAGCACCGTTCGGCCCCGCGCAGCCTGCAGGACCAGTGGGAGATGCCCTACGTGCTGCGGCAACGCCGCGCCGACCTGCTGCACGTGCCGTGGCTCTATGCCCCGTGGCACGCGGGCCGCCCGGTGGTGATCACCGTGCACGACCTGACCGAGTGGACGGACACGGCGCGGGAACAAGGCGCGCAGCGGGCGGTGAGCCGGCGGCTGGCGCGGCGCGCGCTGGCGCGCGCCGCGCGAGTCCTGGCGGTGAGCCAAACCACGCAGCGCGAGGTGGCGCGAGTGTTTGCGCTGCCGGAAGACCGCATCCGGGTGGTTTACAACGCGCTGGACGAACGCTTCGTGCTGGAGCCGCCTCCCGGCGACAGCGCCCGCATCCTGGAGCGCCACGCCGTTCATTACCCATACGTGCTGTATGCCGGCAGTGTGCAACCGCAGAAAAACCTGCCGCGGCTGGTGGAAGCGTTTGCGGTGGTGAAATCGGAGCTGGCGGATCACGCCGAGCTGAGCCGGCTGAAACTGATCGTGATCGGCGACGATGTGGCCCGGCACCAGGCGCTGCGGCGGGCGGTGGTGAAGACGCGGATGCAGGAGGAAGTGCGGTTCCTGGGCTTCGTGCCCCACGGGGTGTTGCGCGCGTTCTACGCGCACGCGCGCGTGTTTGCTTTCCCATCGCTCTACGAAGGCTTCGGACTTCCTCCGCTCGAAGCCATGGCCCACGGCACGCCGGTGGTGGTGTCCAACGTTTCGTCGCTGGCGGAGGTGTGCGGCCAGGCCGCGCTGGCGGTACATCCGGAAAACGTGTTTGACATCGCACGCGGCTTGCGTGCCGCGCTGACGGATGATTCCATGCGCAGAGAGTTGATTGCGCGCGGCCGGGAGCGCATCCAGCGGTTCTCGTGGCGGAGCGCCGCGCTCGCGGTGCACCAGGCGTACTGGGAAGTGGCCGAAAACTCGCGCGGGCCATCCGGGGCCGGCCCTAGCAAATCATCTCCAACTCGGTGACCGTGCCCTCGCGGATTCGAAAAGCGCGCACCGGACGCGGATGCGCGGGCGCCGGTGCGACGATGAAGTACACCGCGTCTTGATAATAGGCCTGTTCGATATCCCGGCGGGAGGGTGCGTTCTCGCCTTCCGGGTGCGAGTGGTAGATCCCCAGGTGCTCCCAGCCTTCCGCGCGCATGCGCTGGAACAACTCAAACAACTCCCGGGGCGCGATCTCGAAAGCTGTGGGGCTTGCCAGCGCGTTCACTGCCGGGAGCACCACCGAAACCACTCCTTCGCGCCCGGCCAGCAGGCCGCAACACTCCCGCCAGGGTTCCTGCCGCGCATGGCTCAGCAGGCGCTCGTACACCTCGCGGGTAATGCGGACCGATTCCGGCACGGCTCCAGTCTAGGAGAAACCGCCGCGGCATGATAGATAGTGCGGCATCGCGCGGGGATGGCCCGTGCCCGCGAGCCGCGGGGTGGAGGAATCCATGTTCAAACAGGTCCTGCTCGGTACAATTGTTGGCGCGGTCACAATTTTCCTGGTGAGTTCCATCTGGCATGTAGTGCTGCCCTTCGCCGAAACCGGTTTCCACGTGCTGCCCCACGAAGAAGTGGTCACCGTGGCCCTCCGGCTGGGCATCAGCGAACCCGGAATCTATATGTTCCCCGGCATAGACCCGGCAAAGGCAAACGATCCGGTAGAAGCGCAGAAATATGCCGAAAAATTCCGCCGCGGGCCGACGGGACTGATCATTTTTCAGCCGGGCGGGAGCGACTTCAGTTTTCCGCGGCTGCTGGTGAAGCAGTTCTGCTTCCAGTTGCTGGCGGCGCTGGTGGTATCGCTGCTGCTGGCCATGTCCGCGCCGGCAATTCCCAGCTATCTGCAGCGCGTGCTCTTTGTGGCTCTGGTGGCGGTATTCGGCTCGCTGGTGATTGATTTGCCGTACTGGAACTGGTACGGCTTTCCGGGAAATTACACCGCGGAGCATCTGGCCGAAATGGCGCTCACCTGGGGAGCTACCGGCTTCGCGATTGCCGCGGTGGTCAAACCCCGGCCCGCGTGAGCGAACTCCGTGCGGCTGGGGCTGATGTGTCGAGCGTGCACGTCCACGCGCGGCCTGGGCCGGAGCGGAACGCCGGCGTTACGATTTTGGCGCGCGGCGGAGGAACGTAGGCACGTCCAGGTCGTCGGCGTGGATCTCTCCGGTAACACTGGAGACGTTGCGCGCCACCTGGGCCACGATGCTGTCTGAGCCCTCACGGCGGCCACCGCCCGCGGGGACCGCCGCAGCGCCGGGGCCCGCGCTCAGGGCCACTGCGCCGCCACCGCCCGCGGCGGCCACGGCGTGTTGCGCCTTCCATTCCTTGGGCAGGTAGGCGGGCTTCTGCTGGGAGAGGCGGCGCGCCGGGGCTTCCTTGAATCCCGCAGCGATGACGGTGATTTTCACCTGATCCTTCAGCGATTCCTCCTGCACGGCGCCGAAAATAATGTTGGCGTTCTCGTGCGCGGCCTTCTGGATGACCATGGAGGCCTCGTTCACCTCGTGCAGGGACATGCTGGAAGAGCCGCTGATGTTGATGAGGATGCCGTGCGCCCCCTGGATGCAGTTGTCTTCCAGCAGCGGGCTATTGATGGCGCGGGTGGCGGCCTCGGTGGCGCGGTCGGGCCCGGAGGCCACGGCCGTGCCCATGACGGCGTATCCCATGCCCTTCAGGATGGTTTTCACATCGGCAAAGTCGCGATTGATGATGCCGGGGATGGTGATGATGTCGCTGATGCCCTGCACGGCCTGGCGCAGCACGTCGTCTGCGATGCGGAAGGCCTCGAAAAAGCTGGTGCCTTTCTCGATGGTGCTGATCAGCCGCTCGTTGGGAATCACGATCACGGTATCCAGGCAGCCGACCAATTCGGTGAGCGCCTGCTCGGCCTGAACCATGCGGCGCTTGCCTTCAAAATGAAATGGCTTGGTGACCACGGCCACGGCCAGTGAACCGAGTTCGCTGGCCAGCGAAGCCACCACGGGCGCGGCGCCGGAGCCGGTGCCTCCGCCTAATCCGGCGGTGACGAACACCATGTCCGCGCCTTCCAGCACCTCGATGATTTTCTCGGTGTCTTCGAGCGCGGCCTTGCGGCCGATATCCGGATTGGCGCCGGCGCCCAGCCCTTTGGTGAGCTTGGCGCCGAGTTGCAGCTTGACCGGGGCCGCGGAAAGCTGCAGGGCCTGCTGGTCGGTGTTGGCGGCGATAAATTCTACGCCTTCCACCTTCGCGCGGATCATGCGGTTGACGGCATTGGAGCCGCCGCCGCCCACGCCGATGACCTTGATTTTCGCGGCCAGCGCGTGGTCTTCGCTGAACGAATACTTCACCCCGCCTTCTTTCTGCGCCATGCTCCCTCCCCCTTTGAACGCCTTCGCGTTTTCGGAATCCCCTCGAGCGGTCATCCCTTCCAGGCCTCCTTCAATTTCTGCCGCCAGCCGAGAGCGCGCGGCTGTCCGGTGCCGCCGGTCCCGAAGTTCCGGGACGTACGGTGGCCATAGAGCGCGAGCCCCGCGGCCACGCTGAACTCGGGATGCGCAAAGTTTTCCGGCAGGCCGGCCAGGCCACGCGGGCGGCCCACGCGGACGGGCACGGCAAAGAGGCGCTCGGCCAGGTCCGCCAGCCCGCGCAGGCGCGCGCCGCCGCCGGTGAGCACCAGGCCGGCGCGCAAGGCGCCCTCCAGGCCGGCGTGCTTCAATTCCGCATGCACCAGTTCCAGCAGTTCCGAGGCGCGCGGCTCCACGATTTCCGTGAGCATGCGCGAGAAAACAGTGCGCGGCGGGCGCCCGCCCACGCTGGAGATTTCGATGGGATGGTCGCCGCGCAGCAACTCGCGAAAGGCGCAGGCGTGTTCGCGCTTGAGCGCTTCGGCTTCCGGCACCGGAGTGCGCAGACCCACAGCCAAGTCGTTGGTAAAGTGGTCGCCGCCGACGGGAATGGCCGCAGTTGCGCGCACCACTCCATCGGAGATCACGATCATCTCGGTGGTGGCGGAACCGAAATCAAGCAGGCAGCAACCCTGTTCGCGCTCCTCGGCGCTAAGGCAGGCCTCGGCCGCCGCATAGGGCTCGAGCACGGTGCTGGAGACCTTGATGCCCGCGAGATTCAGCGCGCTCACCAGGTTTTGCTCGGCCGTGGCGGAAGCGGTAACGATGTGCACGTTGGCTTCGAGCTTTTGTCCGAGCAGCCCCACCGGCTGGCGGATCTTGTCCTCGCCGTCGAGAAGAAAGTCCTGGGGAAACACGTGCAGCACCACGCGGTCTTCGGGCAGAGCAACGGCGCGGGCACCGTCAATGGCCCGTTGCACGTCTTCTTTGTGCACGTCGCGCGGGCGCGAGCCCAGGGCGATGCCGCCGCGGCTGGTGACTCCGCGGATGTGCGCGCCGGCCACGCCGACCAGCGCGGATTCCACGGCCACACCGGCCACGTCCTCCGCCTGTTCCAGGGCGCGTTCGATGGCCACTTTGGCGGCTTCCAGATTGACGATCAGGCCCTTGCGAAGCCCCTTGGAATCGGCCACGCCCACGCCCACGCATTCCAGGGCGGGTTCGGAAGTGTGGTGCGAACCGCCGTTGCCGGAGGATTTTCCGGCAGTCCGTTCGTCGTCGGCGCGCAAGCCGGCAATCAGCACGCAGATTTTCGTGCTGCCAATGTCCACGCCGGCGACGATATTGGGCTTCTTGGTCAAATCAAATTCCCCCTGCAAATTTCCAATGGCACGGCATACGGCTTTGGCTCTACAACCAAAGGGCGCAGCGAGCAGCGCCCCTACGTCCTCCATCCGGCGGGCGCGGCATGCGCGCCCGCAAAAATTTGCGCTCGCTAAGGCTGGCGGTTCACCACCACCTGCTTCTTGAAGCGCAGGTCAATCGAGGCCACGCGGCCCGCCTGGGATTGCCAGTGCGCAAAATTCTCGAGGAGCAGGCGAAAGCGCGCCCCGAAATCGCTGGCGCCGAAATGCACCAGCACCGCCTGGGGCTCCGCGGCCGCAACTGGGCCGCCCCCGGCATTTGCGGAAGCAGCCGCGGCCGGCGGGAGCATCATGGCGCGCAGATCTTCGGCGGAGGAAAGATCCACCTCGCTGAGCAACTCCGCGGAGCCGGCGCGCACGCCCTCGATTTCGGTCATAAATTGCTGGAACAGGCGCAGACGCTTCGCGCGCTCTTCCCGCGGAGTCCCCTCGTCCATGCCGCTCACCACCGGCAGTCGGAAGTCGCCCTGAGCAGGCCGTTCCAGGATGGCACCGTAAGCATCCACCAGGGCCAGATCACTTCCGGTGCGCAGAAAGGCCACGGGGCGGCGCTCGGTGATTTCCACGCGGATGGCGTCGGGCAGCGCGCGCATCACGCGGGCACTCTCGACCCAGGAGATGCGCTCAACCTGGGCGCGGCGCGCCTCGAGCGGCACACGCAGGAGGCTGTGATCGCGGTCCGGGGCGAACAGGGCCACCACGGCGTCCCGAGCCACATACTGATTGCCGGACACCTGGATCTGGCCGGGATCGGCGAGCGCGAGCGACGGAGAGTAGAGCAGGAAGTGCGCGGCCATCCCGCCCACCAGGACCACGGTGGAGGCCAGGATCACCAGTTTCGCCCAGGGCCACACGTCTTCGCGGACGCGCCGCGCCACGCTCTTCTTCCGAACCTCCACCGGCTTCTGCCGGCGGAGGTAGCGGGGCTCGTCTTCCGCGGGGACTTCCGGCGGGAAGGCCTCCGGCTCGATTTTCCTCACGCGCTCCAAACGATTACCTCCTCCTGGAGTTCGCAGCCATGCGCCGCGCGAACGCGCGAGCGCACTTCGGCAATCAACCCCAGCATGTCCGCACAGGTGGCATGGCCGGCGTTGACAAAGAAGTTCGCGTGGCGCTCGCTGACCATGGCGTCGCCACAGCGGAAGCCCTTCAGCCCCAGGCCGTCGATCATCCGGCCCGCGGAGCCTCCCGGGGGATTCTTGAAGATGCAGCCGGCGCTCTTCTGATTCAGCGGCTGGCTGGCGCGGCGCTTTTCATTGCACACGCGGATGCCGGCGACGATCTCCTCGTAGGGGCGCTGGGGCAGCTCCAGGCGCGCGCGGAGCATGATGTCTGCGGGGGCGAAGGACGTGTGCCGGTATTCAAAAGAGAGGTCCGTGCCGAGCACGGTTTCGTTTTCTCCACGCGCCGCGCGGTACACCTCGACCTCCCGGACAAAACGGCCGATTTCCGTGCCGTAGGCGCCGGCGTTCATGCGCAGTGCGCCGCCGATGCTTCCGGGCACGCCGATCAGCCCTTCCATGCCGCCGAGGTTGCGCCGGGCGCAAGTGGTGACGGTGCGTCCCAGGTCCGCAGAGGCGTCCACCCAGACCGAAGAGCCGTCAATGCACACGTCCGGCGAATTGCTCCGCGGGGCGAGCTGCAGGGCCACCCAGGAAAGGTCGCCATCGCCAATCAGGACGTTGGTTCCACCGCCCAGGAAGCGGTGTTCGATGGTCTCTTCGCGCAACAGGCGGAGCAGCTCGGGAAGATGACGATATTCGCCTACGCGCAGCAGGTCCGTGCTGCCGCCGATGCCCAGAGAGGTGAGCTCAGCCAGCGACACACCGGGGCGATGCTCCACACCCAACTCCGGCAGCGCCGCGAGGATGCGCGGACGGTCAATGCGCACGGGACACCGCCGATTTCCCGCCGGGCTGGCCGACAACACCTGCCAACCGCGCGGCCAATTCTTCGGAGGCGCGGCCCACGCTGCCCGCGCCGATGGTGAGTATGGCGTCGCCGGGGCGCGCCTCGCGCACCAGTTCGTCCAGCGCCGCTTCCATGGAAGGGCGATAGCGGACGGCGCGATGCCCGGCGGCGGAGACGGCCGCAGCCAAGGCCTCGCCGGTAATCCCTTCGATGGGCGGCTCGCTGGCCGGATAGATGTCGGTCAGAACCAGCACATCGGCCTGATTGAAGGCCCGGCAAAACTCTCCCCAAAGATGCTGGGTGCGCGTGTAGCGATGCGGCTGGAAAAGCACCAGCAGGCGGTTGTAGCGGCAGCCGCGCGCGGCGTCGAGCGTGGCGCGAATTTCCGCGGGGTGATGGCCGTAGTCGTCAATCAGGCTCACACCCTGAAACACACCTTTGACCTCGAAGCGGCGGCCCACGCCCTGGAATTTTTCCAGGCCGTCGCGGATGAAATCCGCGGGGACGTTCAGGTACAGGGCCACGGCAGCGGCGGCAGCGGCATTGCGCACATTGTGGATTCCCGGTGGCGCGTTCAGATGGAACCTGCCCAGATCTTCGCCGCGATAAGTGAGGCAGAAATCGCTCTGCGGCCCACGCAGAGCCACTTCGCTGATCACCAGGTCCGCCTGGTGCGAGGTGCCGTAGGTAATCACCGGGCGGCGCACAGAGGGAAGGATGGCCTGCACGTTGGGCTCGTCCAGGCAAAGAATGGCCACGCCATAAAAGGGCACGCGATTTACAAATTGCTGGAAGGCGCTCTGGATGTCTTCGAGCGAGGAATATTGATCCAAATGCTCGCGGTCAATGGTGGTGACCACGGCGACCACGGGTGCCAGTAAGAGAAACGTCCGATCACTCTCATCCGCTTCCACCACCATGTACTCGCCTTTGCCCAGGCGCGCGGTGGTGCCGGCGGCGTTGACGCGCCCGCCAACCACAAAGGTGGGATCCAGCCCCGCAGCGCTCAGCACGGAAGCGGTCATCGAGGTGGTGGTGGTTTTTCCATGCGCCCCGGCCACCGCGATGCCCTGCTTGAGGCGCATCAATTCGGCGAGCATTTCCGCGCGGGGAATCACGGGAATCTTGCGGCGTAGGGCCTCGCGGACCTCCGGGTTTTCGGATTGCACGGCGGAGGAGACCACCACCACGTGAGCGGATTCGACGTGGGCAGCGTCATGCCCGGTGAAGATGGTGGCTCCCAACTGCGCCAGGCGATCGGTGATGGGCGTGGCTTTCAAGTCCGAGCCGGAGACGGAGTAGCCCAGGGTGAGCAGGACCTCGGCGATTCCGCTCATGCCGATACCGCCGATGCCCACAAAATGAATGCGTTGAAAATTGCGAAAGACCACCATCACGGCCGCGCCACCTCTTCCAGAAGTTTCACGATGTCCGCGGCGGCGCGGGGGCGGGCCAGGCCGCGCGCGCGGCGCTCCATCTCTTCGATCCGCGCCGGTTCGGCGAGGAGCGAGGAAATTTCCTGAACGTAACGTACCGGGCTGAGCTGGGGTTCGGGAATCACGCGCGCCGCGCCGGCCGCTTCCAGGGCCTGGGCGTTGCGCAACTGATGGCTGTCTGTAGCGGCGCCGAAGGGGATGAAGATGGCGGCGCGTCCCGCGGCGGCCAGTTCCGCCGCCGTGATCGCTCCCGCCCGGCAGACGATCAGGTCCGCCCGGGCAAACTCCTCCGCCATATTGGAGATGAAGGGCACGACCTCCGCGTTGATCTCCCGGCGTGCATACGCCACTCGAACCGCATTATAGTCGCGTTCTCCGCTCTGGTGAATGAAGAAATAGCGGTTTTTTTCCGGAAGCAACAGGTCCAGGGAATCGATCACCGTGCGATTGATGACCAGGGAGCCTTGGCTGCCTCCGGTGATGAGCACGCGGAAGGGGGCTTGGTGGACTTTGGGAGCAATGTCGAAAAAAGCCGGGCGGACCGGGACCCCGGTGAGCACGGCAGGGCCGCGGAGACGCGCCCCGGTGCTGGGGTAGGCGGTGGCCAGGCCGCGCACCAGCCCTGAGAGGACCCGGTTGGTGAATCCCGGCTCGGCATTGGGCTCGAAAATCACCGCCGGCACTGCGGCCATTGCTGCGGCCAGTAAGAAGGGACCGGAAGCATACCCACCCACGCCTAGCGCGGCGGTAAACCGATGCTGCTCGAGCAGGGCGGCCGAATCGGCCATGCCCGGACCGAGCAACGCCAGGTTGCGCAGCAGGCGCAGGCCGCCGATGCCTTTGAGCCCTGCGGCGCGAATCGCAGCGAAGGGCAAGCCGGCCTCGGGCACCAGTTTCGCTTCCATGCCGCGTTCGGTTCCGATGAGCAACACTTCCCTTTCTGGGCCGCGGGCCAGCCACTCCCGCGCCACGGCCACCGCGGGAAAAACGTGACCGCCTGTTCCGCCGCCTGCAATGGCCAATTTCACGTCAGTCCGCGTACTGGCTGATATTCAGCAAAATGCCGGTGGCCAGCAGCATGACCACCAAACTCGAGCCGCCATAGCTGATGAAGGGCAGCGGAATGCCCTTGGTGGGCATCAGGCCCAGCACCACGCTCAGATTGAAGAGCGCCTGGCCGGTGACCAGAAAGGTGATGCCCAGGGCGAGCAGGCGGCCAAAATCGTCCTGTGCGGCCAGGGCCGCGCGCAGCCCGCGCCAACCGTAAATTCCGAAGAGGATCACCACCACCGCGGCGCCGAAAAATCCCAGCTCTTCGGAGAGCACGGCGAAAATGAAATCGGTGTGGGCTTCGGGCAGGTAGAAGAGCTTCTGCCGGCTGGCCATTAGGCCGACGCCGAAAAACCCTCCGGAACCCACGGCGATCAGCGACTGCAAAAGCTGGAAGCCCGCGCCCTGCGCATCGAGATCGGGATGGAGAAATGCCATCAGGCGGTTGTAGCGATAGGGCACTCGCACGATGAGCAGATAAATTACGGGCAGCGCGCTGGCCACAGCCATCCCGAGAAAACGGAGCGAGAGGCCGGCTTCAAACAACATGGCGCCGGCCACCAGCAGGATCATGATGGCGGTGCCCAGGTCGGGCTCGATGACCACCAGCCCGGCCAGTGCCACCACCGGGCCAAGCGCGGGGACCAGCGTGTTCCAGATGTGGTTCACGCCGTACCGTCCGCCCTTCACTCGCGGTTCGAGGAACCATGCGAGAAAAATGACCACGGCGAGTTTGGCAAATTCGGAGGGCTGCAGGCTGGCTGGGCCGATGCGAATCCAGCGATGCGTGGCGTGGGCGCGGTCCAGAAATAGCACGGCGAGCAAAAGCACCACCACCACGCCGAGCGCGGTAAAGACCACCGGCGGGCGGCGCAGCAGACGATAGTCCACGCGGGAAAGCGCGAGCATGCCGGCCAGGCCAACCAAAAGCGCCCCGGCCTGGCGCAGCAGAAAACCATAGGGGCTGCCGGTCTGGCTCTGGGCGATGGGAGCGGAAGCGCTGAACACCATGACCGCGCCGAGCAGACACAGCGCCAACGTGGAAAGAAACAGCCAGAGATCGGGACGCATTCCGCGGGGCATCAGCGCTTCCCTCCCGCGGTTTGCGGCGCGCCGCGTGCACACTGCGCCTCGACCTGGCGCACCAGCTCCACGAACACGCGGCCGCGATGCTCGAAGTTTTCAAACTGGTCGAAGCTGGCGCAGGCCGGGGCCAGCAGCACGATATCTCCGGGCCGGGCGGCGGCAAATGCGGAGCGCACCGCGGCCTCCAGGGTGCCGGACATTTCGAGCGGCACCGCGCCATCAATCTGCCCCGCGATTTTCTGGGCGGCGGCGCCGATGAGGAAGGCGTGGCGGGCGCGCGCGGCCAGCAGGGTGCGCAGCGGCGTGTAGTCGCTGCCTTTGTCCTTGCCTCCGAGAATCACCAGCAGGTTGCCCGGGAACGCTTCCAGGGCTTTTTCCGTGGCGTCCACGTTGGTGGCCTTGGAATCGTTGTAGAACTCCACGCCGTCAATGGTCGCCACGAACTGGAGGCGATGCTCGACTCCCGGAAAGGTGCGCACACCCTCGGCGATGGCCGCGGGGGCGGCGCCGGCCAGCGAGGAGGCAGTGACCGCCGCCAGGACGTTTTCCAAATTGTGCAGACCGCGCAGCGGAATCTCGCTCCGGGAGAACAGGCGTGCTTCGGCATCGCCCTGGCAGAAATAAATGTCGTCCCCGCGCAGGCAGGCGCCCTGAGCCACTTCTTTTCTGCGGCTGAACCAGAAGAGCCGGGGCCGCGCCGGCGCGTATCGCGCGGAGGCGGGATCATCTGCGTTCATGACGGCGGCGTCTTCGCGCTTCTGGTTTTCGAAGATGCGGGCTTTCGCGGAGGCGTATGCTTCCAGGGAACCGTGGCGGTCGAGATGGTCCGGGGTGAGATTCAGGTAGACACTGATCTCGGGACGGAACGCGACGATGGATTCGAGCTGAAAACTGGAGACTTCGACCACGGTGATCGAATCATCCTGTGAGCTCTCCACCAGCGAGATCAGCGGCGTACCGATGTTGCCGCCCACCAGTACCGGAAGGTGTGCCGACTTCAGGATGTGCCCGGTGAGCGCGGTGGTAGTGGTCTTCCCGTTGGAGCCGGTGATCGCGACCAGGCGGCCACGGAGGAAGCGCCAGGCCAGTTCGATTTCGCTCCATACGGCCACGGAATTCTTACGCGCGGCAATCAGGTCCGGCTGGTCGTAAGAGACGCCCGGACTGGGGATGATCAGGTCGGCAGAGACAAAGGAATCGCGCCGGTGGCCGCCCAGTTCGAGGGCCACGCCGGCGGCGGAGAGCGCGGCGGCGGCCGGGGCGAGTTCCGAGGCGGCCCGGGAGTCTGTGGCGGTTACCCGGGCCCCGCGAGCAGCGCAGAAAAGCGCGGTGGCCACACCGGTGCGAGCCAGTCCTACCACCAGCACTCGCCTGCCCCGCAACTCGACGCCCGGCTTCATCGCAGTTTCAACGTGGTGAGCGCGAAAAAAGCAAAAATCAGTGATGCGATCCAGAACCGCACGATGATCTTCGATTCGCTCCAGCCGATCAGCTCAAAATGGTGGTGGAGGGGCGCCATCCGGAACACGCGTTTCCCGGTGAGCTTGAACCAGGCCACCTGAAGGATTACCGAGACGGCTTCGATCACAAAAATCCCGCCGATAAAGAAGAGCAGAATCTCCTGCTTGATGATCACGGCTACAGTGCCGATGGCACCGCCCAGGGAGAGCGAGCCGACGTCTCCCATGAAGACGTCCGCGGGATGGGCGTTGTACCAGAGAAAAGCGAGCGAGGAGCCGACCATGGCCCCGCAAAAGATGGTGAGTTCGGCGACGCGCGGGATGTGCGGAAGGTCCAGGTAGCGCGCGAAGCTGGCGTGGCTGGTGACGTAGGTGAGCGCGGTGAGCGCGCCCGCGGCCACCACGGTGCAGCCGATGGCCAGCCCGTCCAGCCCGTCCGTGAGGTTCACGGCGTTTGAGGATCCCACGATCACCAGGGTCAGGAAAATCAGGAACGGCAAATACGCCACAGCCCACAGATGGGGATTGGTGAGCAGGGGGGTGACCACCAGGTCGGGATGAATGCGTTTGAAGAAGGGCATGCTGAGCTCGGTGGAATAGACTCCGCTGGCGCGCAGCAGCAGCAGAATAATGCCGGCGAAAAACGCGGTCAGGATCTGAAGAAACAGCTTGCTGCGGCCGGTGAGGCCGAGATTCTGCCGGCGCACGGTTTTGGCGTAGTCATCGGCAAAGCCGATGGCGCCAAATGCGAGCACCGAAAAGAGCGCCAGGAGCACGTAGGGGCTGCGCAGGTCCGCCCAGAGAACGGTGGAGAGCACGATGGAGAAGACAATGAGCAAGCCGCCCATGGTGGGCGTCCCGGCTTTTTTCTGGTGGCTCTGGGGGCCCTCTTCGCGAATGAATTGGCCGATCTGCATCTCGCGCAGCCGCCGCACGAATCCGGGACCGAACACCAGGCCTAGGCCCAGCGCGGTCAAGCCCGCAAACGCGGTGCGCACGGTGATGTATCGAAACACGTTCAGCGGGCTGAAGTAGGGTTGCAGCCATCCGTAGAGGAGGTAATAGAGCATTTCAGTGGGTGCTCGAGTGTGCGCCCGGCGCATCCATGGCGGAGCGGGTCTGCGAAGTTTCCAGCAAGGGGCCGGCGGCGCGCAGCGCCTCGACCACGCGCTCCAGGCGCACGCCACGGGAGGCCTTCAGCAGGACGAGATCCCCTGGCTCCAGAAAACCGGGGAAAAATGCGGCCGCTTCTTCCGCGCCGTCAAAAAACCGCTGGCGGTCCGCAGGCAGCCCGGCTTCCACCGCCCCGCGCAGCAGGTGCTGCGCATCTCCCCGCACGCCAAAAATCCAGTCCAGCGTGCCGAGCGAGGCGGCGTGGCGTCCGGCCTGGCGATGCAATTCCGCAGAGGTGGCGCCGAGCTCCAGCATTTCCCCCGCCACCAGGATGCGGCGGCGAAAGCCGGGGGAATGCGCGGCCACGTCCACGACCGCGTCCAGCGCCGCGGGGCTCGAGTTGTAGCAATCGTTAATCACAGTGAATCCCACGGCGAAGCGCAGCACTTCGCCGCGCATGGCCCCGGGGGCCAGCTCTGCAAACGCGCGCCGAGCGTCCTCCGATCCAACGCCCCAGCAACTGGCGGCGGCCAGCGCGGCCAGGGCATTCATGGCGTTGTGCGCACCCAGCAACGGCACGGAGACCGTGGCGTTCCCCTGCGGGCCCGAGTACTCCAGCAACGTGCCTTCCAGGCCGCGCTCTTCAATTCGCACGGCGCGAAAATCAGCCTGAGCGGCAGCGCCAAAGGTCAGCACGCGCCCTCGGCCGCGCGCTTCGATGACCCCCGCGAAAGCGGCCACGCGCGGGTCGTCTGCGTTCAATACAGCGACCGGGTCGTCGCCGGCCAGGCCTTCCACCAGTTCGCGCTTGGCGGCGGCAATCTCTTCAAGCGATGCGAAGAACTCGAGGTGCACGGGCGCCACACGAGTCACGATGCCCACTTCCGGCTGGGCCATCCAGGCCAGGCGCTCAATCTCCCCGCGGCGGCTCATGCCCATCTCGATCACCGCGGCGTCGTGCTCCGGCTCCAGGCGCGCCAGCGTGAGCGGGACGCCAAAGAGGTTGTTCAGATTCCCGGTGGACTTCAACGTACGGAACCGCGCGCCCAGAAGCGCCGCCAGGATCTCTTTGGTCGTCGTTTTGCCCACAGACCCTGTGACCGCGGCCAGACGCCGGCCGGCGGGGCAGTTCGCCGACGGCTTGCGGCCCCATTCCATGCGCCATGCGCGCGCCAGGCGCTGGAGGGCGGCCAGGGGATCGTCCACGCCGAGGAGGCGCGGGCGCAAGGCGGGAGCATACTCCGCAACCCGTGAGGCGCAGACCACGGCGCCGGCAGCCCCGCGAGCCAGGGCGGCAGGAACAAATTCGTGGGCGTCGAGGCGCTCGCCGCGGACGGCAAAGAACAGCTCTCCGCGCGCCACGGTGCGGGAATCAATCGAGACTCCCGCGATCTGGCCCGCCGGGCCCGCTGCTGTGGGGGCCGCGCCCAGGGCGCGTGCCGCCTGTTCCCAAGTCCAGTCCATGGACTCGTGTGCAAGCCGGTGGAGATGCGTGTGGCCCGTCCGCCGGGGCTGGAGGGTCGGGCAACGTCCCACAGAGCGGGTTCGGCATGTTCTCCGGCTGCGGCTCCTTTGGCCCGCCGAGGCGGGCGAGAGAATTCGAAGCGAAGAGGGCGCAGCAAGCAGCGCCCCTACCCAGGGCTGCCTCAGGCTTTGTAGCCCAGGCCGTGCAACACGCGCCGCGCCTCCTCGCGGTCGTCAAAATCAATCGAACGGTCGCGCAGCACCTGATAGGTCTCATGCCCTTTTCCGGCCAGCAGGACGATGTCCCCCGGACGGGCACGTTCCATGGCCAGTTCGATGGCCCGGCTGCGGTCGGGCTCGACCACATAGGCGGTCCCGGTGCGCTGCAACCCCACCAGCGCGTCGTTGATGATGTTGAGCGGATCTTCGCCACGCGGATTGTCGCTGGAGAGCACCACCAGATCGCTCAGCGTGCCGGCGGCCTCGCCCATCAGCGGGCGCTTGGTGCGGTCGCGCTCTCCGCCGCAGCCAAACAGGGTGATGATGCGCCCCGATTTGTTGAGATCGTGGGCAGTCTGGAGCAGGTTGCGCAGAGCGTCGTCGGTGTGCGCGTAGTCCACAATCACCAGGAAGGGCTGGCCGCACTCGACGCGCTCGAATCGCCCGGGAACGCGCGCGCAATTGCGGATGCCTTGCTCGATCGCCGCTCGCTCCACGCCCATGCCCACGGTGGCGGCAACCGCCCCCAGAATGTTGTAAACGTTGATTTTGCCCACCAGCGGAGAGGCTACCTCGATTTCTCCCTCGGGAGTCTGGGCGGTGAATTCCAGCCCTGAATAAGTGAGCGAAAAACGCCTGGTGGTGACATCGGCCGCGGGGGCCAGGCCATAGCTGAGTGTGCGCTCCGCGAGGCCGGTGAGCTGCGCGGCCCAGGGATCATCCACGTTGACGGCGGCCACCCGTGGCGCCCCGGCTCCGGTACCTTCAAAGAGCCGGCGCTTGGCCGCGCCGTAGGCGTCCATGGTCTTGTGGAAGTCCAGATGGTCGCGGGTCAGATTGGTGAACAGGGCCGCGGCAAAGCGGCAACCCCAGACGCGATCCAGGGCCAGGGCATGCGAGCTGACCTCCAGCGTTGCGTGGGTCCCTTCGGCGTCGCGCACGGAGGCAAAGAACTTCTGCAATTCGAGCGATTCCGGCGTGGTGTGTTTGGCTGGCGCCTCACCCTGCGGCGTGCGGTAAAGGATGGTGCCGAACAAGCCGGTGCGGTGCCCGGCAGCCCGCAGGATGGAATCCACCAGGAACGAGGTGGTGGTCTTTCCGTTCGTCCCGGTGATGCCCACAAGCTCGAGGACGTCGGCCGGGCGGCCATAAAAGTTCGCGGCGATGGTGGCCAGGGCCTGCCGCGGGGCCTCCACGCGCACCCAGGTGATCTCTGGCGGAAGCGCGGATGGGCGGGCCTGTTCGCTGACCACGGCCACAGCGCCGCGGGCTAGGGCATCGCCGACAAATTGATTTCCGTCTGCGTGCTCGCCCTGGATGGCCACGAAGAGGGAACTGGCTTCCACCTTGCGGCTGTCGTAGGCCACCGCGGAGATTTCCGGCGGCGCAGCCGAACGCAGCGACGCGCCGTTGCGCGTGGCTACCCCCTCGAGCAGTTGGCCGAGTTTCATTCTTCCCTTCTCAGTTCTAGTTGCCGCCTGTGCCGCGTTCAATCGTGCGCTCCCATTCTACAATTCAGTTTCTGTTCACTGAGATGGCATGACTGGCCAAAGAGGCTGCAAATCGCGCCACAATCCGGCTTCCAGGCCGCACATGGGTGCCCGCAGGCGGCGTCTGATCCACCACCAGGCCCGCGCCCACGGGAACGGGACTCAATCCCAGGCGCATGCACTCTTCCACGAAGGCGCGCACGGTATGGCCGGAGAAACTGGGCACGGCCACGCCGCTCGACTCATCGAGTACCTCGGTGGTTTCCGCCGGGATGGGCGCGGCGGTACCGCGGCCGTGCAATTCCGGCTTGGCGGGGGCGTTCGGTTGGACCGGCGGAGAGACCGCAGCGCCCGGCTTGGCGGCAAGAGACGGCGAAGCGCGCTGTGGCTTCGCGGGCTCCGGCGGCGTCTGGACTGCTGGCGCGGAAACCTGTTCCGTGCGCTGCAGATCGGGATCGAGAAGCTGCCCGCTATCGAAATCGCTCAGGTCATCGGCGGTTCCGGAGACCGAGGTTTGCCGCGCCGCCTCCAGCGCCGGGCTCTCCACGGGGACGTCCGGAGGCACATGAAGGTAACTGAGCGCTTGCTCCATGACTTCACGGAACACCGGAGCGGCAACTTCGCCGCCGTGGTGTCCGCCTTCGGGCGAGTCCAGCACCACCAGAACGGTGAGCGCCGGGGAGTTCAGGGGTGCGAATCCGACAAACGAGGCGATATAGTCCCGCGCCGAATACCGGCCCGTGGCCGGGTCGATCTTCTGGGCGGTTCCAGTCTTGCCGGCCACGGTGTAGCCATCCAGGCGCGCCAGCTTGCCCGTTCCGGAGAGCACCACCTGAGCCAGCATGGACCGCAGCATGGCCGCGGTCTCCGGACTGACCGCGCGGCGGGGCGTGGAGGGCGCGGCCGGCCGATCGCTGGAAGATCCCGCCGGTATCACCTGCGCGGCTTCTGTAAGCGGCGCGCAGTCGGCAGGGCCCTCCCCCACGGTTGTCGCGGCGGAGGCGGAGAGGCTCACCTGCTGAAAGCGAGCGCCGCCCCGCTCCGGTTCGCCGCCACGATTGCGGCAAATGGAGCGCACAATGCGCGCCGGGTAGAGCAGCCCGCCATTGGCGATGGCCGAAACCGCGGTCACCAGTTGCACCGGGGTGACCCCAATTTCCTGTCCCATGGAAACGCCCCCGATGGAAATCGCGGACCAGTTTTCCAGACGCCGCAAGAGGCCGCGGCTCTCTCCGGGCAGCTCGATGCCGGTCGGCTCACCGAATCCAAATGCGCGAATGTAGTCATAGAACTTGGCGGCGCCCAAACGCAGCCCCAGCTTGATGGCCCCGACGTCACTGGACTGGGCCAGGATTTGGGTGACGGAGAGAACGCCGAAGGGTTTGTGGTCGTGGATGCGATGGTTGGCGATGACGATGGAACCCAGCTGGCAGTCCACCAACTCGTCAGGTCGGGTGAGATGTTCCTGCAGGGCCCCCGCGACGGTGACGATTTTGAACGTTGAGCCCGGCTCGTAGATGGCGCTGACTGCGCGGTTCATGCGCGCTTCCGGCGGCGCGGCGCCCGCGGCATTGGGGTTGAAGAGGGGACCATTCGCCAGAGCGAGCAGTTCGCCGGTATTGGGGTCCTGCACCAGAATGGCCCCGGCGCGGGCGCGGGTACGGGCCAGGGCGGCGGCCAGGGCTTTCTCCGCGATGTACTGGATGTTTTCGTCCAGTGAAAGCACCAGGCTGGAGGCGCCATCGGCGGCCGCCTCCGCGCCGCGACGCTCATACCAGCGGCGGCGGGCGTCTGCAAGCACCAGCATCTCCACCGGCTTGCCGCGCAGCCGGCTTTCAAATTGATATTCCAGCCCGCCCAGGCCCCGCCCATCCACATCCACGTACCCGAGCACGTGAGCAGCGAGCGAGCCCTTGGGGTAGAAGCGCTGGCTCTCCTTTTGGAAGTAGATGCCGCGCAGGTTCAGCGCCTGGATGCGCTCGGATTTTTCAGCAGGCAGCTTGCGCGCCAGCCAGACAAAAGACTTCGAGGCGGTGAGCCGGGTGACGATTTCTTCAGGGTCCATCCGCAGGATCGGGGAGAGCAGGCGAGCCACCAGATCGGGGTCGGAAATCTCCGCAGGGACGGCGAAACAGGAATCCACGGGAATGCTGCGGGCCAATTCGTGAAGGTTGCGGTCAAAGAGCAGGCCGCGGCCCGGACTGACTTCCACGATGCGCTGCTGCTGGCGAAGAGCCCGCGCCAGATATTCGCGGTACTGGAGGATCTGGAGCTCGAAGAGGCGCCCCAGGACGGCGCCGAGCCCCAAAAGGACGAGGAAGGCCAGAGAGAGAATGCGCGTGCGCGGGCGGCGCCGATCCATACCTTCGCTCGAACTGCCCCCTTACCCGGTCCCGCTGTGCGGTACCGGCGCGCCCTGACGGGATACCAACCGCGCGGCCAGCCAGCCTTGCGCGTGCACCGGCCGCAGGGGACGAAAGGGCACGGCCTGCGCCGTGCCCTTCCCCACCTCTCCCAATCGCGCCAAATCGTTTGCGCCGGTCCGCGAGCTTACGGGGCCGCGGGCTGCGGCGAAGCCCATCCGCGTGTGGTGCGTGCCTGGGCCAGCATGCCGTCCGCAGCCTGGGCGGCCGGGGCCACCTGGCCGGGAACGGGAACGGTCAGCCCCAGCTCTCCGCGCGCCAGTTCATCAATGCGGCCCGGGGCGCGCAGCACCGCGGCCTGGAGTTTCAATTGGCCGTTCAGCTCCGCGCTCTGCGCGCGCCGCGCCTGGAGCTCTTCGAGCTCGTACTGCACGCGCAGGCAACGGAAATGCTGCGCGGCATAGACCAGCAGCAGCGCCGCCAGGGCCGCGCCCACGCCGGCCATGCGGCAGAACTCCCGCCAGTGGCGGGGCGAAGCCGTGCGCACCAGCCGGGAATTATCAATGCGCTTCACGGTCACGAATTCCATCACGCGGCACCGTCCACGGCGGTTTTTTCCGCCACGCGCATCTTCGCGCTGCGCGCGCGAGGATTGACGGCGCACTCCGCCTCGCTCGGCCGGATCACTTTCTTCGTAAGGATGTGGAGGACGCCGGCGTGCTGCGCGCGGCGGAAGGCCTGCTTCACAGCGCGGTCTTCCAGCGAGTGGTAACTGAGCACCACACAGCGGCCTCCGGGATTCAAAGTGGCAGGGGCTTGGTCTAGAAACTGCTCGAGTTCCTCCAACTCTCTATTCACCGCTATCCGCAGCGCCAGAAATGTTTTTGTCGCGGGATGCAGTCTCTGCCTTCCCCTTTTCAGGACCCCTGCCACAACCGTTGCCAGGTGCCCGGTATCGCGGATGGGACGGCTCCGCACGATGGCCCTGGCGATCTTTCTGGAATCGCGCTCTTCGCCGAAGCGATAGAGCAGGTCGGCCAGATCCTTCTCCGGCCAGCGATTCACAATCTCTTCCGCGGTGCGACCCGCCTGTGCGGGGGCGCTGCGATCCATGCGCATGTCCAGCGGGCCGGCGCCGCGGAAAGAAAATCCGCGCTCCAGGGTGTCCAGTTGCAGGCTGGAAACGCCCAGGTCCGCCAGGACGCCGTCGGCCTTGATGTTCAGCCGGCGCGCAATTTCACCAATACTGGATAGTGATCCGTGCACGAGTTCCACCCGCTCCCCAAACCCCGCCAGACGCTCGCGGGCGACCGCGAGCGCCGCCTCGTCTCGATCAATCCCGATGAGACGTCCGGAGCCGAGACGCCGCGCGATTTCCACGGCGTGACCGCCCAACCCGACCGTCGCATCCACGTAGGTGCCGTCCTGCCGGATGGCCAGCCAGGCGACTACCTCCCCGAGTAGTACCGGGATATGCCCGCCCTCGCCCACCGCTAGATGCCCAAATCATTCAAGACCTTCCAGTCGTCGTCGGTGATCGGGTTCCCCTTCATGTGCTCGGAGAACCGCGTGTGATTCCAGACTTCCAGGGAGTTCAGCTTGCCCATCACGTCCACTTCGCCCTTCATCTCCGCCTGCTCGCGGAGCACCGGGGGCAGCAAGAGGCGTCCCTGGCCGTCCATCTTCACCACCGCGCCGTAATAACTGGTGCGGGTGAGAAATTTCTGTTTGGCCTGATTGTGCGAGGGGAGTTTGGCCAGCTTGTCCTCGATTTTCATCCACTCCTGCATCGGGTAGATGTAGGCGCGGTCACCGTTTTCGCTGGTCACGTAGAAGGTGTCCCCGTACACGCCCAAGTCCTCCAGAAAGACCGCGGGAATCTTCAGCCGGCCTTTCGGGTCAACCGTCGCCCGATGGTTACCCCGTAGCATTTGGTGTCCAGCCCGGAAGCCCGGCCCGGACGCCCCGTCCCAGCCACGACTTCACACTCTCAACCACTTTCTTCCACTTTGTGCCCCGATTGTAGGCACAACTCACTTTCTGTCAAGAGGATTCCTCGCGAATTTTCCAAGTTGTGGAAAACTTGCTGAATTGTGGCCGCGAATCGGCGGGAACACTACCTGTAGTGGAGCCGGGCATGGCGCCACGCGAACGGTAGAAGCCAGGGTGCGGCAATCGCTGCCGTCTGTTGCCAATCAGTTACCTACAAGACTGGGTCCTCAGGGCGAGATCCGGGACGAGAAAGCAAAGTCGGATGAGGGATGGGTCTCGAACGGCCGGGGGGCGCGGCGATCACACCACGGGCGAGGTGCGAGACGTGGCGGCCTGCAGGGGGCCGCGAGGCATCGGCAGAGACCGGCGCGGGCGCGCCGGTCTCTCCCGTCGAACGGAATCAGTAGGCGCTGCCGGCCGGCTAGGCGCGGCGCCGGCGCACAAACACCAATCCGCTCATGCCGGAGGCCAGCAACAGCAGCGATTGCGGCTCGGGCGCGGTGACCGACACGTCGTCGAGCGACCAAAAGTCCAGGTCGTTCTGCGAGGTGAAGGAGAGCGTGTACGGGCCGTCCGGCGCGCCGAGGGTATAGGTAAACACCTCATACGCACCGGCGACGCTGGTGTTATCCAACGTGAGCAAGGTGTCTCCATTCAGGGTAACCACGAAAGAGCTGATCAGGCCGGTCGTGCCGGGATCGGGGACCGGGACGCCATCGTAATTCAGAGCCACGGCAAAGCTGATGGTGAGGAGATTGCCAGTGGCCACGGAAGTGGCAAAGGACTGGCTGAGGGTGAGCGGGCTGTCAATGGCGCCGAGGCCCGCCCCATAGGCGCCGGAGTTGGCGTCAAAGGCATCCACGAAATAATTGACCCCCGGATTTGCGGTGTTCCCGGTGAGAGTCCATCCGCTGAAGTCTCCCGTCTCGAAGCCGCCATTGGTGATCAACTGCGTGTCAGCGGCCGCGGGCATGGCAATCCAGAGAGTGCACATCACAATTGCAAGAACCGCGAGATACTTTCTCATGCAGGTCACCTCGAGTTCAGAATCAGGGCTCCGTTCGAGACCCTGTATTGCCGGTACACTCCCTCAGCGATCGGTACGTCCGGCTCTCACCCACTGGAAGTTGCGCCAGCGAGCGAAACTTTTTGAAGCCCTCCAGGAATCCCCGCGGGATCCCGGAGGGCGGAATTCGGCCAGGGCCTACTCGGGCCCGGGCCAGAACAGCACCAGGTTGTAAACGTTCACGGTGCCGATTCCCGTGGCGAAGTCCCAGCCGACCGTCGCGGGATAGGCGGGCGCGAACGCCGAAACGCCGTTGATGATTGTGGCGCAGGCGGCCGCGGGGGCGCCGCCGCCACCGGTAAGGGTGCAAGTCGGATCCGAGGTGTAGCCGCTGCCACCGGCCGCCAGGGTGATTCCGGTGACGCCGACGTGCATGGTGGCCGTACAGGTAGCGCCCGTTCCGGAGCCGCCCAGGAGCTGGCAGGTCGGGGCAGAGGTGTATCCGCTGCCGCCACTGCGCAGTGTGATGGCGATGACGCCGCTGCCATTCACGCTGGCGCTGCAGATGGCTCCCACCCCACCCCCGCCGGAGAGGACGCAAGCTGGCGGGCTGGCCGAAGTGTAGCCGGTGCCATTGTTGGTCTTGGTCAGGGCAGTCACTAAGCCGGAGATGGAAGCAGTGCAGGTGGCGCCCGCTCCCGCGTCTCCAGTAATTGCGCACGTTGGGGCCGAAGTGAAGTCGGTCGTGCCTCCCCCGGAGGCCGTGACATTCAGGTTGGTAACCGGACCTGGGCCGCCGAGGCCCGGGAAAGCAGCCATCGGCGCGGCAGACATTACGCCGATGTCGGTGGCGCTATCGGTAACCGCGGGCCGGTAGCAATTGTAGAGACGGGCCGCGGTGGTGGAGCCCAATGTGGCACACGGTAACTCGATGCTGCCCTCGGTGACGTCGTAGAAGATACAGCCGGGTCCAACCCCGCTGCCGAGGCTGGAATTGCAGCCGGCGTTTCCGCTCGCGCCGTATTCGGCGTTAGCCATCTGATAGTAGATGTTGTTCACCTGGCCCCAACGTTCCCCGGTCGCCTGGTTGATCAAGGCCTGGAAGCCAGCCCAGATCGGCGAAGAGACGGAGGTGCCGCCGAATCCGGGCCAGTCATTCGGAGGAAGGGTGCAGGGGGCGGAGTAGCCATCCGCCGGGTAGTTCACCGGAGACGTGGCCGGATTCGAAAGGCAGATCGGGTAGAAATGGTTCCAAACCCCGTTGGCAGCCATGAGCGACACATCGGGGATGTCACGCACGCCATCGCTGGGGTTGCCGTAAACGTTCTGCCAGGAGGGTTTGGCGTATCCGGCGCACGTACCGCCTGAGGCTGGCGCACCCGAAGTGGTGGGAGCGCCGGTGGCACAGTTGCTGGGGCCGCCGCTGCCGGAACCAGTGCTCAGCAGGACGCTGGTGGTGCTGAGTGGGTAGGTATTGCACGTACCGATCCCACTCGGCCCGTAGCCGTTGGAGAGCGTGGCCAGGTAATAGGTAGCCAGGAAGTTGATGGTCAGAGGATCGGCACAGGAATCGTTCCAGGGGATCTCTGGAATGTACGACCGCGCCGAGCCATAGGCGGAGGTATTGCCCGCGTTCCAGTAGGTGGTTTCGGTGCCATGAACGGAATCACCGAAATCGGTCCCGCCCACCGAGATGTTGTACGGCGTGGAGGTGAAACCGCTGACGGTGATGCCGCGGGTGGAATCGGCGCCGTTGGCGTTCGAGCTCGCCGCGCCCTCGTCACCCGAGGAAACGAAGATGGACACGCCCTCCATCACGCCCTGCTGGTAGGTATTGTTGAAGGCCGCGTTCATGGACGCGCCGTTCTGGGATTCGGATTCACCGTAGCTGATGCTGACGATGGCCGGGGGATTGGGCTGGTTGAGCACGTTTTGCAAAGCGATCAAGCCGCCAAAGGTCGTGCCTCGATCGTCGCAAACCGCCACGTTGATTGCCGCATTCGGCGCTGCAGCGCTGGCCCACTCCATGTCGATGGCCACTTCGTCGTCGGTGGTGTCGTTGAGATCGCCGGGGTCCACGCAATTGTTGGTGCCCGAAGGCGGCGCGGGGTGGGTCTGGACCAGCGAACCGTAAGGGTACGGCCGGGTGAGTCCGGCAACCTTGCGGAACATGATCCAGTCGTTCGAACTGTACATGTCTTCGTCTTCAATAATTACGATGGTCTGCCCTTTGCCCGTCCAGCCCTTCGCAAACGCCGGGTTCAGGTTGTAGATGGTGGCCAGGTCGGCGGGCATGACCGCTTCGCAATTCGTGGTTGAATCCCGCAGGCCAGTCAGGAAGCCGCAATTGGGCCCGAAGGTGAACTGGGTCGAGCCCTTGGCGGGCTTGGCCATGCGGAACATCTTCTGGGGCTTGAAATCATGCAGGGAGGTGACACCGCGGACGGCTCCCGCCAATGCCGCGGGGATCTGCGGGTCGGTCATGTTGGCGATGTGGTGCTGGCCATTCACATCCAGATTGTGAATTTCGGTGCCGAAGGCCTCCCGGACTTTGCCGGCCGTGCCGGAAAAGTCGATAAACATGCCGCTGGGATAGACCACATTCACAGTGAAGCCATGTGATTCCAGCCAGGTGCGCAGGGTGTTCAAATCTTCCTGGGCGAGCCCGAACTGCTGGCCGACCTGCTGCGGCGTCAACCACTTGTGATAAAGCGGCGACTTGCGGTCATGCAGTCCGGCTATGGTCTGCTCTGCGGACAGTTCCTGCTCCGGCGAACGCTGCAGGACGAGCATCAAGTGCTCGAGCACCAGCCCGTCATCCACCCGCCCACGGTCATTCTCCCGGGTCGCTTCCGCGCGTGTATTCCCCCACAACCGGACTCGAGTCCCGTTATCAATCCGTTCGTTGATCAGCGTACGAACCGGAGCTTGCTGCTTGACTCCGGCCTCCCGCCCAGCCGCAGATTGCGGCTGTGCGAAGAGCGCTCCTCCCCCGAAGACCATCCCAACCACCGCGGTGGCTAGGGCGAGATAGCCGACACGTTTAGACATGCGTATCCCTCCTCCCGACCCTCAGAATTCACAACTTCCTGCTGTGTGAGGCCGCAACTTTAACTTAAGGCGATCAACCTGGGTTCGCGTCTCCGCAGCCCCCCGAGGCGTCGGAAACGGGATCTGACCTGACCAGACCTGTAGAAACCCTGGGAAATCCGGCGCACTTTTAGTACCAAAGTACTAGCGTTGTCCAGCAAAGACTTGTGCACCGAAATTAGGGGCCGAGATGCAAGGAGTTGCATCTTTGGGCGACGACCTGGCTGCTTTTCAATCGAATCACGCAGAACGGGCGCGAGATTGTTATGGCCTTCCGGCCCGAGTACTACGAGTTTGCTCGATGGATTCCGGGACTCGCCCGTTCTTTTCATCTCGGGTGTGAAACGAGCTGGTTGAACTCTCGCGCGAATGAAAAAAGAGGGGATCTGCGGCGATGAGCGAACTGGCCTAACCTTTGAACCGGCGGGCCGACAGTTCGGGGGAGTGACGAAGGGTCGGGACTGAGGAAGGCGCTTCTACTCACCGCCCGCGCCGGGATTGAGTCGCAGATCGCCCAGCTGTTTTAGGACGTCGTGCTCTTGCGGAGAGAGGCCCTGATAGAAATTCGGATCGTTCAGCTTCTGGTTGCGCTCGGCGTCGCTCAAACCGTTCAGGCTGCTGAGCCTCTGTTTCACTTCCTGCCGCCGATCGGGAGAAAGTTGTCGCCACTGCGGCAGGAGTTGTGTTCGCACGGCTTGGCGTTGCTCCGGGCTGAGCCGCGCCAGGGATTCGGCATTGCGTTCCATGCGCTGGCGCTGCTCTGGGGTGAGCTGATTCCACTGCTGGAGGCGATCCCGAAGCTGCGCCTTCTGCTGGGGCGAGAGGTTCTGAAACTTCTGATTGTTTTGCAGGAAGCGCTCGCGCTCTTCCGGCGGCATCTGCTGGAGGCGCTGCATCCAATCCGCGGGCATGGCTTCCTGTTGCTGCCCAGTTGCGCCGGCGGCCCCAGCGCGTGGAGTTCCCGCGCGCGCGTTGGTGCCGGACGCTCCGCCCATCTGCGTGGTGGAAACGGGCGGTGGCGCGGCAGCAGGAGCGGCCGGAGCGGGACGCGCGGTGCCCGCGCGGGCATTGGGACCGGAGGTGCCGCCGGGCTGAGGGCTCGTCGTGGCGGCACCGCCGGAAACATGCTGTGCGGCCTGCGCGCGCCGCTGCTGCCTGGCCTGGCGCCGCGCCCGGCGCTCCGCGCGCGCCTGCGCTGGGGGTTTGGCCCCGGCCTGTGCCAGCCCGCGCCAGGGAGCGGCCGCGGCCGGGCGAGCGCCGGCGAGGCACACGGCGGCAGTCAGCAGGAAAGCCGTGGCGATTTCGGCCAGCAGCTTCATGCGCCGACTCCAGGCCGCGCAAGCGTACGGCGATGGTCTGCCGGGTCAGTTCCCATGCAATTCATTCGGTGCGTCCAAATCCTTCAGCACGTCGTAATTTTCCAGCACCTGCATGTTCTTGATCATCTTGAATTCTTCCTGCTCATTCACGGCCACAGCAGCAGGAGTTTGGGAAGGCCGCGGGGGCGCGGTGGCTACCCAGAGACCAAGAGCGACCAGGGCCATGGTGGCCAGCGCCAGGCGCGGCTGTGGAAGCCATGCGGCCAGTCGGCGCCAGCCGGCCGGCGCCGGTTCGGCGGCCAGGCGCTGGCGCATGCGGGCGTCAAACCAGGGCGAGGGGTCCACTGCCGGCAGTTCTCCGAGCAAATCCCAGACGCCACGGTATTCCTCGAGGCGCTGGCGGCAGCCCGCGCACGCGGCCAGATGGTCCTGGACCTCGCGGCGCTCGCGCGGGGTGGCGCGGCCGTCCAGATACGCAATCCACTGTGCTTCCATTCGTTGACAGTTCATGGCTTTCCACCTTCGGCGGTTCCTCCGGGGCCGGTCGGGGCGACCAGGGGAGCCAGTTCGACTCGCAGGGCTTCGTAGGCCCGGAATAAAAGCGACTTGAGCGCGCTCACCGAACATCCCAGGATGCGTGCGATCTGGTCATAATCCATTTCCTGATACTTGTGGAGCAGAACGGCGGCCCGCTGTTTTTCCGGCAACGCAAAAATGGCCCGGCGAATCGCGGCCACGCGCTCGCTTTCCACTAGTCGCTCTTCGACGCGCGGCGCGCCGTCGGGAACGTCCAGCGGCATCTGCGACCCGTCTTCGGACTCCGCAGGGGCATCCAGAGAGAGTTCCGCGCGCTGCTGGCGCGTGTCGCGCAGGGAGTTCAACGCCAGGTTGGTGGCGATGCGGAACATCCAGGTGGTGAACTTTGCGCTGGGCACATATTCGCGCCGCGCACGATAGACGCGCAAGAACACTTCCTGCGCCAGGTCTTCCGCCAGCGCCTGATCCCGCAGCATGCGGTTCAGGAAATGGCACAGGGGAGTCCGATAGCGCTGGAGGAGAAGCTCGAAGGAGGCCTCATCTCCCTGCTTCACACCCAGCATCAACTGGACGTCAGACCTGACCATGACCTCCACAGTATAGAAAACACCGCAGGGGGCAGAAAGTTGCGGGTATCGCAGGGGTTAGCAACAAAGGGAGGAGAAGCCGCAAGCGCGCGGCAAGCACCGCCCCCTACGAAGCCCGGAAGAGGAAATGGACGCCGGCGAGAATGGCCGCGCCCAGGAAAACAGTGGCCGCCACGCTCAGTCGGCGCTCCTGGTTCACTTCAGGTACCAGGTCAGAGGCGGCCACGTAAAGGGTCAGCCCGCCGGAAAGCGGCAGGACCACCCCGCCTTGTTTGGCCAGCAGCCCGGTGAGCAGCGAGCCCACCAGCGTGGCCGCGCCCAGCGCGCAAGAGGCCAGGAAGGCGCCTTGGCGGCTGCGTCCCCGGGCCAGCATCAGCGAAGCCACTGTAAAGCCCTCCGGAAGTTTGTGGAGCATCACCGCCGCCAGCAAGACCCCGCCCAGATAGAGCGACACCACGAAGCCTGCACCGAGCACGATTCCATCGAACAGCGCGTGCACCAGAAGGCCGGCCAGGGCCACTTCTGCGGTGAAGCCGCTGCGCACCTCTTCCACGTGGGTTTCTTCGCCGAAGTGCACGTGCTGCGAGACGGTATGCACGAAGAGATGAACGATGAGGTAGCCGGCCAAGACCAGCAGGAAGGCGCGCGGGCCGGAGAGAGCGTAGGCTTCCGGAATCACCTCCAGAAACACGGCGGCCAGCAAAAAGCCCGCCCCCAGCGCGAGCAGGTAGCGCAGGACCAGCCGGGACCATTCCCGGCGGGTGACCAGCCAGCCGCCGGCCATGGTGGCGAGAGCAGCGAGCACGCCGCCAAATAGCGAGAGCAGAACAGCGTTCGAGGATGGATCAGGGGAGGCCATCAATCTGCTCTCGCTGTGGGACAGGCATTCTTGCCTGTCCGCCAAGCTCTCCTTCCCATGACAGACAGGAATGTCTGTCCTACCCACTATGCCGGAACAGAATCACGTCGCCATCCTGCACCACGTACTCTTTGCCTTCCAGCCGCACCTGGCCGCGCTCGCGCGCGGCGGCCACGCTTCCCGCAGCCGTCAGGTGATCGAAGGAAACCACCTCGGCCTTGATGAAGCCGCGCGCGATATCGGAGTGGATGGCGCCGGCCGCTTCGAGCGCGGTCGCGCCGCGGCGAATCATCCAGGCGCGCACCTCCGGCTCTCCCGCGGTGAGAAAGGACATGAGCCCGAGCAGTTCGTAGGTGGCCTGGATCAGCCGGTCGCGCCCGGAGATGGTGAGTCCATAACTGGACATGAGCTCAGCGGCTTCGGCGTCATCCAGTTCCGCAAGTTCGGCTTCGATCCGCCCGCAAAACGGCACCACGGCCACCTGCGGCTTGGAGGCGATGGAGGCCAGGCCGAGGCGCTCGACGGCGGTTGAGATGTTGGGCGCTTCGGCGTCGTCCAGATTGACGGCGCAAAGCATGGGCTTCTGCGAGAGAAACATGTAGCCGGTGATGAGCTTGGCTTCTTCGGGAGCGAGTTCGAGCGAGCGCAACGGTTGTTCGGCTTCCAGCGCGGCCTTGGCGCGCAGCAGCACGGCCTGCTCGCGTTCGAGCTGCGGCTCGCGTTTCTTCTTGAGGTCTTTCTCGAGGCGCTCCAGGCGGCGGGAAAGCTGCTCGAGGTCGTGCAGCATCAGCTCGATTTCGATATTTTCAAAATCGCGCCGGGCATCGAGGGAGCCGGCCGGGTGCGGATTCGCGGGATCCTGGAACAAGCGCACCACCTGCACCAGCGCATCCACCTGGCGCATTTCCACCAGCAGCGCGGAGTCGCGCGCCTTGTCGCGGGCCAGCCCGGCCACGTCCACGTATTCAATCGCGGTATGGGTGATTTTCTTCGGCTTGTAGATGGCCGCGAGCGGCGCCAGCCGGGCATCCGGCACGCGGGCCACGCCCACGTGTGTGGGGGCATGCGCCGATTTCGCGTCCACGTGGGCGCGCGTCAGTATTTTGAACAGGCTGGTTTTGCCCACGCCGGGCAGTCCGATGATTCCAGTGCGCATAAGAGGTTGGGGAGTTTAGCACGGGCTTGGCGGGGAGCCTGGCGCGACGGGCTCCAGGCGACAGGGGTTCAACTCCGTATCGAGTCAGTGAGGGTGTTCGTTGACTTGCCCCCGGCGCAAAACTAACATGTGCGGCGCGTGCCCGACACCGACCCGCTCATCGGCCAATCCATTTCGCACTACCGCATCCTGGAAAAACTGGGCGGCGGAGGTATGGGTGTGGTGTACAAGGCTGAGGACACGCGCCTCGGCCGTTTCGTGGCCCTGAAATTCCTTCCCGACGACATGGCCCGGGACGAGCAGGCTTTGGAGCGCTTCCGCCGGGAGGCGCGCGCCGCCTCGGCGCTCAATCACCCGAACATCTGCATGATCCACGACATCGGCGAGGAGCACGGCCGTGCCTTCATCGCCATGGAGTATCTGGACGGGCGGACGCTGAAGCACGTGATCACCGGCCGGCCGCTGGAAACGGAACGGTTGCTGGAAATCGCCATCGAAGTGGCGGACGCGCTGGACGCGGCGCATGCCAAGGGCATCGTGCACCGCGACATCAAGCCGGCGAACATTTTTGTCACCGAGCGCGGTCACGCCAAGATTCTGGACTTTGGTCTGGCCAAAGTGCGGCAGGCGAGCGCCGCGGGCGAAGACGCCACGCTGGGGACCAATGCGGCCGCGGCGGCCAAGGAAGCGCATCTGACCAGCCCAGGCGCGGCGGTGGGCACAGTGGCGTATATGTCTCCGGAACAGGCCCGCGGCCGGGACCTGGACGCGCGGTCCGATCTCTTCTCCTTCGGCGTGGTGCTCTACGAAATGGCCACCGGAACACTGCCCTTCCGCGGGGATTCCTCTGCAGTCATCTTCGAGGCCATTCTCAACCGCACTCCGGTATCGCCGGTGCGCCTGAACCCCGATCTGCCCGCAAAGCTGGAAGACATCATCAACCGCGCGCTGGAGAAGGATCGCAACCTGCGCTTTCAGCATGCGGCAGACATGCGCGCGGAATTACAGCGCCTGCGGCGCGACGCGGATTCCGGCCGGTCCGGAAGCGGGGCCGCGGCCACCTTGAGCGGCCAGGAGGCGCCCGCGAGCGGCGCGGCGCGCGCCGCGGATTCGCACCCATCGGGCAGTTCGGTGCTCGTCGAGGCGGCGCAGCGGAACAAAGGCGTGCTGGCCGCGGCTGCGGTGCTCATCCTGCTGCTGGTGGCGGGCGCGGGGTACGGCGTCTATTCCCTGGTGCGCGGAAAATCCGCTGTGGTGCCGTTCCAGAATTTTACGATGTCGCAGGTGACGGACAACGGCAAATCCATCGCAGCAGGAATCTCGCCAGACGGGAAATACCTGCTCATGGTAGTGGCCGAAAGCGGCCAGGAAAGCCTGTGGCTGCGGCACATTCCGACCAACAGCGACACGCAGGTGATCCCGCCGGCGCCGGTCGATTATTACGATCCTGCATTTTCGCCGGACGGAAATTACATCTATTTTCGCAAGTCGGAACGCTCGGCTCGCGACTTTAAAATCCTGTTCCGCGCCCCGGTGCTGGGAGGCACGCCGCGCGTCGTGGTTCGCGACATCGATACCCCGATGGCCTTTTCTCCCGGCGGCCAGCGCATTGCCTTTGTTCGCGCCAATAATCCACAGCTCGGCAGATTCCAGTTGTTAACGGCCGGAGCGGATGGCTCCGGGGAGGCCAAGCTGCTCGAAGGGCCTTTTGCCGAGATGATTCGTCACCTGTCGTGGGCGCCGGATGGAAAGCAGATCAGCGGGGTGGTTTACAGCTCCGGGGACGTTCTATCCACTCTCGTGTCTGTGGATACGGCCTCCGGCCAAAAGCGCATCCTGGCCCCGGTCGCGGACAAACAGGTGCTGGACTCCGTATGGTCGGGGGATGGCCGGGGACTCTTTGTGGTTTTCAACGACAAGAATTCGAACTTTCAACGCAATCAAATCGGGTTTCTCACCGTCTCCGACGGAAAATTCCAGAGTCTGACGAAGGACACCAACTCCTACCGGGGAGTGTCCGTCTCTACCGATGGCCGCACGCTGGCCACGGCGCAGCGCAGAAACACCCGGCACTTTTATATCGTTCCTGCCTCTGGGGTCGCGGGCAACCTGTCCAATCCGGTCCTGGACCAGGCCAAGGACCTGGTGGAACCGAATTGGGCGGGCAATGATCAGGTTTACGTGGCTGGGCCCGGAAAGATCCTGCGAGTCTCGTTGGATGGGAAGCAATCCACCACACTGGTCAACGAGCCCGAAACACTGATCGAGTTTCCAGCGCCCTGCGGCAAGGCCGCCTCCGGGGGTCCGCGAGCCATTGTCTTTTCCTGGGCCGGACACGAGGCAGGCAACGACTACAGTATCTGGCGTGTGGATCCGGATGGCGCAAATCCGAAGCGGCTTACGAAAGAGGCCAACGACGGCTTTCCCATTTGCTCACCCGACGGAAAATGGGTTTATTACTTCGACCGCGACGCCCAGGCCATCAAACGAGTGCCCCTGGAAGGAGGAACGCCGGAGGTGGTGCCGGGGAGCGAGGTGCGCGGAGGATTTCCCACCTGGCGCCCGTCGATCTCTCCGGACGGCAAGCAGATGGCCATCCAGATGGCCATCTCCCCATTGGGCGCATCCGCTTCTTCCAGCGAGCACGCGATTGTCCTGGTGAATCTCCAGCCTGCCGCGGGCGAGCCGCTTCAGCGCATGGTTCACATCGACCCGCGCACCGCCGGCGGGGCCGAGTTCACGCCCGATGGCAAGGGCGTGGTTTACATCGTGAACGAAAACGGCGTGAACAATCTCTGGCTCCAGTCGCTCGACGCTTCGCAGGGCGCGGGCCGGCCGATCACCAGGTTTACTTCCACCGATGCAATTCTCAGTTTCCCATTCTCGCCCGACGGCAAGTCCATGCTGCTGGTGATGGGCCATAGCGAATCTGACGTGGTGCTGCTGCACGACTCCGGAGCCGGCTCACCCTAGCCAAACCTGTCAG
>Ga0335083_10000932_pt1 | contig 41793 bp, 65 predicted proteins | sample Lox_Sample_42_FD_206716 | JGI IMG/M metagenome (GOLD analysis project Ga0335083, IMG submission 206716) | Soil microbial communities from Loxahatchee National Wildlife Refuge, Florida, United States - Lox_Sample_4.2 | ecosystem: Environmental > Terrestrial > Soil > Wetlands | place: USA...
TGACGATCAGGGAATATTGCCTCAAGGAAGCGGCTGCGTGGCTCGCGGAGAAAGTTGACGGGATGGGGCGTTCGGGGCGTGACGGCTACGGAGCGACACAGACAAGAATCACAAGCATTATCCATCAGTACCTGCATTACAGCCTCGAAACCATCGTCAAAGACGCCATCAAAAACGCGAACGCCATTCTCGTCGGCGGAATCGAAGAGACAGTCAAGATCAAGCTCGGAGAAATCCGCGACTCGCTGAAAGTATCGGTTGCGGTCAAGCAGTAGCCCGGCGAGTAGTCGCATTGGGTGAAAGGAGCGGCATGATGGACAAGCACACAAAAACTCCTTGGAAATGGGCCGATGGTTGGGATGGATACGTCGTTCCTGATCGAGAATATCAGGGCGAGAAGTATCGCAGCCTTCAGTTATTGGGAAAGAATGGCGAAGAGGTGATCCCGATGCGAGTGGATCACTACAACTTGGAATTTGATTGCCATCCAGGTCAGCCGCCAATATCCGAAGCCGACAGGAAACTCATCGTCCGCGCCGTGAACAATCACGAGGCCCTATTGCTGGCGGCGAAGAATTTCGTCGCGTGGGCTGACGAATGCTGGGGATCGTGGGCAATCAACGACAAGGGTACGCCGAAAGCTAAAGCAGACTACGAAGCTGCAAAAGCAGCCATCGCCGCAGCCGAATCGGAGTCCAAATGAACGAGCGAGCCATCATCTGCCGATCCTGCTTGAACGTCTACCCGGATGTCATCACTTGCTCGACGTGCGACGGAATCGGCAAAGAGATTGTCGTGGAGCGCCGCACATCATTGCCTCCGGTCGCGCTCACTCCTGAAACCAAGGTCTATCGCGGCGTGGCGTGGGTGATGCTGACGATCCTGTTCTGCTACGCCGTGCGGTTCCTGATCCACTTTCACGCGGCGGTGAAACCATGAGCAGCGTGTGGATCGTGGAATGGAGATTCACTGACTCCCAAGAATGTTCTTGGAATTTCGCCTACGCAAGACCGTTCGCTACGAGAGAAGAAGCGGAGAGCAAAATGCCTCCCCGACACGGAATCGAGTACCGCATCGCCGAATACCGTCGCGTGGAGGAAAAGCCATGAACCCCGACGCCATCGTACTTTTCATTCTCATCGCCGCAGTCGTGCTGTGCTTCACGCCGGGAAGGAAGAAGGGCTGATGCGCAACCACAACAAAAAGAAATTGTGCACATCTTGCGGCAAAGTTAAACCGAGAGGCGCTGCGAAGATATGCGCGCGCTGCGCTGATCGTGGCGCTCGGAAGATTCTCGCAATAATTCAGGGGAAGAAGGGCTGACATGCGAATCGAAGTGACCGCAGAGGACATAAAGAATGGGGTATTCACGGATTGTCGCTCCTGCCCTGTCGCGTTGGCTCTAGATAGACACACCGGCGACTGGTGGAGTGTAGGAACCAGCACGGCAACTCGAATCGAAACGGGGGCGAGATTTCTTCTTCCCCCGAGCGCCTGTCGCTGGATTCATAATTTTGACTGTGGCGATCCCGTCGAGCCATTTTCTTTTGAACTGGAAGGGCTGAACTGAGATGCGCAGAGACGGATATGACGAGCGCGTGACGAAGCTCCTGTTCCGCGAGGGATTCTTTCTGGATCGCCGCAGCTACTTGGGCCACACGGTCGACGACTTCGTGCCACATCTGCATCTTGAGGGCAAGGACAGATCGAATCTGCGCGTGTGGCTTTTCAGCAAGGGCAGGATGTGCCAGCTAAAACTCCCCGGCTGCGAAGGTTGGGCGACGGAAATGGATCACGTCGGGGAATCTGTAGACGCGGATCGCTTCGACGAGCGCAAGAAGGTGCGACGCGCTTGCGGTTCCTGTCATCGGAAGCGGCACAACCGAGTCATCAAGTCAGGGAAAGCGGAGGATGCACATGGCAGCGAATGACCCGCATTACGAAGTACCGCCGGAGTTTGAACTTGCACCTGAGATTCCCTCGCACGCCGAGATGGTCGAAAAGCAGCGCCTCGAAATAATGAACGTCCCTACGCCGGGGCCGTCTGCCGTGACGCCGATGCGATTGCTCGAAATCGCCATGACGAAGGGAGTAGACGTGGACCAGCTTGCCAAGCTACTCGCTTTGCAGGAGCGGTGGGAGGCGAACGAGGCCAAGAAAGCCTACATCGCGGCGATGCGGGCATTCAAAGCCCAGGCGCCGGAGATTCTGCGTAACCGCACTGCGTCCATCGAGTCCAAAAAGGAGGGGGCGGCGAACTATTCCTACAGCTATGCCACGCTCGACAACGTGTGCGACGTGCTGGCTCCTGCCTTGAGTGCTCACGGGCTGACCCATCGATGGAAGATCAGCCAGACCGAGGGCAAGGTCCGCGTCACCTGCGTAATCACCCACGAATTGGGCCACAGCGAGGAAGAGAGCACTCTGGAGGCTGGGGCAGACCAAACGGGCGGCAAGAACAACCTGCAAGCCTATGGCTCGACTGTGACGTATCTGGAGCGGTACACGCTGCTCGCGGCGTGCGGGGTGGCCGTGAAGGGCGGGGATACTGACGCGGTGCCGCCGATGCCCGGTCTGGATATGTGCCTCAAGGCCATCGAAGAGGCCCCTGATACATCCGCCCTCCAGAAGATTTTCAGGGAATCGACCGCCAAAGCGATGCTCGCAAAGAATGGCCCCGCCATCATCACGCTCGGCGCCGCGCGAGACAAGCGCAAGAAGGAGCTGGAGGCCCAATGAGCAAATACGGCGGAAACTATATTCCCGTCGTTCAAGGGACTGGGGACTGGTTGCAGGTACGTCTCGGCAAGGTCACGGCCTCGCGCATCGCTGATGTGGTTCTAAAGCAGAAGAGCGGCAAGTACTACGCTGCCCGTGAGGACTATAAAGTCGAATTGCTTATGGAATCTCTGACCGGGCAGGCTTGCGAGCACTTTGTGTCGCCGGCAATGGATTTCGGGGCGATAAACGAACCGCTGGCCCGCACGACCTACGAGTTCGCGGCATCGGTTGAAGTTGAGTCTGTAGGTTTCTTCGTTCACCCGACAATTGAGCGCAGTGGTGCATCTCCGGACGGTTTGGTGGGCGATGACGGCATGGTAGAAATCAAGGTGCCCAACACGACCACGCACTTAGGCTACCTTCTCGCCGATGTCGTGCCCGAAGCCTACAAGCCGCAGATGATGTGGCAAATGGCTTGTACGGGCCGCAAGTGGTGCGATTTCGTTTCCTATGACCCTCGCCTGCCTGAAGAGTTTGGCATATTCATCAAGCGATTCGAGCGCGACAACGGGCTGATCGCTGCGATGGAATGTGAGGTCCTGAAGTTCATTGGCGAGATCAACGAAATGGCCGAACGGCTCTACGAGCACAAGGCGAAGCATATCCCGATGCCGCGCGAGGAATCTTTGGTGCCGCAATCCAGCATCCCCGACGCTGAGGAGTGGCTTCGTTGAACATCTTTCCTAAACATAGGCTGGCAGAAATTCCTGGATTCCCGGGATATTTTGCCTGCGAAAACGGCTCCATATGGTCTACCAAGGATACCCACCGTCCTGCCGGAACCTATCACCGCATGGTTCTGCGCGTCACGAAATGGGGATACCTCGATGTGGGGCTATCAAGAGACGGCAAAAGGCATACGCGGCTAGTTCACATTTTAATCCTAAATGCCTTTGTGGGGCCCTGTCCGCGAGGGATGCAGACAAGGCACTTGAATGGAGACGCATTGGATTGCAGGTTGCAAAACCTGACGTGGGGAACCCCGAAAGAAAACACGGAGGACAAGAAATTTCATGGAACCCATCCATCCGGTTTCACGCATCCTCGGAATCGCCTGTCGGAAGCTGCGATTAGGGAGATTTTAACGTCTCGGAATAAAAGCACAGCATCGCAACTAAGTCAGAAATTTGGCGTATCTGTGGGGCACGTGAGAAACATAAGAGCAGGTTGCGCTCGATCTTCATTCACAAGGAATTTGAAATGAACTGCGAATATCACGAAGCCGAGGGCCAGATTGTTCCGGCGTCCCGGATGGTGAACGGGGAGGCCATGTGCGACGCGTGCATCACCGGAAAGCCAATCCGCCGCGATCAGGTGTTTTTCGAGTCACAGGACGCCATTGTTGCAAAACGGAGAGCCTATGAGAGAAAGCGGGATAGCATCTACCTCGCAAGACGGAGGGAGCTTCGGGGTGTCAAGAAAGGACGTGTACGTATTCCTGCGACTGTATTGGGGCGAGCGCGGCATTCTGGAGATTGACTGGAAGCCTGCGTCACGTGAGACCGTGAACCAGTTCCGCACCGCCGTCGCCGGGAGAAAGTGGGTGTGAGGTGGGAATCTGCAAAGAGAATTTCGATAAGTGCGTGCGCCAGCCGAAGAGCGCAGATGGCAAGCAGTTGTGTTGGGACTTTGCCTACGTGGAAAAGCCTGTGCAAATTGTGAAGATAAAGAAGAACACCCTAGCCACGAAGTAACGCCCCATTGCAATCGTGCTTGGACTGGAGTAATTTAGCTTATTGCTTTACGAAGGATGAGAAGCTCCGGGCCGTGATCTTCGGATTGCGGCCTTTTTTGTTTTGATGTAAATTGCTTCCTGTTCACTGGATGGCTGCTCCCTTTTTGAAAGGGGGTGATGGCCCTGATAAGACAAACCCTGTGCCGTGGAATCAATCGTATTGGATATGCGGCGGTGGTAGCAACGCTGTTGTCAGCTCTCTACCCTGCGCGGATTCTACTGGCACAGAATGGCGTGGCTCGGTGACGCCTGCTATCCGAGAGCCGATTTGGAGCAGGCCTTTTTTGCGCTTGAAATTGTCTTGGAGGGGCGGCGGGAAAATTCAGGGGTTGAAATCTTAAACACCCGCCCATTCAATTCCAGCAAGGCGCAAGAGAACTTAGCCTTCGGCTCGTGAACCCACCATCGCGTCATTCTGCGCTCCTGGCTTTATCCTACAGAGGGTTTTGACTCCCTGTGTTACTCTCACCACCTTTGAATCTTTAAGGAAAAACCCCCGAGCTTGACTTAGGGTGTAGACTATAGACTGAGATTTCGCCTGCGTCTACTTCCCTCCATTGGCTTGGTAGGATAAGCGGCAGGAAAAGGTTCCCCGGACATGCAAAATTTCAACCGAGCTGAGACGGCCCCCGGCCCAGAGAAATCTGGGACTCAGCACCCTATAGCGTGTACCGGAGTGCGGATGCATTCGCGCATTCACTGGCCCGAAGTCTGCATGGCCCCTACCTCGCAGACATCGCGCAAAGCGAACTAAGCCAACTGTCCCCGCAAGACACATTCCCTTAAAGATAGGGAACTGGGGGTAGACTTGCCTTTTCGATTATGCTATTGTGATTTCGCATCGATCTGATTTCCTACCAAGCCAAATGAGCCACTTCTTAACTGAGGTGGCTCTTTTATTTTGTTTGCACATGTACGCTTATCGTGGTATATACGTCGTATGACGCTCGATTCCTTCCGTAAGTATCTCGCACAGCAAGCAAAAGACGCCGGTTCACAGCGCAACCTCGCAAAGAAGTTGAAAGTGTCCCCGATGTTCATTTGCGACGTTCTTAAGGAGCGCCGCGATCCGGGCGAGAAACTTTTGTCTGCGATGGGATTCGAACGCACGGTAATTATCAAGCGGCAGGTGAATATCAAACCGAAAGGAAAACCAGCATGAAAGAAAATAATCTAGAGCAGGAAGAAACTCCACGCGTTCAGAATCAGTGCAATGCGATGTGTCCGGTTAGTCCGCGCGAAGCGATTTTGCAGCGACTTGAAGCCGAAGAGTCGCACTGCATATCGCGTTTGATGCGGTTGCGGGAAGCGAAATTGGAAGTGGTTCTTGCGACCGAGCGCGATTGCATGCTCTTCGACAAGATTCATGGCGTGTTCGGCGATAAGTGGTAGCCGAGGGCCGCAAAATAACTGGGGAAGGGGATGACAATGAGCGAGACGAAGTTCCCGCACCTGCACGCAAAATGACCTCATTTTTCGATTGACATGTCAAAGAGGTTCGTGTAGGTTCCTTCCATGCGAATCAGAAAGAAAATAATCGGACTCAAACGCAAGCGCCACGGGACTCGTTATTGCTACGTCGTTCGGGGTTGTCGCTGCGACAAATGCACGGATGCAAACACGGCGTATCAGAACTCCCGCAACGCGCACAAGAAGGCTGCGAAGTGAAGGAGACAAAAACGATGATCGCATTTCATGGTGATCCGGCAATCAAAGAGAGGTATCTCGCTCGCGTGCGGGCTCATATCCTTGCCGACGAAGTAATTCATGGTGTCTATTGGGAAAATGGGCGCGGATGTGCGATCGGATGTTCCGTCCACAGTTCAAATCATGCTGCTTACGAGACGGAATTGGGCATCCCGCGTATCCTCGCAAGACTGGAGGACGGGATATTCGAGGCGATGTCGAATGGCCGAGCAAAGCAATGGCCCGAGCAATTCCTTTCCTCGATCCGCGTTGGGGCCGACCTCTCACTCGTGTGGCCCAAGTTTGCCGTATGGCTGCTCGTTGACGACAAATATGGGGTCCTGCAGTTCGCCAAGAGCGAGAAATCGAAGAAGGCCATCCGCGACATCGCGGATGCTTATCAAGGCGTCGCTGACGGGAAGGAAGAAGCAGTGGATTGGCGGAAATTGAGAGTCGCTGACGCCGACGCCGCCTACGCCTCCGCCGCCACCGACGCCGCCTACGCCGACGCCGACGCCGACGCCGCCGCCGCCTACGCCGAAGCCGCCGCCTACGCCGCCGCCGCCGCCGACGCCGACGCCGACGCCGACGCCGACGCCGCCTACGCCTCCGCCGCCGCCGACGCCGCCGCCTACGCCGCCGCCGCCTACGCCAAACGCGAGGAATGGCGAGAAGCGCAGGCTGACAAACTCTTAGAACTCATGGCATCAGCATGAAGGAGCCGAACGAAGCCGAATTGTGCGTGTTAAATGACATGTCGCAGCGCACCCCCTTGCAGAAGAAGGCTGCGAAGTGAAGGTCGCACAAAAAGGAGGGCAAATGCCCAAAGAAAAAAAAGAACGAGCTGTATTGGTAACCACAAGCCACAAAGGAGTTTTCTTCGGATTCGCCAAAGACACTGACGGTGACACGATCCACCTTCGCGCAGCCCGTCTGTGCATCTATTGGTCGAGCGACTTGCGCGGCTTCATGGGTCTTGCCTCGCATGGCCCGAACGGTAATTGCAAAATTGGGCCTGCCGCAGACATTGAAGTTCGCTCCATCACATCTGTTTCGGAAGTAACCGATGCGGCTGCGAAGAAATGGACGGAAGCGCCGTGAGTTTGATCCGAGGCGTAATTCCCGAGTGGGTGAATAAGACGTTTTCCGGCGACGGCTACGGCTACGGCTACGGCTACGGCTACGGCGACGGCGACGGCTCCGGCGACGGCTACGGCTCCGGCTCCGGCTCCGGCTACGGCTCCGGCTACGGCTACGGCTCCGGCTCCGGCTCCGGCTCCGGCTCCGGCTACGGCTCCGGCTACGGCGACGGCGACGGCTCCGGCTACGGCTCCGGCTACGGCGACGGCGACGGCTCCGGCTACGGCTCCGGCTACGGCTACGGCGACGGCTACGGCGACGGCTACGGCTCCGGCTACGGCTCCGGCTACGGCTATTGGTTCACCATATTTGAGATGTCGAAGTCCTCATGGAACAAAGAACAAATTTCGCGTTTCAATGATTTGAGCGCTAGCGCATCAACTCTTGCATTCTGGAAATCAGATAAAAAGGGCCTACCCAGTAATGGTGGGTTGGCTCCCTTGCCGGCCTATGTGGGAAAGATCGAGGAAATCTCCGGCCCTCTCGAAATCTGCACCAAGCACGCTCTCCACGCGACGATGGACCCCGGAAAATGGAAAGGCGAACGCTTGTGGGTCGTTGCTTTATTCGGAGAAGTCCAGCAGCAAAATGACAAATTCGGGGCATTGAAGCGCGAGATCATCGCAGAAATCAAGATATGAAGGTGCAGATTATAGTGCCGCGAAAGCTGCCCAGCCTCAATGAGCTTCTCCGGATGCACTGGGCCGATAAGAATACGCTCCAATGCCAGTGGCGCAACGACATCTACCACTTGCTCGGCCACAAGAACGTGAAGCTGCTCCAAGCGCACCGCGACCTCAAGCATCGCTGCAAGATTACGATCCACAGCGAGCGCACGGGAAAACGCTGGCAACTGGACGAGGACAACCTGATTGGCGGTTCCAAGCTCATCGTGGACGCGCTCAAAGACTACATCGTGGACGACAGCAGCAAGTGGCTGGACCGGGAAGTAACGCAAGCGAAGAGTACGACGGCGCAAACGATCATAACTTTGCAGACGCTGGAGGCATCGAATGGCTGAGATTTGGTGGCAGGTCGGGCAATCGTGGGAGAGGGAAGTCGTCAAAGAAGTCTCGGTCATACGCACGACGGAGCACATGGTAGTTTACGAAACCGAATGGATGGGTAAAAAGTCGGAATTCCGCACCATGAAGCGCGGCGATTTCTTCAAAACATTTTCCGAGGCAAAGGAAGAAGCGATAAGACGCGCGAAGGTGGACGTTGGTCGCGCCCAATCTCAATTGGATCGGGAGAAAGAACGCCTCAAACTGGTGAATGACTTCCCCGCGCCGCCGAGGGCGCAATGAAGGCGAAGAAGAAAGTGCGCAAGACGTCGCGCTATCAAGCATTGACGGACATCATCCAGAAATTCCTAACGATGCACGGCGAAGAATGCCGGGGATGGAAGGCGCTATACGATAAGGCCGGAATCGAGCGAGACATGTGGCGCACAACGGCAGAGGATTCGATCCGCCGATCCTCACTTCTCGTCGGGCGGTTGCAACAAGGGCTAGCCGAGGCTCCGCGCGATCTGCAAGGCAACGTATTCGGGCTGGCGAAAGTCGTGCAGGACGCGCTCAGAGAATACGAAGAGGGAGGAGGTACAAATGGCAGAAAACCAGATCAATTCGGAATGGCAGCCAGCGCGATACATCGATGCCCATCCTGACGACGACTATAAGCCTGCTGTCGTGAAAAGACTCACGAGCATGATCATAAGAGTAAGGCCCGGAAAACCTCCAGCGTATGTAGTGAAGGAATATCGCCGATTGGGGTGTTTGGCAAATAGATTTTTTGAAGTTTCGCAAGCCGATGCGGATGTTGCTCATGGCCGTCCGCAGAACGGGATTCCTTATGCGTGTGAACATGAAGTTCTCACGGACTGACCAGAAACTAAATCGCACCTGATCTTGTCACTCAACGAAGTGAGCGCGAGAAGTGGCATGGCCCTGAATTTTCCTGCGGGCGAAGGAGATTTGAGATGAGCGAAACATGCGAAATTTGCGGCAAGCCTTACGATCCCGAGCAGTCAGGTGCTCCCTACTTTGCCAGAAAATCAGTTTGCTCAGTTCTATGCTTCCACGCAGATTTGCACGGCACCCCGCCGCCCGCCGCGCCCGATAGCGCAGAGGCGTTGCGAGAAGTCTTGTATAAACATCAGTCTGATTACTATGCGAAGCACTGCTCATGCGGGTTCCTTTTCGACCGGAACTCTGACCGCGATTGCGTGACTCAATACGCATACCACCTCCATGAGAAATTGACTGAGGCTGCCGCCCTACCCACGCGCCCTGCCGCGCCCGATGTGATGGTGGCAGAATTCGGAATAACAAGAAATGATGCTTTGGCGAGACTGGAAATCAAGTATGCGAAGGACGCGACGTGGGGAATCCGCTATCACCGCCGCGACGGAAAGCAGACTCCGCTCTCCAGCCAATACAATGCTGAGATGACAAAGGCACAGGTCGCTGGAATTATGACCGATTTTGCCGCCCTGCCCACGCGCTCCGAAGCGCAGATACGGCTTGCTGAGGCTGAGTGGATCGTGAATCATGCGCCGGGACGACTGCCGCAAATCGTGCAAGATCACATCGCCGAACTCCGCAAGCTCGCAGGTGACCAATGATGAGAAGACTAGACTATGACAATCCCGGCTCTTTGCAAGACTTGAAGGTGTTCAAGGTTAATTTGGAGGCGAAGAGCAAATCGGAACTCATTTTGATGATCGGAAACGTGGCTGCGGCGTGCGACATGGAAGGTAAGGGTTATGTAAGCGAGTGGGAGAATAGCGTCCGTCACGCCATTGGTTACACACGAGGAAACGGAATAGATCACGAAGATACTTGTGGATGCCCTCGGTGCCAAGAAGAAAAAGTAGGCGCATATAAACAGAGAGGCGGCAGGTGACCAATGAAAAGTGAAGCAGAGATTAGGGCGGATGAAGTGCGTTGGATCGAGCATAGGATCGGAGTCGAATGCAATGGTTGTAGTATGACAGAAACAATAGATGAAAGGCTCCGCTCGCTGGCCGCACAGACTGCTGAATCTGTTTGCAAGCACGGAACCACTAAGGGTATGTGCGAGATCACCGATTGCCCAGACGGGAACGAAGCCGTATTGCGTAAGCTGTTTCCTGAAAAGCAGCCGCCAGCGACTCAATGCCCGGAATGCGGCTCCGTGAAGCGTTCGATGCAATTCGGCGTAGCAGCGGGAGTCTGTGGGAATCCTTGGCACTTTTCGGCCCCGGCGACTGTGGATGCGGAGTCAATTTCTAAACTAGTTGAAAGTTTACGTCTTGAGGCTTACGAACTCACAAGCTCGGCGCTGAACGACGAAGCTCCGCGACGCGTACGCAAAACACTGCTGCGGATTTCTGACGAACTCGCCGCCCTGCTCCCCGACGAGGGCGAATGAGCCATGTGGACTTTCTTAGGACATCCCGAAATCGGCTGGCGAAAGTGGGTGCCGCATCGACTTACTCGCATTTTAGCGCCAGTGTTCGGAATGTTTCTTGAGCGGCATTTTTATCGCAAGCCTTAAAACTCGCTCCCGCTCGGCGGGAAGGGAAGGAAGAACATGGATCACAGAGTGCCAAAATACATGCAGAAAGTTGCCGCAAAGAAACCGGGCGACAAGTTGACAGTCGAAGAATTGGCTTGCGCGCTTTACGAAGGAATGCCGCACGTTCAGAACTTGGCTGAGTCCACGGCGCGGACGCACGGAAAAGCTCAAGCTCTTTCGTTCTTCGATCTAATGGGGCCAGATGTCCAGAACTTTTGGATGGGTATCGCCAAGCAGATTATCGACCACTCGAAAGAGTGGGAGGAAAATTCTGGATCGGCATGCTGCTTAAGCAAGCGCGAGCAGGAGCGACTCAAGAGTTTGCCGCGAGTACAGGTGTAGCGCCCCGCTGAGGGATAGGGAGAAAGGAAAGGCAAAGTGAAGGGAGGTGATGCCATTTGCCTGAAGAAGCACAAAACTTCAGCTACAAGCAATAATCGGGGGCCGCATCCGATCCAACAACACGCAGCGAAGGGAGGGCGGGATGACCGTCTTGAAGTCCGTATTCATTGCAACTATCCAAGTAGCAGGCATTGCGGTCGCCACGTGGATGCAGTTTTCACTCTTGATGCTTATCGGCTCGAAGTTCGAACTTCCGGGCGTCATCACTTTCGTCGCGCTTGAAATGCTAATCTTAGTTTGGTGGAACTTGTACGCCCAGGCAAGGAAATCGTGACCACCGAGCCGGGACAGAAGGCGCTGAGCGAGAGAATGCGCGAATGGGCCATGAAGCCTTTGCCGATCCACTGGAAAAAATGGGCAGCTAGATTTCTTCTCCTGATATTTGCCATCCCCTTCGTTGTCCCGATTCTCTTGGTATTTGGCTTGGTTGAACTGGCGAAATGGATAGGCAGGAACGCGGAACTTTGAAATGTTGCTTCGCGGCCGCTGCGCTGCGGGCAGGAGAGACGGCCCTTGAAACCGGAAAGTGAGCGTGATATTTTCTGACCATGCGCGCGGCCAAAACAGACATTCGCCAAGAGCTGTTCGCCCGAGAATATGTGATCGATCTCAATGGAGCAAGAGCCGCAATTGCAGCAGGTTACAGCCCGAATGGCGCAGATGTTAAAGCATCTCAACTATTAGGAACCGATAAGGTCAGGGCTCGCGTTGACGAACTCCTGTCTAAAAGAGCGACGAAGCTTGAGATCAAAGCCGAAAAAGTCCTCGAAGAAATTCAGCGTCTCGCGTTCAGCAATATGCAGGACTATACCCGAGTTGATGGAGATGGCCGGGCCCTGCTTGACCTTACCGCAATTACTCGGGATCAGTTCGCTGCTGTGCAGGAAATCCGCGAGGACACGACCGGTGGCAGTGGTGACGGTGAGCGTAAGGTTGTCGTCCGAACCACTTTGAAGCTGGCCGATAAGGTCAAAGCGCTCGATCAGTTGATGAGGCACCTCGGGCAGTATAACGACAAGCTAGACGTGAACGTTAAAGGCGAATTGGCTGGAAGACTCGGAAAAGCTCGCCAGCGCGCGAAACGATGATAGCCGCCGATCTGGAAGGCCAACTCATTGACGACATCGGGGCTCTGACGCACGACCCGCAGGGATTCATGCTCTACGCGTTTCCGTGGGGCGAGCCTGGCGAACTGGAAAAGAACACCGGCCCTTACGAGTGGCAAGCCAAGATCAACACCCTGATCGGCGAGCACCTGCAAAATCCAGCCACTCGACATCAGCCTCTTAGGATCGCCGTGGCTTCCGGCAATGGCATCGGCAAGTCCGCTTATCTCTCCATGTTGGCAGATTGGGGCTTATCAACCTGCGAGGATTGCAAAATCCTGATTACAGCCGGCACGGGCGCGCAGCTGAAAACCAAAACTCACCCCGAGCTGGCCAAATGGTTCAGGCTGTCGATCAACGCTCACTGGTTTGACGTGAAGGCGCAAAGCATCACGGTCAAAGAGCCGAAGCACGCAGATACGTGGCGCGCCGACCTCATTCCTTGGGACGCTCAGAACCCAGACGCCTTCTCCGGCCTGCACAATAAGCGCAAGAGAATCATCGTGATTTACGACGAAGGGTCGGCCATCGCGGATGTGATTTATGATCGCAGCTCAGGAGCGCTCACCGATGAAGAAACAGAAATCATCTGGCTTGTTTTCGGCAATCCCACTCAGAATACAGGTCGTTTTGCCGAGTGCTTCGGCGTTGACAAGCATCGGTGGCGAACTTTCCAAATCGACTCTCGCACGGTCGAGGGAACGAACAAAGAAGAGCTGCGCCAAGAAGTAGAGCGCTACGGCGAGGACTCGGACTACATTCGCTGGCGCATCCGGGGCGAGTTCCCGCGCGGCGGATCGACGCAATTCATCCCGAACGATCTGGTTGCGACCGCTAGGCGCTTCAAGGCGCAGGGATACGAGCATCTCCCGAAGGTCGTCACATGCGACGTGGCGCGATTCGGCGACAATGAGACGGTCATCGGGCTGCGTCAAGGACGCAAATTCGAGATACTGGCGACGTATCGTGGCTTGGATACCGTGCAGACGGCTGAGCGAGTCATTGAATTCAAGATCATCCACAGCCCAGATGCGGTGATTATCGATGGCGACGGCATTGGCGGGGCTGTCGTGGATCACATGCGGAACCGAGGGTACAAAGATGGCCTATTCGAGTTTCACGGCGGCGCTGAGCCGAATGATACGCAAATGTATTTCAACAAGCGCGCGGAGTGCTGGGGCCTTGCGCGCGACTGGCTTAAAGATACTGCGCAGCTTCCTGATGACCCTGATCTGGAGCGCCAACTTACGAGCGTGAACTACGGCATCGTGCAGGGCAAGGTGCGGTACGGCACGATCTTCCTCGAATCGAAGGAAGACTTAAAAAAGCGCGGGCTAGCGTCGCCCGATAAAGGTGATGCACTTTGCATGTCCTTTGGTGTAAAGTTAGCCCCGAAACAGAAGCAAAAACCACCTTCGAGGCCCGTGTCATCGTGGAGCTGAGATGATCCGCCAACCTGTCCCATCCTCGAACATCTCGGAAGCGGGCCACGACCCGCATACAAACACGATGGAACTGAAATTCGCAAATGGTCGCGTCTACAGCTACGATAACGTGAACGCAGACGAGTTCAACGCGATGCTCAGCGCGCAGAGCGTGGGCAGCTATTTTAGCAACGTGCTGCGGCCCGTGAAGGCTGGCAGGATCGTGATGACCGATCCCACGACCGGGCAGGATGTGTGATCCCCTTTTGCTTCGGCGTGCTCACAGGCATCGCCATATGCGTTATGATCGTCGTGCTGCACCGGAGGTGATATGAAAGCACACGGAGGATTCAAGGCCGCAACGAAGGCCATCGGCAAGGTTGATCTTGGCTCGAAGGGGTCATTCAAGGTCCACAAGGGCCGCTTGCACCGCGATCTCGGGATACCGGAAGGCGAGAAGATCGGTGAGAAGCGCATCAGCAAGGCGCTGCATTCAAAGAACCCGCGAATCAGGCGCGAAGCTCGGTCGGCAAAGGGCCTGACGCATATGCACAAGTAAGTTTTCTCTCGGCAACGATACGTCGTCAAGCGCGCCCGGATTGCGTATCCTCCTAACGGAGCCAAATTGCAAATAGCTCCAAGACCCGCGCGGGAACCGCAGAGGCCGCGCAGCAATGGGCGAGACGGCAGGCCGAAAGAAAGGGCGCAACATTGAGTGATCGGCTAGGCAAGTTCGTTGGTTCTGTGATCGTATTTTTATATGTGATGGCGATGTACTGGATTTCTTGGGGGAAGAAGTGAGGGCGAATGTCAATCATCACGCCGTTTCGCAAGAAGATGCTCGGGCGCAATCAGCTCAAAACACTGTCGGACGTTCTCAAGTTCCTCATGGTGCAGAACAAGGCGTATCTGCTCCAGCAAGCGGGAAAGCCGCCCATCGCAAAGTGCATCGACTGCAAAAGGGACATCACCGCAATGGAAATGTTCGCGTCGTGCCCGAAGTGCGAGGGAAGGGCGGTGTGCTACAAATGCGTGGACGCTCACGACCATCTGAAGCTCCACGACTTCCTGAATGGACTCGTGAACTGACGCTCAAGCGTGACCTTGTTGGGATCGAGCCATTCCCTGACGATATTCGCTGCTGGCCAGTGAATATTTCGCTCCAGCAAAAACTGATCGTAGCGCCGGAAGCGCACGCCGAGCCGTCTCGCTTCGCGGTTGTGCTTGCACTCGGGGACGGAAAGATGCAAGATGGCACGCAATATGAGTTTTCTGTGAAGTGCGGAGACATCATCATGTGCGAGCGGTATCCGCACAGCGCGCAGCAGATCAAGTATCGCGGCCAGACGATCATCACGGTGCGCGAGCCGGAAATCCTTGCGGTGATTGAGAGGTCCTGATGGCAAAGACAGCCGACACGATGGCTTCAACGCACAAAGAGCGCAAGCCCAAGAAAGTCCTCTCCCACATCGAAATCCACGAAGCAGAGAACGGCGGCCACACGATCCGCCATCACTTCACGCACTACGAGCATGCGCCTGAAGAGCACGTATTCGGCAAGGGCGAGTCCATGAAAGCTCACGAGCATATCGCGTCCGCCATGAACATGCCCATGAAGGACGTGGGCGCTGGCGAGGACGACGAAGAAACGGAAGTCGAATCGAAGGAAGCTGCGGAGGCCTGAAAATGAGCAAACGAATCAAGTCAGTCGAGCATCGCTTTGGCGGGCATCTGCTGCTTCATTTTGAAGACGGAACCGACAAGATGCTTCAACGCGGTGAGCACGAAAAGCATGGACTCGGGCCGGGGGATTTCTACCCGCCAGTGCTCCCAACTGCTGACGATCTTGACGCTGATGCGAAGGAGAAAAAAATTGCCCTGGACACGCAGGCAAGTAAAGTATCTGTTCAGCAGCGGGAGTCCGCTGACGCCAAAGCAAAAATCGAAGATGCACCGGGAACTCCATCAGGACCCGAAACTGGGACACGCGAAGAAGGGCAGCAGGGCGCTCAAGCGCAAGACGAGCAGCCAGCTAGCGCGTAAGTCCGATACTCACGCATTCGTAGGCGGAAGGAGAGCTTAGATGGCTATCCCGCGCGGCGGTTTCAACTCGATCCCCGCAAGAATCGGTCCCGCGATGCCCGGCGGCGCCCGATTCGCGCCCGGCCCTATCGCTCGCGTTGCCCCACAGCTTGGCTCATTCAAAAAGGGTGGCAAGGTCAAGAAAACAGGCAGCTATAAATTGCATAAAGGTGAGAGAGTTCTCACGAAGAAACAGGCCAAGCGCAAGTCTGACACGAAAGCCTACGTCTACGGACGGTAATGCCCGCCAAGCCCCTCAAAGACGCCGAATTCCTGCAAAAACTCAGAGACAGGTTTCGCTACTGCTTGGAATCTTGGAAAGAAATTCGTGAAGAGCACGATCTAGATATTCGATTTCTCTGCGGAGATTCATGGGAACCCAAGGAAAAGCAGCGTCGCAAGAACAAAAACCTCCCGATGATTCATCTGGACGAGCTGACGCAGTACATCAACCAGCTCATCAACGACGTGCGGCAGAACAAGCGCGCGGTGAAGGTGATCCCCAAAGGCTATGGAGCCACAGCGCAAACGGCAGACTTGCGCGGCGACTGGATTCGAGCGGTGGAGTATGCTTCGCAGGCGCAATCGGCCTACATTACGGCCTTCGAGGGCGCAGCGGGCGGTTCTTACGGCTTCTGGAAGCTCGAAACATTCTACGAGAGCGAGCGGTCATTCAATCTGAGCGTCCGTATCTCGCCGATTGTCAACGCGAATACGATCATTTTCGATCCCGACTGCAAGCACTACGATTGCTCGGACGCCGAGGATTGTTTTGAGATCGATTTCATCTCGCACGAGGCGTTCAAGCGTAAATATCCGAAGGCGGAAGTGGGCGAATTCAGCGAGGAAATCCGCCAGATCGCCCCGGATTGGGTGAAAGACAAGCAAGTCCAGATTGCAAGCTACTGGAAGGTTGAAGTCGAGAAGATCGAGTTGCACTTGGTGGATGTTAGCGTAAACGGAACGACTGACGCCGTTGTGATGCGCTCGGACCAACTGCCGAAAACATTGGACAAGGGCCGCATCCTCAAGTCGCGCGACCACGATGACCGTCGCATCTTGCAATACGTCGTGAATGGCGTGGAAGTCCTAGAAACGAATGATCCGCGCAAGGGCAAAGGCTGGCCGGGCAACTGGATTCCCATCATTCCCGTGTGGGGCAAAGAGCTTTTCATCGATGACGGCTCAGGCTCGAAACGGTGCTTGTTCAGCCTGATTCGTTTGGCACGCGATCCTCAACGGTTGCTCAATTACTACGCCTCGCAGGAACTCAAGGAAGCCAAACTCACGCCGAATACTCCCTACATGGGACCAAAGGGAATGTTCTCGAATCAAGCCGATCAGTGGGAATCGCTCAACGAAGAAGGGCGCGCCTACGTCGAGTTTGAGATTCCAGAAGGCTTTCAACCCGGCAGCATCAAGCCCGAGCGCGTGCCTTTCGTTCCCAACTTCCAGCAGTACGAAATGGCGAAGGATGCAGCGAAGCGTTCGATCATGGCCGCAATGGGCATTGCGCCATTGCCGACCGCCGCAGAGCGCCAGAACCAGAAATCGGGCGTTGCGCTGTCGAAGATTCAAGGCGAACGCTCGCAGGGAAGCTTTCACTTTATCGACAACCTTAACCGCTCGCTGGAGTTTTCCGGGCGCCAACTGAACGAAATCTTCGACAAGATTCACGATGCGCCGCGCGACATCTCGCTGCGCAAGGAAGACGGAACCGATAGTGTGGCCCGCGTGAACGATCCGAATCACCCGGACAATCGCCAGTTCCAAGGCGAACACGGCGAGACAATCTCGACAGGGCCAAGCTACCAAAGCCAGCGCGAGGAAGCCGCGGACTTCACCGACCAACTCATCACGATTCCCGAAGTGTTCCAGAAGATCGCGGACCTTGTTGTGCGCTTGCGTGACCTTGGGCCGATTGGCGAGCAGATCGCGCAACGGCTCACGCCTCCGCAATTCGCGGCGCAAGACGATTCGATCCCCGACAATGCGAAGGCCGTCATCGGCCAACTCAACCAACAGGTGCAGCAGCTTCAAGGACTTATTCAGCAGTTGCAGCAGGAAAAAGCGGCGAAAATGTGGGAGATGCAGGGCAAGACGAACATCGAGCAGATTCACTCCGACACCGCGATTGCCGTTGCGCAGATCAACACCAAAGCGCAGTTGCTCTCGGAGAGAATCAGCGCGCTCGAAGCTCTCCGCGCGGACTTCCATCAGAACGCGCACGAAACGGCTTTGTCCGCTCAGGAGCACAATCAGGCGCTCGCGCAGAATGCGCAAACTGCTGCCTTGACACTGCCACCCGCTTCACCGCAAAATGGCGGCACAAATGGCCAGTGACGCGATAGAACGCCTTTTCCTCGGCAATGACGAGCAGAAGCGCACGCTTTGGGAGCAGAATCTAGAGTTGCGCAAAAAACTGTCCTGCTGGGAGCGCGATTACGAAATTATCAGCCAACACTATCTGGAACTCGAAAAGCGCCACGCAGCGATGATCGAAGAAATGGCGTGGAAGCCAACGGGAATAGCCGTCGTGGAAGAAAATGCGCAGATTCACAGTGATTTCCTGCGTCGGACGATAGAGAATTTACGGGATTCAATATCCATGCGCGATGGAATGCTGAAGTTTCAGCAGGAAGAACTCAACGAATTGCGCGGATGGGGCAAGGTGACTCTTTTTGGTCTGTTGAAAAAGTGGTGGAAAATACGAAAGGAAGAACAATGGCCAAGCTGAAAGTACCGAAGATGGAAAAGATGGAAGGCGCAGCGGATCAGAAGCGCAAATCCTCGGGCATCATGGGCGGCGCGTCGATCAACGAAGCGCCCGGCGAGATCAATACCAAGCAGTTCGGGCACGTCAAAAAGACGGCCATGAAACTGCACGGCTCCGATCCCTACATTGCCAGCCACAAACTGTAAAGCAATACCCATTTGACAGTAGGGCGGATTAAGTGCATTATCTCCGCGAAGCCCGCGACGGCTCAAAACTAGGCAATCCGATGAAAGTGGACTCGTCACCCACATTGGCAGTGAAACTTTCATCGGAGATTCGATGGCCTCAGAAGCAGCCGTAGTCGAACGAACGAACTCACAAACTCTCGCTTCCCTGACTCCCGCCGAAATGAAAGAGTGGCGCGTCACCGGGAAACTGCCCTCCGAGAAGTCAGTCTCCGAAAAGCCCGCGGAAAAAGAATCCAAGACGGAAGCCGCGGCCTCGTCACCCGCTGCGAAAACGGAAGTCACCGAGATTGCAGGCGAAAAGCCCGCGTCTGAAACGTCCGCTGCCCCGGTAACAGCGAAGGAAGAACCGAAGCCCAAAGGTGCGGAAGCGCGCATCAAGGCTCTTCTTGCGGAGAACAAGAAGCTCGAATCCGAGATTCTCGAACTTCGCAAGAAGCCCGCCGTCGCGCAGGCGAAACCAATCGAGGAACCCGCCAGACCTCGCCGCAACGATGTGGACTCGAAAACCGGACTTGCCCTGTACGCCTCGGATGACGCTTACAGTGAAGCTCTTGAGAAGTACCTCACCGCCAAAGTGACGGCGGACGTGGAAAAGAGATCAGCCAAAGCGCAGGCCGAGCAGCGTATCGTTGAGCAGCGGAAGTTGCAGGAAAAGAAGTGGCACAATGCGCTGAAAATAGCGAATGAGAAGCATCCTGATTTCGCCCAGGTGTGCGAGATCGATGACAAGGGAGCGTTTCAGAACAAAGCCCTCAAGTCGATCAAGTCCAACGGCGTGCTGGATGCGTGGATTTTGGACTCCGACATGGGAGCCGAGATTCTCTATCATCTCGCCAAGACCCCCGAAGACATCGAGCGCATCGAGTCGCTTCCTCCGTTTTCCGCCGCACGCGAGCTGACCAAGCTCGAAGACAAGCTCTCCGGTTCCGTTTCCGCACCGCCCAAGGAAGAAAAGGCTGAGGTTCAACCCAAGCCCAAGGTTACTGGCGCTCCCGCGCCTGCCGCCAGCATCGCTGGCAAAGCAACCGCCCCGGCCGACGAAATAGCCGCAGCCGTCGATGCCGAGGACTTCCGCAGGTACGCTCGCGTGGCAAACGCGGCGGATCATGCCAAACGGAAAGCGAGCTAGTAGTGCCAAACACATTTGCATTTCCGCAGTGGGTTTCGATGGAAGCCCTGCGGTTATTGCTCAACAAGCTCGAAGTCGTTTCGGTGTTCAACACGGAATGGCAGAAGGAATTCGAGCAGGAATTTCCCATCGGTTCGGTGGCGCAGGTCAAGATTCCGCAGCGCTTCACGATCCGCGATGGACTGGGCTATAACCCGCAGCCGATCAACCGCCTCACCACGACCGTAAACTGCAACCAGATCATGGGCGTGGACTTCGAGTGGGATGACTTCGAGCAGGCTCTGAACATGGAGCGCTCGAAGGAAGAGATTCGCCGGCAGTATCTTGAGCCCGCCGTCGCGCAAATGGCTCAGGAAACCGATTCTCGCGCCGCGCAGTTCGCCTATCAGAACACCAACAACATCGTGGGCGTGCTAGGGCAGGACCCGAACACAGTCACGACATTCGCACAAGCACGGCAGAGATTGTTCGAGCTGGCGTGTCCTCCGGGCGGTGGGAAGGCGCTTTGCATTCCGCCTCAATTCTCAACTTCGATGGTGCCCGCCCTGCAAACCTTGCTGAACCCGCAGGATGACATCTCGAAGCAATTCAAGGAAGGCTCTCTCGGCAAGCTCCACGGGTTTGACGTATACGAGTGCATGTCACTCTGGCGTCACACTTGCGGAACCGTGGCGGGCGCTTTCACGGTCAACACGGGGAACGCGAACAACGGCGGCAACCAGATCGGCGTAAACTTGACGGCTGGCGATACGATCAATGCAGGCGACGTAATCTCCATCGCCAACGTAAACCAGGTCAACCCGATGACGCGGCGCTATCTCTCGCTGGTGCCGAAGCAGTTCGTCGTGCTCCAACCATTGGTTGCAGCAGGCGGCGGCGCGGCAGCGGATTACCTGATTGTTTCCCCGGCCATCTTCGGGCCCGGCTCCCAGTACCAGAACGTGGACGCTCTGCCCGGAAACGGCGCGGCGGTCACGGTATTCCCCGGCACGGCAGCCCCGAACGGGAAGTCTTCCGCTCAGGGGCTCGTGATCCACGGCGATGCGTTCGCATTCGTTGGCGTCAAGCTCGAAGAGCCGCGCGCCACGGAAATGACGACGCAGACCCGCGACCCGGAAACAAGGGCTGCGGTTCGGTTCGTTCGCATGTGGGACCCAGTTCAAGCCAAAATGATTAACCGTTGGGACAGCGTATTCGGGTTCGGCCAGCTCTACGCGGATTCGTGCGCCGTTCGAGTTCTTGGCGCGTGAGGACAAACATGAACAAAACACTCAAGAAAATCGCATTTGGTTTGTTTCTCGCGCTAGTCGCGCTGGCGCTTCCGTCTCTGTCGCAAGCCCAGCAGAACTATCTCATCCAGACCACGCTGACCGCAGCGGTTCCGGCTCCTGCGTCTCTGAATCTTGCGGCTCCCGTGCCTTACTCGGGAGTTTCCGTGGCATCCAGCACGGGAATCTCGGGCATTCTGGGCAACCAGACCGCGACGATCAACCAGCAAACCTCGTGGCAGATTTACGTGGACCGCGAACTTATGCAGGTCGTTCAGGTCAACGGCAACGTGCTACAGGTGCAGCGCGGCGTCGGTGGAACCGTGGCAACAGCCCACGCATCCGGGGCAATGGTTCTCGCCGGCCGCGCTTACTGGTTCAACGTCTCAGATCCGGGGGTTTCCTCGACTCCGCAAGGAACGAACGCTCCGGCGAACTCGCCCTGCGTTCTTGCCAACGTGATCGCTTCCCCGTGGGTCAACGTCCGTTCCGGCAATCAATGGGTCTGCAATCCGAACTCATTGACGTGGCAGGCTGGCTTCGGGAGCCCGTACATCGCGCAGAATTCCGCGATGGCGACGGTCGCTTCGGTGGCTGGCGCGACGAACGTCTCGTTCCCCACGATCAAGATTTCCGGAACGAACGCCATTACGTCTTGGACGTTCACCGGAAACGGGGCGATTGGGGTCTGCGGAGTGGCTACGGCCAATTCCTGCATGACTTCATTCTCAGTGATTCCGACTGGAACATGGACAACCACGGCGACAAATAATATCGGCGCAGTTATCAGCGCCGTTGTTGGACAAGTCCAAGTATGGAATTGGAACGCCGTTGATGGTAAATGGTACGTGCAACCATAAATAGGAGAAACGCGAATGCAGGTATGTGCATCTCTTTGGGCCACGTTCAACGGAGCAACGGGAGCAGGCGCAATTGCTCTCACGGGTGCTCAGGTTGGCGACATAGTTTCTTTGGTGTACAGATTCGGAGCATCTCAACAGGGCGGCATGGAAGCTTCTTTTGAGACAACCATTTCTGTTGCCGAAGAAATTCAGCAAACAGACGCCACCGATCTAAGCGGATTGACGCTTGGAGTACTTTTGCTTCGGCCAATCACCACAACTTAACGCTTCGAGGGCTTGAGCGAATCAAGCCCCACACATTCTAAGAGGGTGCCATGACGCAAATAGCGACAGTCGTAAACCCGAACATTTCGCAGGGTCCGCACGGCATTGGCGCACGCAACGCGGGCGGCGTCTACGCCCAAGATAACCAGCAGGACATCATCGACACCGACTGTTTTCAAGGTCCGGTTACTCTGCTGTCAGGCACTACCGATGCGATCCCGGCCCACCAAGGTGGCAATTTCATCATCAAGACCGGGCAAGCGGATGCGATCACCGCTTCGGCACCCACGGCTGGCGTGGATGACGGGCTGACGCTGGCCATCTATTCCGACACAGCCTTCGCCCATACGGTGACTTTCAGTTCGAACTGCATCGCTGACGGGTCCGCCGGTGGCCCGCATCACATCGTCACTTTCACCACGGGCTATCGCGGGCAGGGAGTTTTGCTCCGCGCGTTCAACGGAACTTGGCAGCTCATGGGCAACACGGGCTGCGCGATCACTTAAGGAGAATTGAATGTCGAATACTCAAAACGACGCGGCATTGCTGGAAGCCGCTCGCAGGATCATCGCGGCGCATCAGACGGTGCAACGTCCGGAGGGCTTGCCGCGCGAGCATCACGGGCCTCTCGATCCGACTTACGTGCGTCCTCCGGCGACGGAATTCCCGAAGGTGAGCTACAAGGCCAGCGACAAGGACCCGCGCGGCTACATCACCAAGACAGTCAACTCGAAGGCCGAGGAAGATAAGCTCGCAAAAGGCTGGTCGCGGACGCTCGCGGAAATGAACGCCATTCTCGATCCGATTGCCAAGCGGCAATATGCGAGCGAAGAGGAACTGGTAACTCAGGAGAAATAGCCATGGGGTTCAAATGTGTCTAAATCTGCCGAAAGAATCGCGTGGCAATGGCTGCCTTGTTTTCCAGCTTTCGGATATTTTCTTGCGATGTTCGGGAGACAATTTGCCAGTTTGAGTCTTGTTTTTCTGAGATTCCTTCGGTGTGGCCCAGCGGCAATTTTCTGGTTCATAATTTCCGTCGTTGTTAATGCGGTCGATCCACGTCCCGATAGGCCTTTCTCCCATGTCGGACAGAAAATTCTTAAAATCATCCCACCGGTCGCATATTGCAATTCCGCGCCCGCCGTATCTGTAAAAAGAAGGATTGTTCGGATTCCGACATCGATCCCTCATGCTCTTCCAAGTGCTATAGGTTCGATTCCCTCTGCGACTCTTTCCGTGCGTACCATTAAAACTGTGATGCCCGAGAATGAACTTGAAATGCTGGCCTTTAACCCACCCGTACTTCGCGGACGAATGTTTCGCTACTTTCGTTTTTCTGCCGCATCCGCATTGGCAAAGGCCGTCCATGTGTGCGTTTCTGCTCTATTATACATGGTTCTTGTTTCGCTATCCCCGGGTTGCTTACAGGCCCAAGGTTTTAGGATTGAGCCCTCCCCGGTGTCGTCTTCCCTTACTTCGCCGGGTGTTTTGAGTACCCTACAGGCCACTGTGCACCTATGCGCATATCCGAATAACGCTGTTCCCTGCAGCAATTTAGCTCAAACTTATAGTGACGCGACCCTGACAACGCCATGCTCACTTTCCACGCAAGTCGTCCTTGACGGAACCAATAGCTGCGTCGCGCAGACTGACACGCGGGGGAATTTTGGCTTCTGGGTCGCGGCGGGCACCTACACCTACACCCTCACGATTAGCACAGGCCAATCCTTCGGGCCTTTTTACTGGAGCGTTGGGATTCCAGCCGGCTCGACCGTCACAGGTCCATTCACGGTCAACGGAACGCTACTCGTGACAAGCCTTACCACTGGCCGCTGTGTCCAAACGACGGGCACGGCCCCGAACATTTCTCTCGTCTCAGCTAGCGGGCCTTGTGGAACGTCCACTGGCACGCTTACAGCTACGGGCAGTCCAGTTTCATCCGATTGCGGGTTTTTCAGCGCCCCAACGTCCCTGACCGGCACGGCGAACTGCACTTATGCAAGCGCTTCGGGGTTTGTCCAGACACAGGGCGCGAACAACACGGACGCCTTTGAGATTCTGCGCTTCACCGATTCATCTCCAACTGGCAATTTCCTGCACTTCCGAAACGCGGCCAACAACGCGGACCTATTCACTCTTGGCGTGAACGGCGCGGCCACTTCCGCAACTTCATTCATTGCCCCAGTTTTCCAGTCATCTTCCGCGAATCCATCGGCCACCGGGATTTTCCGTCTCGCTTCCGGTGATAGCTTGAATTTCAGGAACGCAGCGAACAGCGCCGACATCGCCTTTGCCAAGAATGGGAGTGACCAGCCCACTTTTAACGGGAATATTCTGCCGACGATCAACGGAGCGGTCACAAACGGCCATTTAGCGACGTTCGCCAACTCGGGCCAGATTCAAGACGGCGGCGCGGCAGCCGTGATCCCGACGCTCTCGACTGCCTCCATGAGCGGAACTGTGGCGCTGACGGGTGGCGTGCTGACGAGCCTTGCGTCGGGCGGGATGACGATCACTGTCACGATGCCCGCAAGCGGCTGCCCTTGCCGCGTACAAGTGCCCTATACATTTACCTGGAACGCTGCGAGCAACGCGAACGTAGACGGAATTGTTACGGATGGCTCTAATTCCTTCGGGCCTTGCGAGGCGACGATTGCTTTCAACGGAACATGGACCGGGTGCAGCGCTTCGTACTTTTCGCCGGTCACTTACTCGAATGGCGCGAATGTGACGTTCACGGTCGAAGCGCAGTCCAATGCCAATAGCACCGTGGAAGCTGGGCAGCAAAGAGCAGGATTTCCAAACGGAATGCAGGTTTTGGTGTTCACAGCGAACTAGCCATGCCCAACGTACCACAGGTTCCAGCAAACAATCCGATTCCGCCGGCTCCGAATACCGTCCAGCAAGTTTGCATAAATGCGCTCTACGAAATAAATGTGGTGGCGCCGGGCGAGAATCCCGATCCGCTCGAACTCGCATTCGTTCTCTCGAAGTTCAACCAGCTCTCAGACTCGTGGAGCACGCGCGCCGAGAAGATTTTCGCTCTCGACCTGATTAGCGTCTCGCCCATCACGAACAATCCATTCCTGCTCGTTCCGGGCCTTGATCCGCACACGATTGGACCGCCCCCGATTGGCGCGGCGCCTATTCCCACATATCAGGTTGTCGGTGAGCGGCCCGTCCGCATCCGCAACATCAACGTGCTGCTCAACAACGTGAGCCCGGTCGTGCGCTATCCGTTGCAAAAGCGTGACTCTGATTGGTGGGCGACCAATCGCGTACAGACGATCCAGACCAGTCTGCCCACGGATTTCTACTATCGCCCCGACTGGCCGGTTGGCTCTATTTTCCTGTGGCCTGTTCCGAACTACGCCTACGGCCTCGAAATTGAGATCGAGACATTCCTGAACGGTTCCGCAACTCTTGCGACGGTGTTTGCATTCCCACCGGGCTATGAGTTGGCGATCACGCTGACACTTGCAGAACTGATTTGCCCGGCATTTGAGAAGCCTCCAAATCAGATTTTGGTCGCAGCCGCAGCGCAAGCGCGTCAAGCAGTTGCGGGATTGAACGCACCTCCACCGCGAATCAATCTCTCGGACTTCCGCTCAACGACGGACAGGCCGCGAGCCAGCTTTAATTATCGAACGGGGTATGACACGTAATGGCGCGCTTCTCATTTATCGGCCCCTCTTACGCCAGTCAGAGCTTATCGGCAGACTGCCAAGTCACGCGCAATTGGTACGTCGAGACGATTGAAAATAACGGCAAGGTCGCGCAGGCTCTTTATCCCACACCCGGTAAAAGCCTTCTCGTTACGTTGCCCGGCGGCCCTATTCGCGGGCAAGTAGAAATCAACGGGCGAGCCTTCGCTGTCTCCGGCCCCAATTTCTGCGAAGTTTTTGCGAACGGAACATCGAACACTATCGCGCAGGTGGCGAATGACCTGCTCCCCGTTTCGATGGTTTGCAGTCCGCAGCAGCTTTTGCTCGCCTGTGGCGGGAATCTCTATTGCTACCAGCTCCAGACGCAGCAAAACGTGGGAATCGGCACGGGCATCGCGGGAACATTCAACCAGATTCCTAACGCGAATTTCTCTCTGCCGAGCGGTGCGAATGGAAACCCGATTCAGGTCGAGTACATCGACGGATTTTTCTTGGTGCTGCTCGCCAACTCTCAGGTGATCTATATCTCGCAGCCTCTCGATGCGACGACATGGCCTCCGCTGCAAAAACTGATCGTTTCGGTGTTCTCAGACAACGTGCAGAGCATCATTCAGAACAACCGCAGACTCGCAGTGCAGGGCCGCAAGCGCTCGACGGTCTATTACGACTCAGGCAGCGCCAACATCTTCGATGTGGACCCGAGCGGAACTATTGAGAATGGCTTGTGCGCTCCATTTGCTCGCGGCCGACTCGATAACTCGATTATCTGGCTCGATCAAGACGAGCATGGATTGGGGATCGCGCGCCGGAACTCAGGCTATACGCCCGTCCGCATCAGCAATCACGCGATTGAGTTTGCGATGCAGGGTTATCCGACGATTTCCGATTGCGTCGTTTATACCTATCAGGATCAAGGACACTCCTTCGCGGTTTTCACGTTCCCGACCGCGCAAAAGACGTGGGTGTACGATGTGGCCACGGGCCAGTGGCATGAGCGCGCCTACTGGAACACGGGAACCGGAACATTCTCGGCTGACAAGGCGCAATATCACATGCTCGCCTTCGGAATGCACCTTGTTGGCGATCCGGGCAGCGGAAATATCTACCAGATGGCGATTCCGTCCGCGAATGGCGGTGGTTGGAACTTCGTCACCGACAACGGCAATCCCATTCGCCGCGTTCGTCGCGCGCCTCACGTTGGATTCGAATTCAAGCGCGTGTACTTCAACGAGTTGAATATCGATGTAGAGTCCGGCTTAGGGCCGATTCCTCCGCTGCAAGACGGAGCGGGAAACAATCGTGATCCGGTCATGATGCTCCGCTGGTCGAAGGACTATTCAAAGACATGGAGCAACGAGTACGAATTGACCTGCGGTCAGGCCGGAGATTTCAGAAGGCGCGTGCGCAAGTCTAAAATCGGTAGTTCAAAGACGGGCATGGTGTTCGAGGTTTCCGTCACCGACCCCATTCCGTGGCGCATCACCGAAGCGTATCTGGACGCGACGAACTTTCAGGCGCAAGAGCGTCTAGCCAAGCAGTACGCGAGGGTTAGCTGATGAATTCCGTGCCAGTCCAACGTCCTCCGGCCAGCCCAAAGGACATCGATCAGAACTTCCTGACGAATTGGTACGCCAGCATCCGCGCGCCGGGCTCGACCGTTTCACCGCCCGCGAACTCAACGTCTGCGGGAGTGTTCGGGCAAATGGCTTTGGATGCGAATTACGTGTATTTCTGTGTTAAAACTGGCAGCACGCAAGGGATGGCAACGTGGAAAAGAATTCCCCTGAATCCGTTTTGAAGGCGATGATCGCAGCACAGTCGGGGCTGGCGTTCGATGAGGTCAACATCCTCACAAAGCTCAACGAATTGGGCCTAGACTCGCTGGAATTTGTCGATCTGATGATGACAATTCGGGACGAATTCAAGGGATTTGCGATGCCCGAGAGCGAATGGCACACGCTGGACACCGTTGGAGACATTTTGAGGGCTATTAATTGAACCCGACGTTCCACGTAGAGCAGTGGTCTGACGCTATTGGCGAGTTGCGCCCGCTTTTCTCCCTGCTTTGGGACGATGTGGCGGTCGATAAAGACCGCTTCGTGGCCAAGTGCGAAGAGGCTAAATATGAGGCGCTCGAAAAGGCCGGTGCGCTATGCGTCACGACGATGCGCGTGGATGGGAAGATCGCTGGATATTACGTCGCACTCATCATCGCCAACCCGCACTACGAAGGCCAGGGCCTCATGGCCTACACGGACATGTACTTCATGCTTCCCGAGTTTCGGATCGGAAATCTCGGGATGAAGCTCTTCGCATTTTCTGAGAAGACTTGGCGCGAACGCGGGGCGGTGAAGGCGTATTCGTCCCACAAGCTGCACCGAGACAGAAGCAAGATGATGCTCGCTTTAGGCTGGAAGCCCACTGATTTGATTTATTCGAAGGTGCTCGCGTGAGTACGGTGGCCATAGCCAGTATCGCTGCGGCGGGAATTGGAGCCGCTGGAAGTATCGCCGCCGGAAGCGAGCAGGAAAGTGCGTCCGAGAGCGCCGCGCAACTCCAAGCGCAGGAAGCTCAGAATGCTCTGAATTTCCAAGAACAGGAATTCAACACCGAGCAGCAGAATATGGCTCCGTGGCTGAAGGCGGGCGGAAACGCCATCACCACACTCGCCAACGATCTTAATGCGACTCCCGGCACAACCACTTCGGAGAATATTGGGGGCGTCAATTACAACCTCCAAACGGGCAATGGTGGTCTGCTTGAACCGTGGAACAATGAATTCGTCGCTCCGACCGCTGCCGAGGCTGCACAGACTCCCGGCTACGAGTTCACGCTCGGGCAGGGCGAACAAGCCCTTCAAAATTCAGCTGCGGCAAGCGGGGGATTGCTCAGCGGCGGCACGGCTAAAGGGATTGCGGATTATGCCGAAGGGCTCGCCGACACGACATATCAGCAGACCTATCAGAACGCTTTGCAGCAGTACGAAACGGCCTACAATCAATTCCAGAATAACCAGACGAACACGTACAATCGCCTATCTGGGGTATCTGGAGCTGGACAGACGGCCGCAACGAATCTCAATCAAGAAGGTCAAGCTGCGGCGAACAATGTATCGAGCACGTATCTCACGACGGGCGCGCAGCAAGGGCAGGATATTCAGAACGCGGCTGCGGCCACAGCTAGTGGCTACGCTGGCGCTTCGAATGCAGCGAGCGGCGCGATCACGAATATCGGACAGCTTTTGACTTTGCAGCAGCTTCTCGCAGGACAGACCGCACAGGTGGCGGTGAGCTAATGGCCAGTATCCCACTTCCGGCACTCGACATTCGTCCTCCCGAGAACCCTCTGGACACCTACGCCAAAGCCCTGTCTGTGAAGTCGATGTTGCAGGGACAGCAGACACAACAACTTGAGCAGCAACAAGCACGTCTTGGGATTCAGCAATCTCAAACTGCTCTCGCGGACCAAAAAGCGATGACTTCCGCGATGACGGAATGGGATGGAAAAGACCCGGATAATTTGCCAAGTCTGGTCCTAAAAAATGGAGGCTCTGCGAACGCCGTTTTCAATGTCCGCAAGCAGCTTCTCGATCAGAAGAAAACTCTTTCTGACATCGCTGCCGCAGACGCGACGACGAACTCGAAGAATCTCGAATCGCTAAAAACGCGCAACGACCAGATTGCGGGGAGTCTTGAAACCCTGACTGACGTTTCCGATGACAAGCTGCCCGTAGAGGCGAAGCGCACCGTAAACGGGATGGTGGCCGACGGATTGATCGACTCGAATCACGCGCAGGAGCTTGGCGCATTCATAGACTCCAACGCCACAAATCCGCAGGCGCTCCGGCAAGGGATCGACCATTACGCCAAAATGCACATGGGCTATTCGGCCCTTGCGGATCAGGCACAGAAGAGTTCCGAAGTGTATAAGAACGTGCAGCAAGGCAATCTCGCCAAAGCGGAGGCCATGCAAAAGGGCTCACCGCTCACGGCGATGGAGCAAGACCCGACTTGGTTCACGCCTGAAAAGCTGCCAGCCACAATTGCCTATCTGCAATCAAAGTCCGGTGACACGTCCGATCCTGTGAACCAGGCGCGCGCGACACGCTTGCTCGGCATCGCTGAGGTTTCAAAGCAGCAGCAGCTTGCGATGGATTATTCAAAGAAAGCGAACGATCAGGCCATTCAAGACGGTGATCCGATTGCGGCGGCGAAACTTCTCGTGGACGGCACTGTCGCTCCATCGCAAATCATTTCAGCTCGTAAGCCGGAATTCGCGCAGAAGGCGTTCACCGCAGCCGCGCAGATGCAACCGGGATGGACCGCGCAAACTGCGGATGCTGATTTCAAAGTTGCCAGCTCTCCCGCAAACGTCGCGTTCTTTGGCTCCGCGAAGTCGCTGATTGATAAGGGTGGCACTTTGGATCAGCTCGCAGCGGCGGCCAAAGACATTCCTGACGGCAAGATTCCGGTTTTCAATAACATCATGGATGCGGCAAAGGCCGCAGCGGGAAGCGGGCCGATTGCGAAATATGCCTCTATCCTGCTCGGCGTGACAGATGACTATGCAAAGGTCATGGGCGGCGGCGTAGGAACCGATTCGGGGCGCACTCAAGCCCTTAGTCTTGCCCCAGCGCAGGCGAGCCCCGAACAACGCGCAGCCGCCATTGAAGGAATCAGGGGCTCAGTCACTTCGCAGCTTAATTCGCGCATCGGCAGCAATCCGGTCATGCGGAAGATGTACGGCGACAATATGGCCCCGACTGTTCAGAAACCGCAGCTCCAAGTTGGCCAGCAGGTAAAGCTCAAGAACGGGCAAATCGTGACAGTGGGGACAATTCATCCTGACGGAAGCTGGGACCCGAAATAATGCCGCAAGGTACGTACACCCTCGATGACGTAGCACCGCAGTCAGCGGCTCCGGCACAGGCTGGAAAGTATTCCGCCGATGACATTGCGGATGCGTCGCCGCCTGCAGAGCGCACATGGCTTGACTCGGCGGGAGATTTCGCAAAGGGATTGTGGTCGCAGGTGAACCCGATCACCGGAGTAAAGGGACTGGCGCAAGCCACATCTCACCCGATCCAAACTTACATGGCCGATGCGGGCAATCGACAGGAGATTCTCGATCAAGCAGAAGAAGATTTCAAATCCGGAAACTACGGGCGCGGCGTCGTGCGTTCACTTTACGGAATCATCCCATTTCTCGGTCCACAGATGAATCAGGCAGGCACGGATATTGGGACAGGGAAGGTGGCTCAGGGCCTCGGGGAAAGCATCGGTATGGGCCTTTCGATGACTCTGCCTTCAAAGATCGGCGATGTTACCAAATTGACTGGCCCGCTTGATACCGAAGCTGCGGCGACGCGCTGGTATCAAAGCGCCCTGAAACCTTCTACTACGGCAAATCCCGCGAAGGTTGCGAACGCTATCAGCGGAGGACTTGAAAACGCCATTCCGATCAGTAAAGGAGGATTGGAAAAGCTAGCCGATCTGACCGACGATCTGAATTCCAAGATTGCAGCGGAGATCGCTAGTCGTCCGAACGCTCCGATCAACAAATTCGCAGTTGCTTCTCGCTTGGGCGACACCGCGAAACAGTTCTCAACGCAGGTGAACCCGATTGAAGATTTGAATGCCATCGGCAAGAGCGGGAACGAGTTTCTCGAAAACCAGCCCGTCGATATTCCTGCTTCACAGGCGCAAGCCCTGAAACAGGGGACCTACAAACAACTGAGCGGCCGCGCCTACGGGGAATTGGGCAGCGCCACAATCGAATCTCAGAAAGCTCTCGCGCGCGGCTTGAAAGAAGAGCTGGCAAACGCTTTCCCTGAACTCAGCGATTTGAATGCGCAAGACTCAAAACTTCTCGATTTGCAAGGGATGCTCCAGCGAGCGGTGAATCGGATCAGCAATCACCAAATGGTGGGCATCGGAACGCCGATCATGGGCGCTGGCGTGAAGGCGGCAACGGGAAGCACGGGAATCGCTGGGGCGGCTGCATTGGCGAAGGCTGTCTTTGACGATCCATACATCAAGTCACAAGTGGCAATCGCACTGAACAAGGCATCCAAGGGTGGTATAACGATTCCTACGGCTGCTGCGAGATATGCGGGATACGTGAACGCGCTCGGGAACGTCTCCACTTCTCCAAGCCCCGGCGATCAAGGAAGCCAGTGATGAAGCGAACGACGTATATGGCGCAGAGGGCGATTAGAATAACGTCAATCATTTCGGCGATGATAGCGCTTTTTTGCGCCTTTTGCACGCCTTCACAAGCCCAAGTGCCTGTAGCCTTGATGCCTGATCCGCGCCCGCAGTTTTTCCTTCCCAATGGAACTCCGAACGCTGGCGGATGCCTTTTCTTTTTTGCGGCGGGGACCAGCACTCCAGCTCCAACCTATACAGATAGTTCCGGGCAATTTTTGAACACAAATCCCCTGATCTTGGATAGCTCAGGGTATGCCACGGTCTACCTGGCGAACAGTTCGTACAAGATAGTGGAGTACAGTTCGGGTGGAACCAACTGCGCCGCGGGAATACAGATTTGGAGCGCCGACAACGTAAACGCCTTCCAAATCGTCAACGGCTCACAGACGATCATTTTCGCCGGAGTGACATCCTACCCGAGCGGCTCACTTGGCGAAGTCGTTTATCGCACCGATCTTGGCTCGCTTTGCCTCTTTAACTCAGCGTGGGGATGCCTCGCCAACCTCAACTCAAATAACGTGTTCGCTGGCCTCACGACGCTGAACGGTGGGACATTCAACGGGAATTACGCGGGCAGTCCGAATTTCTCGGCGGGAGCAACTGGAACGTATTTTGGCAGTTCGTCAGCCAATTCTGCTGCATCTGGAGTGTTTCGCCTGGCGTCTGCTGACGTTGGCCCTTGCTGGCGCAACAACCTGAACAGCGCCGATCTGTGCATTTCGAAGAACACGAATGACCAGTTCTCGTTTCCGACCGCATTTCTGGCGATACCGCCGATCATTGGGAACCAGACTCCGAACACAATCTATACCTCGACACTGAACGTGACAGGGCCCATCGCGGAGATCAATGGAGTGCCCACGAGCGGGCCAAATGGTGTGCCGGGTATCTTCGGCCTGTCGAACAACACGGCGCAGGTAGCGAACATCACGAATCAGAGTTTGGTCGCGGTGCCGACGAGCGGCCTCTATCGCGTATCTTGCTACGAAATCGTGACCACGCCGGGCACAGTCAGCTCGACGCTTCCGAACTGCGTTATCAACTACACCGACGAGGACAACAACGTCGCGCAGACGGTGACGGTTGCCACGGGCGGTGGAGGAAACACCACGACCACGCTCGCTCAGGGAACGGCTGTCATCAACGCTAAATCCACGTCCGCGATTACATTTTCAACGACGGGCTACGCGACCAGCGGAGCAACGACGATGCAATACGCGGTTCGCGTGAGAGTCGAGGGGATTTGATGAAAAAACTACTCTTTCTTTTCTTGCTCTGCGCACTCCCGGCGTTCGGGCAGCGCAACTATTCCAATCCTCTCGGCGCGAATCTCAGCGTGCAGGACGCCGGAACCTGCTCAACCACGGGCAGCTTTGCATGGCAGTCTCTTCCGACGAACGCGGGAACGACGACCGTAAACCTCGCGGGGACATTCAACGCCACCGTGACGATCCGCGAGTCGAACAATGGCGGCGGAACCTGGACGACAGCAACGACTTTGGCGGCTGCGGGAACCAGCACTTTCAGCACGAATGGATTCACCGATCTGTGCGCGGACGTGACGACCTATTCAAGTGGAACGATCAACGTAACGATCACAACGGGCATTCTTCAGGTGCAGAGTATCGTCACTACTGGGGGCGGAAGCTCCGTCACCGGGATAGATCAGCTACCCCAAGCTAATCTGATGGCTGACTATCAGTTCCTTGCTGGTGAATCTCCTTGCTCTGCCCCGGACCACTCTGGCAAAAATCAGAATGTTACCGGCTGCGTTGGAGTCTCCCCCACGATCCAATCCACAACGGGAGGCTTAAGTCTTGTAGGCACGGGCGCGCTGAGCGTTCCTGCATCTCTCAATTCGGCCCTCTCCGCTCTGGCTTACGTCTGCTTTCAGCCCGGAGGTTTGACGCAAGCCGCGCAGCCGATCATTCAAGGAAACAATGGAGCATCCACATCAATCACTTGGGAGCTTTATCAGAACACGGCCTCGGATCCCTGGGGCAATGCGATCACTGGGAACTATCGCTTCCGCACGCTTTCAGTGGGAAACACGTTCAAATCTTCCTCGGTGGACGCTTTTGCCGGTTGCGGAGTGATCGCGGTTTCTTTTGATTCAACGGACCGTTTCTGGATCAACAACCAAGAAGTTCTGTATGCCCAGACCTTCACTTCGGCGGGACTGCAGACGGCAGGGAATTATCAGATCGGCGGCGTGTCCGGCGCGTACTCCACGATGACGATCTACGAACTGGCGTTTTACAGTTCGGTTCTTACGACGCAATCCGAAGCTCAGGCATCGCAGTTTATGAACTCGTTCGCGGCAACCCGGACCGCGTTCAATTCGAATCAAAATGCGCCCACGCAATTCCTTTCGACCACTTATCCGACTGACTCGAATAATCAGCTCGTGTGCCTCGGAGATTCACTCACGGCGGCAGGCGTTACGTACTGCAATTCTCTGACGGGAGTTGGGCAGCCCGGAAGTGCAGCGCAGCCTTACGCCAGCACGTTCCTGTTCAATATTTCCGATCAGGGATTGAGCGGGGCTGGAACTAAAATTCTGAACGTAACCGCGAATCACGTCGCGGGGACGCTCTATCGTCCACAGGCGCTCGCCAACGTGTTCCCCTTGTGGGCCGGGACGAACGACAACAACGCCAACATCAGCCTCCCGAACCTTCGCGGGGAGTGCGGGCAAATCCGAAGCTGGGGAGGCAAATGTCTCCTGCTCACAATGATTTCCCGCACGGGAGAGGATGTCACCAAGAACCAGCTTAATAATTCTCTGCGCACCCAGTGGTCCTCTTTTGCTGATGGTCTAGTGGACGTGGCGCAGAATGCGAATCTCGGAGCGGATGGGGCAAGTGCAAACGCGACGTATTTCAGCGATGGCGTTCACCTGACTGCCACAGGCAACGCCTTAGTCGCCGGTATGGTGCGCCGGGGAGTCAATCGCATGGTGGGAAACACTCCTCAGACTCCCCTGACTATACCACCTCAGTTTCAAAACTTGAACTATGTGACGGCGACATGTGGCGCAGGTGCCTCTTGTGCTGCTCCTTCCATCACCGTGACGGCGGGCGATCTTCTTTTCGTTGTCTGCGCAGGATTCAGCGGAGGAACGACGTTCAACCTTCCGACAGATTCAAAGACTCAGACATTCGTGTCCGTGGCCGCAAATGCCTACATCGGCGGAGCGGTCGCGGCGTTTCAGGCATTCTATTTCCCGAATGCGGCTTCGGGCGCAGATGTCGTCACTTGTAACAACTCAGCGAGCGTGAGCGGCAGCGTAATCGCGGTAGCTGAATATTCCGGGGTGGCGACAACCACTCCTCTGGACGCAGCGGCTACAGCATCAGGAGGCACCGCCAACTCGGTGCAGAGTGGAAACGCGACTTCCACAGGCAGTGCTGATTTGGCGATCGGGTACGCTGGCAGTCCTTTGGCGGTTTCCTATCAACTCGTTCCACCTCCGGGGACTCTGTTACGGTCCAGCACCGCTACGCCGAATGTTTTGACCGTGAACGACTACGTTTCAGGAACCGCTGGGGCGTACAACTCGGGAGCATTCGTTCCATCACCAGCGCAAACTGTAAATTATGCAGTGGGCTTCGCTCTATTCAAGCCTGCCGGAACTCCACTTCTCACCTATACTCTCTCGGATTACGACATCTATTCGCAATGCAACCCAACAGCAGGCAGCACAACGATCACGCTGCCAGATGCCACGGGCCTGACTGGGCAGGGGTTCACGATCACCAACACGCAGGCCAGCGGAGCCAATACCTGTACGATTGGCACGACAAGCTCGCAGAACATTGTCAGCTCCGCGGGATCGGCCACGACATTCACGCTCGCCAACGGTACTACAGCGCAGTTTATCAGCGTGCTGACTTCGCCGACGGCGGGCGGCGCGAGCTGGAGGAAGATACCATGAAACGTTTAGCATTCCTTATTGCGGCATTCGCATTCCTCTGCTCCAGTGCCCATGCCGCAATAACGCGCAACGGTCCTCCGCTGACTCTGGAAGGCAACACGTCGGGCGGCAAGATTGCCCTGCCTGTCGCCGCTGCGGGTGACATCGTTTGGTGCGGTGTGAATCCTCTGTACGGATCAACGGCAAGCTGCTCTTGCATCGGTGGCACCGCTCACGCGATGGATTCGCAGAGTTTTCATAGTCCGGCAATTTCTTCCTTCATTGTCGAAATGGCCCTGACGGGATGCGCCGTGGGTACGGATGTCATCACGATCAGTTCGAACGGCTCTCCCATCGAAGCTACCGTCATAGATATAACCGGGAATCCTTCGATAGACGTGTTTCTTATGAGCGGGCCTATATCCGTTGTGGCTGGAGGTTCCATTCCGACCGCTTCCCTCATGGCCGGAGCGGGAGATTATTGCCTGTCGTGGGCCACGGATGCCGCTGGGAATGGCGGTGCAGCACAGGTTCCAGTCGGCAAGGTGGGTAACCCGCCAGTCGCGGTGAACCTATTCTCGCCGGAAGGAAGTCCGAACGACGCGTACCCGGAGAATTTCTCGGACTACACGCAAAGTTCAGCGGGAACGGTTACTGCTGGCTGGCAATATCAAGGCGCGACGCCAGCCGGAGTTGTGCTGCTCGCCTGCTTCAAGCCCGCGCCGGTCGTGACGAGCATCCGTCTTTGCAGCACGATCGACGCTACTCAATGCATGAACTTCCCGGCGGGAGTCAGCACGTTTGGACTCAATATGTACATCGTAACGAACGGTGTGCAATCTGCTGCCCCGGTGATGACGAGTTCGCTCACAATTCTGCCGAGCCAATGAGGGAGCGGTGCTCTGTAATCCTAAGCAGGGACGATGCGCGCGGTGCGGCGGGAACTATGTCAGGCACATTATCGAATGGGAGCACGGAACGCCGAAGCCCTATTGCTGCGCGTGCTTTGAGGTCTTCGTAAAAGAGTTGCTCGAGATGTATAGGGAGGCAGCGGAGGCGACTGAGGTTGCGGGCCCGTCGCCTCCTTTCTGCAATGCAAGGGCTCGTACCCTTGCACATTAGAACAAGTCGAGCGTCTGATAGTCAAGTCGATGGATTACTGGAGGCCGGAATGCATACGCATTATATCTGGTTGATTCTCAGCGGTGCGGGAGGACAATATGTGTTCTCGGCCCTCGTAAGCTCGATGCCTCCCTACACGGGCGCTAACTACGGGATGAAATGGCTGTTCGCTTTCCTGCACCTGATCGCCGCGAATCTCGATAAGGTTCACGTGCCGGGGAGTGCCGCCGACATTGCTGCGATGCCTAGCAAGCAAAACAACCAACCATGAGCGTACTCGATCCAATTCGTACTAGCCTTGTCAAGCCATTGAAGCCGGGGGAATTGATGGGCTGGATACGCTTCGTGATTTTTGTCGGGCTTCTTGCGATTGGCTACGCGCAACTGTACGGCAGGGTTGGGGATTTGCAGCGCCAGACCACGAGAATCGAGCGGTACATCAGCAGCAAGGACCCCATGTATTGGCAATCTTCGCGGTCCATGACCGATCCGTGATTCACTTGAAGAATCTGAAAGCGCCAATTTGAACCGTGAACGTCATCTCAGCCGCCCATGAAGGCTCGGGGATGTCGGTGGAATAGTACGATGTTGCCCCTCCAGTCGGGTCCTGCGGCGTGTTCGTGAACAGATTGCAGATCGCTGGCCACACCGGATCATTCGAGGCGGGGAACTTGATCGTGTTCGGGTCTTTGAGGATCGTCATGGAGCTGTACTGCGCGGGGAACATCACCACAGCCACGTAGTCGCCGCCCTTGTTTCCGTTCCACCAGGCAGACTTCGATGTCCTGTTGATGATAGACCAGGCAACTCCAGCCTGAGCTGCGCTTTCCTCGCCGCGGGCCTCGCGCCATACACACAGCGCGGCCATGAATTGAGCATAGGTCATTTTTCCTTCCGAGTATCGGGGAACCGCAGTTTTCAAGAGGCCCAGTGCCAATTGTGCTGCGATCCCCCGATGGGTGTTAGACTCGGCTCCCTTCAAAATCGTTCGTGGCGTCGGCATCTCAGCCGAGGATGTGCTATTCAGAGATAAACTATCCCGATTACAGTCGTTGCCTCACGGGACCGAATCCCATGCACGCCCATTTTGCGCAGTGCGGTTCTTTTGGGCTACAGGATGGCAGTGTGCGCTCACGCCAACGATTTTCGGTATCTCCCTTTTCCCTGATCTCGGTTCCCAAAGAGTTTAATCGGGTACTTTTGGAATTTACTGCGTCCCGATTCCGTTCCCCTCTGGCCTGCACAGGGCCTGGTAGTGCATCTTGTAACCTGCTCACCCGTCTGCCGGGCGCGCCACGAAATCCATCGGAGAGCCGTCGCGGCAAGGAAGCTTGGGGGCTGCTCTCCAAGTCCGTAGACCCACCCTACGGTGCAACACGTCTAATCTCGGGGGACTCCAGGTTGCGATCCTGTCATTGTCCCCGGAGTTCCTACGCTCAGTGGACGTTACCCACCGGACCCACTTAAGGGTACCTGGCCCTGTGCTCAGGGCTATCCGAGCGCAGCGAACTCGTTAAGCGGCCGGCGGAGTGCTTTCCGGAACGGGAGTCGCTGGCGCTTCCAGATCGTTCATAATCGCCACGACCGCGTTGACAAGACCTGCCTTTGCCGCATTCGATACTGTAGTGGCTCCGGGGAAGCGTGAAGCGACCCAAGCGTCAATCTCGGGGCCAATGTTCGTCAGGACGGTTTCGAGCTTCTGTGCGCCGCCGCCCGTTGTGGTTCCAGCCGCCTGTACGACGCCCTCGGTGACGATGGCTTGCTTGGCGATGTTGTCGATCAGGTTGTCGGCTGCCATGATTTCAGGCGAGAACTGTGGAAGCATTGCTTCGGCCACCTTGCTCGCCGTGTCCGCAACCGGCGCCGCGTCTTTCGCTACGATACCGAGAACCTTGCCGAGAAATGAACCAACCTTCGAAAGCCAACTCTTCTTTTCTGGTGTTGCTGGCGTAGAAGCCATCGTTTCTCCTTTATTTTCCGAGTACCGAGATTTGCCCTGCTTGACTGCCGAGGCCCAAGACTGCTTTAAGATACGCCCATGCGCGATTTTTAGGTTTAACGAAATCATCGCGGAACTTGTCGGCTACGATCTGCACGTCTTTCGTGCTAGCCGCCAGATTTTGGCTCGAAAGGACCGCATTCGATAGAAGGGGTGTAAGTTGTGCTTGTAGTGAATCGCTCAATGACCCCATCTTTGTAGCCGACTCGGATAGCGCCGTCTCCGAAGTAGATAAAGTCAACTTCTGTTCTCTGATAAAATCCGATGACGAATCTTCCGTTTCCTGAAGTGACGTAAGCACGCCATTCAGGCTCGATTCGTCTGTCAGTGCTTGCTGTGCCAACTGATTCTCTGTTTTCGCCCATTCACGCGTACTCCGTTCCAGATTTGAAGATAAGCCTGCCACGATGCGGGTTGTTCGTGAGATGTCGGTCAACTGCGCGTTGATTCCGTGATTCGGATCACCGAAAGAGCCGTCGATTTGCTGGGCGACTTCATCCCCATGCCGCATCAGGTCGCTCGACTGCTTGGCAAGCTGCATTTCGTCCTTGCGTACCTGCCGCAGCGCCATCCCTGCCTCCGTGAAGGCGAAGGAGATTGCGCAGAGCGTCACGCACCCCAAGAGGGTTAGCAAGGTGCGGGGGAGGGTCATCAGTCCCACCATCCCATCCTCACGCTCATTTTGATTACTGCATACCCGATAGGCAAAACGCACAGGGATAGAATAACGATCCCGAGCGCAATCGAAAGCTCTTTCATCGGACTTGCGCCTCCATAAGTGGCTCAGGCTGCACGGGGCTCACGCTGCCCAACCTTTTGCCCACATATCCTCGATAATTCCCATCTCGCCCTTGCAGAAGTGCCAGAAATTATCCATCTCCTGCTTCCAATTTTGGCGAATCGAAGCTTCCATCCAAAGTGCCGTTGGGCTTCCATAGGGGCTTCGCATTAAGATGAATGCGGGCTCCGAACCATCGAAATCCAGCAACTTGATGACGTACAAATCAGCCTGCTCATCCATCTTCCCGTGGCGATGGAAGTTTACCCTCCAAAAACGCAATGTTCCTTTCCTCTTAGAGAACTTTGTCGCAGGCGCGGCACATTTGACCTCGATTTTCCATTTTCCGTCCACGAGCAGATCGAATTTATCGCGGTGCCCCGCCCTCTTCGCGTCATGCCCATAGATCGTGAGTATTTCGGCCACACTGGATTCGCCTTCCTTACCGCGAACGGTGCGGAAGGCAACTGGAGACGTGGGGTCTCCCGTCTTACATTTTCTTTGCAAATGGTAAACGCATAGTTTTTCTCTGGAATATGGATGAGTCAGTCTATCACACCCAGAAATGCGGCATGGAGAAGGAGCCCGATATGCCCAACGCTTATGGCCCCGTGGATTAACTGGAACGCCGGACCGCATATAGCGAGCGTGGTGATTGCGGCACCAACCCTTAGCGTAAGCTTCCTTTCCGCAGCCTTCAATGGAACAAAATGTTCCTTTGGCTTTTTGAGTCAAGCGAGGAAGACCATTTCTGCGGGCAAATTCGTAATGTGTAGAGCACAGGCCGTGTCCAACGGCTACCCGATCGCACTCAGGCAACATGCAAATCTTGCCGTACCGACTCTTCGGCATGGACAATGGCCCCCTGTCTGCGCTCTCGGTAATAATCCGTGTTGGCCTTGCGGCACCGTTTGCAACTGCATCCGGCGTTGTACGCCGCCCGCGTTCCGTGCTTGCTTCTGATTTTCCGCCTCTTTGTCTTTACCATACACGGATACCGTACCATGTTAGCGGGAACGTGTCTATAAAATAATTTGCGATTTCTCTTGATTTCCTGATTTACACGTGTATATTGGTCACATCGGAGGGAACCCAAATGCCAAGCAAGATTGACCGCAGCATCGAGCAAGCAGCCGAAGCAGTCCGTTTCTTCACCGAGCGCAAGTCTGTGGACCCGCTGGAGCACCCTGAAGTGCTGCTGGCGAGGCCCATCAACAAATTCCAGCACTCCCATTGCATCAAGTGCGGGACGAAGCTGGAGCCGGGAGTGCCACGCGACACAGGCAAGGGAATCTACTACGACAGCTCGGCGACGTGCGGAAATTGCAATTCCGACAGGAACGAACGGCTGGCGTGTGGTTTGGAATAGCCTAGCGGCCCGAACTTCGATCCGAGTTGATTTGTAATTCTGTTGAGCGAAAGGAAAAGGGGATGGCGAAAAATACGAGCGTGGTTGATCTTATCACCATGTCGCCGGAGAAGTTGCAGGAAAAGGTGATCGCTGGAGTGATCGAAACCGTTTCGGATCGCTTATTTGATGCGGAAGAACTCGACATCGCATCGATGGTGAAGGCAGCGGTGCTCGAAGAAACATCGGACGCGATCAAAGCCAAGATAAGCCGGGAATTGTCCCAAGCGATAAAGGACGGCATCGAAAATCTGACGTTTCCCGTCACGAACAGTTATGGAGAAAAGAAAG
>Ga0335083_10000934_pt1 | contig 41775 bp, 36 predicted proteins | sample Lox_Sample_42_FD_206716 | JGI IMG/M metagenome (GOLD analysis project Ga0335083, IMG submission 206716) | Soil microbial communities from Loxahatchee National Wildlife Refuge, Florida, United States - Lox_Sample_4.2 | ecosystem: Environmental > Terrestrial > Soil > Wetlands | place: USA...
GGAAGAGTACTGGCTGATGAAGACAGGCTCAGCGCCGGAGGCTGGAATCGACGGCGCCATTCTGCGCAACAAGGACTCTCAGCCACGGACGGTGAACTCAATCTCAGTGGATTCGGTGGATGACTTTGCCCTTAAGGTCGAAGGACACGGCGGTCAGGTCGTGGTCCCCAAGATGACTATCCCGGGAGTCGGCCACGTCGTGTATTGCAAAGACACCGAGGGAAACATTTTCGGCATGTTTCAGGCCGATCATTCCGTGAAATGATTACGACGTGGCTGGTGAAGCCGCCTCGCTGACCACTCGGAGCAGTGCGTCAGGGCCGTCCGCTCCGACCACATAGCGGTCCGCCTCGACCTCCGGCCATTCGCCGTAGAGGTGAACCACGTAAACCACCTTCACATCCCGATGGCTGTCGCGGAACAGCCGAATAGCCTTGCGAGCGGTGGCATCCGGGAGGCGATGGCAGATCAACAGCACATCGAATGGCCGTGGCGACGCGGCTTCCTCCAGCGCCTCTTTTTCCGTGCTGAGCGCCAACACCTCATGACCGGCCACTTCCAGGACTCGCTTGCGGAACAGAGAAAGTTCCTGGTCTGTGCTGAGGGACAAGATCTTCATTGTGAGCGTTTCCAGATTGGACCTGAATCCGGTGCTTGCAAAGGATATCAAGATACCATCGCTGATCGCGATCTGTCATCGTACCCTTGCGGGGACGCGGCTGTATGCAACTTGACACGGTGCTGCGGAATTACGATGTAAAGCGCTTGGCGGCTACGCTGGCGGACGGGACTCTGCTCGTCGCACTATCGTCCGGTTCAGCCGTTGTGATAGCTTGGAGCGAATGAAAGGTGGGTGCGAGGGCCGCATATGGAGTGCTTCTCCGGTCAGTCGCAACAGCCAACGTAATTGATCACGCAGTCGGAACTCTGCATGGGATCGATGGAATGTTGAACCGGCCTCACGGCCGTTCACCTCGCGCCACGGGCATTTCCAAAACTTGCGTCGCATCCTGCATACCCCGGCTGAAATGGCCACATTTCTCAGCGACGAGCAGATGCCGTGCAGCAGCTCCCGGATATCGGCCGGATCAAATCAGCGCGCTGGGATTTCCTTTCCTTGCTGGTCCTGATCATTGCAGTCTTCCTATCGTTTCTGACATCACCCCGAGCAGGCGACTTTTGGTGGAGTGACGCGCCGCGACATGCCATGGACGGAGTGTTCTATTACGACCTGGCTTGCAGCCTGCCCTTGGTGCACCTGAAGCAGTGGGCGATGAACTACTACATTCAGTATCCAGCCACTACAGTGCTTTTCTATCCGCCGCTGTTTGCCTGGGTTGAGGCTCTATTCTTCAGCGTCTTCGGAGTGTCACAGAACACAGCACAGCTGACGGTCAGCGCGTTCCTGCTTGCGACCGCATCCGGAGCATATTTCCTAGCGCGGCGCTGGGTTGCCCGAGTCGCTGCCCTTTCGACCGCACTCTTGTTGATCGGGACACCCACAATGGCGCTGTGGGGACGGCAAGTTATGCTTGAGATACCTGCATTCGCATTCCTGATGTGGAGCACCTATTTCTTTTTCCGATACCTGGACTCCGCTAAAGCTGGCGACTTGTATTGGGTGGTTGGGTTCGTCCTGGCCGCAACCTATACCAAGCAATCCACTGTTTTCATCGCTGTTGTTTATTTGCTGACACTGTCCGTCGTGCATCGGAGGACCTTGTTTCAGCGCCGAGAGGTGTGGCGGTCGGCTGCCCTTTTCTGCGTTGGAATTGCACCCCTCGCTTTGTTTACGTGGTTTTGGGGGCGGCTGAATGTGCAGCAGGCGATGGGAGGGAGCTGGGTGGAGAACTCCCGGACGACACTCTCCGGGTGGTTCTATGTCGCACGTCAGTGGCCGCGCCAGGTAGGTTGGGCTGTATTGGCCCTGGCGTTGGTCTATGCCGCAGGAGCCACGCTTCGAAAAGAATGGCGGCTGCCAAGACCTGCAGGATTCTTCTTTGCGGCGTGGGTACTCACGGGGTATGTATTCTTTACCCTCATCGCCCTCAAGCTTGAGCGATATACGATATTCCTGATCTTCCCCCTAGTTTTCTTTTCGGTACTTGCGATCGTCCGAGTTCTCCCAGGCAAGGTCGCTCCTTTCGCAGCTGTCGTTGTCGCAGTTAGCATTTTCGCTAACACGTTGTTCCGGGACCATGTCCCCCATGTATCCGGATACCGCACCGCCGCCCAATACGTTTGCTCGATTGCTCCTCCCAACAGTGTGATCCTGTTCTCGGGTTTGCGGGATGGGTCCTTCGTGTTTAACATCAGAGCGCTGCCGCAGTGCAAGGACTTAAGTGTCATACGCTCGGACAAGCTATTGCTGATGGTGCAGGGAGGCCGGCGTATGTTCGGGGTCAAAGAGCTTGGGGTGAGTGAAGACGAGCTCAACAATTTGGTTGGCCGCTACGGCGTGCGCTACGTCGTTCTAGAACCAAGTTTCTGGATCGACTTGCAATCCATGCAGATGCTGGTTCGAGCATTGCATCGTGACCAATATCAACGACTGACCACGATTCCTATAACCGGTGATCGCGAACGCGATGAGTCGCATTTGGAGATTTATCAGAATGTGGGCCCGGTATCACAAGAAAAAAGGCTAATCCGGTTTGATCTGCCGGCTTTTGGGATCGCTGTACAGGGCGAAGTCGGACAACCGAAGTAGAACCCAAGTCAGCCTAATATCCGAAACGTATGTACAAATGCGGGATTGCATCAGCTCCCTCCTGTTCGTGATGCGTTAGTTGTCGAGTCTAGCTCGCAACGAGGGCGCACCGGATTCTCGATCGTGGGGCTCTGACACAGCCCGCACGAATGTTCCAATTTTAGCTAGCCTTTTCCGTTGCGACCTGAAACCCGGGATTTGCTGCAGCCTGTCGCTCCATTCAGCACAATCCGCGATTCGCAGACGGAACCTAGGTTTGTGTGGCCGGTCGCCGCACATGTAAACTGAGACCAACTGACCTCACGATCTTTGCGCAACCATTTCATGCGTGTAATACCCGAGTCCAGGAAGTCCATTGTGATGGGCGCCGTTGCTTTCGGCGCTGTTGCGATCATCCTCCTTGTCGTTGCGCTTTGGCGTTCGCAGAGAACTAAGTCGGCTCCGGTTGCGGCCTATGTGGGAGAAGAGCGTTGCCTTCCGTGCCATGCGGAACAAGTGCGGGCCTGGCGGACCTCCCATCACGCCCAGGCCATGCAGGCGGCCACCGATTCGACAGTTCTGGGCGACTTTAACGATGGCCATTTTGCTGACTCCACCTTCTTCAAGAAGGATGGTAAGTTTCTTGTTCGCGCCTCCAGCGGCGGTAGTGAACCCCAGGATTACACAGTCCTGTATACGTTCGGTGTCTATCCAGTGCAACAGTATCTGCTCCCGTTTCCTGAGGGCCGGATACAGACCTTTGGCGTAGCTTGGGATTCACGAGGCAAAGACCAAGGAGGGCAGCGCTGGTTCCATCTCAATTCTGGTGAAAAGGCGTCGTTCGATCCACAGAGCTGGGCCCGGAGAGATGCCACTTGGAACTACGCCTGCGCCGACTGCCATTCCACGAATGTGCAAAAGAGTTACGACCTTGCCAAAGACAGCTACGCCACCAAATGGTCGCGCATCCACGTTTCGTGTGAAGCCTGCCACGGCCCTGGGTCGAACCACATAGCGTGGGCGCAAGCTCAAAAGAAGGGCGCGCGCAATACTGGTTACGACGGTCTGGTCGTGGACTTAAGGCCAGCCAAGGGATCGTGGTCGAGCCTGGAGCCGTGGGAAGTGAAAACCAAGCACTGGCAAGGGCAGGTCCGCTCTCAAAACGAGATCAATACCTGTGCACCCTGTCATTCCCGCAGACAGAGGATCGTCAGCAACTATCAGCCTGGGCAGCCCTTTCTCGACGCATTCGTGCCCAGCCTGTTGGAGGAAGGCATCTATTCTGCCGACGGTCAACCTCTCGACGAAGACTACGAGTGGGGCTCTTTCGTACAGAGCAAGATGTATCGCGATGGCGTAACTTGCTCGGATTGCCATGAACCTCACAGCGGCAAGATGCTCGAAACGAACTCGAACGCGCTTTGCGGTGAGTGCCATGAGCCCGGTTCCTTCGCCGGCGAAAATCATCATCATCACAAGACTGGAAGCGCGGGCGCGCAATGTGTGAATTGCCACATGGTTCCGCGGACGTCGATGGTGGTGGATGTGAAGCATGATCATGCTTTTCGTGTGCCACGTCCGGATCTTTCAGTTACCTATGGCACGCCCAATGCTTGCAATCAATGCCACCGTGACAAGTCCAGCGGCTGGGCTGCGGACATGGTGGTTAAGTGGTATGGTTCCGGCCGCAGGCAAGAGCCGCAATTTGTCGGAGCAATTGATGCCGGCCGCCGAGGGCTGCCCAATGCGGAGCGGGTCCTGACATTGTTGATCGCGGACACGACCAAACCAGGCATCGCGCGGGCGACCGCGCTTCAGTTGCTGCGTAACTATTTGACTCCTTTCTCCCTCCCTGTCATTCAAGGTTCGCTCGGAGATGACAACGCTGTGGTGCGCCGGGAAGCGGTGAAGGCACTGGCAGCGCTCTCCCCCCGAGACCGGGCCCGGCTGGCTGCCCCGCTCCTGACGGATTCGATTCGTTCTGTTCGTATCGAGGCGGCACGCTTGCTGGCCGGGAGCGCGGACCTCTTGCAGCCAGTGCAGAAGCCGGCCCTTGAACAGGCGATTGCAGAGTTAATTGCAAGCACGATGGTGTCTGCGGAACGCCCGGAGAGCCACATAGAGATCTCGCTGTTGTACGCTCAGATGGGACGTGTGGGCGATGCGGAAGCTGAACTGAAAACCGCGTTGCGCATAGATCCAGACTTTGTTCCGGCCATGCTCAAACTCGCCGAGCTGTGCCGCTCCGAACGACGCGACGATGAAAGTCAGCAGTGGCTCGAAAGGGCGATCGCTGCGGCTCCCAACGCGGCAGAGCCAATCCACACTCTAGGTCTGCTTAAGCTAAACCAAAAGCAATACGCTGAGGGAATCAGTTTTCTTGCCAGAGCGGCGGCGCTCGAGCCGAACAACGTCCGCTATAGCTATGTTTACGCTGTGGCGTTGAACGCCAGCGGACACGTGGACGAGGCCATTGCAACGTTGCAACAGGCTCATCAGAGACGTCCGGCGGACCGTCAGGTACTCGTTGGGTTGATCGCGTTCGAACGTGACACGGCGAACCTGCCAGCGGCAATTTCTTATGCACAGCAACTGGTTAATCTGGCCCCCAACGATGTCAGCGCGAATGCCGCGTTGTCTGAACTGCGGGTGGCGAATGATCCCAAGACGTATCAGTACTGGGTGGTTGTCGGAGATGCACAGCGCAACCGAGGCCGTTTGGGGGATGCCACAGGGGCCTACCGGAAAGGATTGGATATGGCCTTGGCCGACCTGGCCGGTAACCCGCGACACGGTTCTCCCCATGTGTATGTGGCGTATTTTGCAGCAAGGCTGGGCGACAAGGCAACCGCTGAGCAAGAGATTCAACAAGCCATGGAGTGGTCGCCGGGCGATGACAAGGTGCTTCGGCGTGCGGTGTTGACCTACGAAGCACTCGGTGAACGGGATCGCGCGATCGACGTCCTCAATGGAGCTGCTCCGCAACTTCTGAATGACCTGGACCGTCAACCCGACCTGGCAGACTTCCGTCAGGATGCGCGCTTTCAACAATTAATAGCCAAGAACCAGAAAGCGGGGGGAAAGTAACACTCGTGAGGATTGCGCTCAAGATCGGTACGTGGGTCTGGCTTGTTTCCTTGGGAGCTACCAGGTCGCGATTCTCCATAGGAACAGAACGTACTGGTTAGCTGATGCACAAGGCAATTGCGTGGCCGCCATCACAGCGGTTGCTGATTGACTCCCTAGGGGCGGAAAAGGCAGATTCATGTGGTCTTATCTGTCACTGGGGGCAACCTTACGAAGGGCTACAGCATCTTACATCTGGTAACTGCGATGCATCGTGGCAGTGAGCTAGTCTGCACGAGATCGCAACTACCTGTTAAGCAATCGAGCTTTAAGTCACTGACTCGGGCTATTACCCAAATGATCATGCGAGCCTCTACTATTACAATCGCTATTGCTATCGTCCTTGGCCAGTCCACTTCCGGAGCATGCCAGAATATCGGTATTGTGCCTGGAAGCACCGAACCGCGCATCCAGCTTACTGGGGAAAATTTCCAGATCTACTCCAACGGAACTTACTTCACAGACTTCGTTCCTGGGCGGACTATGAGCCGCTATGGTGTGTTGGGGACCGATCTCGGATACCCAGTAGTTTATCCGGACAAGATTGTCTTCCTGTTCGGGGATACCATGGCGGTTACGACAAGCCCAAAGAGGTTGGAGGGCAAGCCGACAGGGCGACGCGGGCGTGAGCCTGGAATGCCTGTACCGGTGACTACAGGTGGCCCTGTTTACTACCTCGATCATGACCCCGATCCTGTTCGACCTAACGATAGCATTGGTTATATTCCTAATACGGACCTCAGCCAGTGTCATTACATCTTGCAGGTGCAAGAGCAGCTCCAGAAGGGCAATTCACATCCCTCGGTCCCCACCAGCTCCTGTCCGGCGATACAGTTCTATGAGAATCCGCACCATGGACCCACCGATCACCCTTTCATGGCGACGAACATCTCGGGTCTGCAGCCCAGCGAAGGACTGGGACCTTATAGAGTCCCAACTGGCGCCCTCGACTATAACGGTAGTCTTTACATGTTTTACGTAGTTGATATTCAGGAAGCGAAGCCGCGTCTGGCGCTGAAGTCGATAGTAGCGAAAGCTGATCAGCCCCACACCCAGTGGAGTAATAAGCAGCCCCCCACATTTCACCGGCTGTACACAGTGTCCACACACCCGATGGTTGAGGATGTCAGTAAGCCACCATCGGAAGAAGGTAGCTATGGAAAATTCATGTTCAACCCGGTGGTTACTCTCGACGCGGCAACGATCTCAAGTGCAGGCTTAACGAAGGGACTTCCGTCAAGCCTGCAACACGCCGCCCAAGTCGTCTTCATATTGGGCAGCTCGTGGAACTACAACCGGAGCAATCTATACTTGGCGGCGTTCAACGTCGCCGACGTCGAGGCAGGCACGTCCAAGTGGTTCTATTACACCGGACAGGACCATGGGGCCAACTCGTGGTCTAACGATGAGAAAATGGCAGCGCCGCTTTTGACAGGCACACCCAACGTTGGGAACCATTCAGTAGTTTGGAACGCAACCCTTCACCGTTTTGTTTTGATGTACGGTATTTTGAATAATGGCAGGGTCGTAGCCCAAGTATCTCCGACGCCATGGGGACCATGGAGCCCTCCGATGCTCGTTTTAGGCTCGCAAAGCGATTGGGCCAGACGGCTGATTCACCATCCCAGCCAGGACCCCATTGTGCGCAATGTAATTCCAGTCCATGGTCCCGCCGGAAGAGTGCTTGATGTTTCCAAAGATACTATGGGCGTACCTTACGGTCCGAACTTGATCGACAGGTACACTACAAACGGCGATGGCTCGGTAACCGTTTACTTTACCATGTCAACATGGAACCCCTATGAGGTATTTGTGGTGAGCACAACCTTCAAGGCTGGAAACTAGAGAGGATAGGAATTGCGGTGAGGCAGAGCAGCACCGCACGACCAGAAGTACATCCAGCCGTGCGGTGCCGGAGGAAGCGATCTACGATCAAGGGTTAATCGCAGTGTACATATCCTGCATGCGGAAGGTACGATAGCTATCTTCTGCGGCATTGAGGGAGAAGATGAAGTTGCCTTGCTGGTCCATCTCCACCGTTTGGGTGAGGGGGTCGGTGCCGGAATGTTGGGGGCCACCGATGAAGCCGGAATCACACATCAAGTTTCCGTTCTTCAATATCTGCGCACTTCCTAGGGCCGGGGAATAACTCAACACATCCCCATTCGTGTTCAGATTGGCAATTAAGTCTGTCTCGTCGACAGCCAGAATGTGGCAACGGCTGTCGCCCTGGGGATCGTATTCCGCTATGCGGGTATTGCCATCGTCAAAGAGCGTAAGCACCCGGAAGTTACCAAACAAATAGCCCCCGAACTCGATTTCTGCATCGTGCTGGTGCGAGAACCAGGGATAGCCGAGATCGGGGCCACCCGTGCCGATGGTGAAGAGCGTGAAGGAAGGTAACGGCGCGCCACCCGGTCCGCCAATTGGACCACCACCGAGCTTCCAAACGATGTGTCCGTCTCCGGCGGCGTAATTGAAGTTAACCTTGAGTACAACGTCCTGGTGCCGGATTGAGATGATGATGTTGCCGTCATAGGGGGTGTACTGAAGAGAATTCGAATGTGTCCAGTCGTTAGCCTGGGTGAACTGCTGACTAAAGGGTTCACACCCTGCCCCGCCATGCATACAGGTCTCACCCAGGATCGCCTCCTGATTGATGTCGAGGAAAGCAAAGGAATCCCAAGCCCACACTACATTGAGGTTCTGGTCAAGCACGATGATTTCGTCACCGAGAACATCCACAGGATTCTGAGGGGTACCACCCTGGCAGTCAGTGCAAATCTGCTCCGCGGATCCAAGGGCGAGAATATAACCATTAGGACCCGAGCCGTCCGGTGTGGTAATCAGGCGTGCTTCGTGGTGCAGGCCGGTGATCGGACGAATCCCCAGAACGGCGAGCTGCTCATTCACCGCGCCGACAGTGGTCTCCAGTACAGGGTTGCCAGCTAAGTCCACTTCTTGAATACCTGCTACATAGGTGTCATTACCACCCAGGAAGCCCCAAGAGTTGCCCCCGGGCTCAGTTCTTACCGGACCTAGGAGTCCGTACCACAGAATATTACCCGCAAGGTCGACTGCGGCCGATGTATAGACCTCGCCGTGCACTGGGATGGGCACTACGCTATGGAGCGTTATGGGCTCTTGAGGGTCACTCGTGGTTCCTGTGGAGCTGAATAACGGGAAATCCAGATTCGAAGGAATTTGACCGGTAGTGAAGGAGAAGTCAGCCCCCCTGACCCGGAGCACCCCCGCGGGGCTATGAGTCTCCCAGTGCATCGTGTATGTCGTACTAGGATACATTCCTGCAATGTAGAAATTCATGCTTGTCGCATCCGGATTTTGCGACTGGGGATTGTAGCGGCAAGGCACTGGGTTGGTTGTCATAGGGGTGGTGATGCCGCCAGGCGGCGTAGTCTGTGGTGTGAATCGGACAATCATGTAGTTTGGCACTTGACATGATGGGCCGCTGAACAGCGCCACCAAGGGATGATTGGTAGGATTCACAGCAGCATGTACGGATGTCCCGTTCGGCAGCCGTGTGGTGAGCGTGTACGAGGCGGTTGTCGAACCGGAAGTACCAGCGTGCACATTCTTTACCGTGGCGCCGATGGTGAAGATACCCTCAAAAGAACTTGGCGTCCAAGTCCACGTCTTGGAGTGTCCATAGCCTTTCTTAACCTGCACGGGGCTTCCCTTAGGCTCCGCGCTGAAAGTATATTCGTAGGTCGGATTTGGGTCGGGGTCACCGATCACGGTGGCGGTCCACGTAATGGTAGTTCCAAGCGGTTGCGGCCCGGCAGGGTTGGGAATCAGACTCACATGCAGATCGGCCATGAGCGGACTCGCCCCGGCTACTAACAGGCAGCAGAACAGAAATGGCGTGCGAATTTTCACGTTAGACCTCCCCTCGTGGTTGGCAAGTTGTTATTGTGTAAAATCCTTTGTTGTGTGACGAATGGTGGAAATTGGCCCCCGACTATAAAGGGCCTGACCTGCGTTGTCAAGAGAATTCTGATAATATGTCCGTTCACTTGAATGAGGCCTTGCTAGTATTTGCGTCCTTCAATCAGTAATGGTTTCACAATAGACCTCAGTTTCAGGATTTAGAAAGACACAGCCTTGGCTGGCTGCTCTCGATACTAAGATCTAGAGTAACTTTACCTTAATAAGTAGTTTAGCCATAGATTAATGAACGCTATTAGCTTCAATGTCCGACTCGAGAAGGGAACTAAATGAAAACCTTAATCACCGGCATAACCGGCATGATTGGACTACACTTCGCCCGCGCCGCTCAGGAGGCGGGTTGGGAAACCTTTGGCATCGCCCGTAATAGCGCTTCCAGCCGCCTTGCGGCGATAGAAGACTCTTCAGTCATTCGATGCGACATGATGGACTATCAAGCGCTCGACGATGTCTTTCGTTCCATTAAGCCCGATGTAGTCATACACTTGGCAGCGCAGGCATTTAACGGCACGTCCTGGAAAATGGAGTGGTCCACGCACCAGGCGAACTATTTGGGTACCGTAAATGTCCTGCGGTGCTGCCGGATGATCGTACCTGATGCTAAAATTCTGATCGCCTGCAGTAGCGCCGAATACGGCGACGTGAAGCCAGAGGACTGTCCTTTACAGGAGGACCGTCCACTGCGTCCCATCAGTCCCTATGGTGTCACCAAGGTAGCCACTGAGGCTCTTGGCTTTCAGCACTTCCACAACTACCAAATGCAGGTTTACCTACCCCGCCTTTTCATCCACGTCGGCACCGGCCATCCACCGGCCACTGCTATTCAGAATTTTGCGCGCCAGCTTGCCCTCATTTCCAAAGGACGTCTAGCTCCCGAAGTCCGCGTAGGAAATCTCAACACGGCGCGCGACTTCATTGACGTTCGCGATGGCGTCGCGGGAATGACCCATTTGCTGGCCAAGGGGCCCGTAGGCCAGCCCGTTAACGTTTGCACTGGCGAAGCAGTGAGCATCCACGAGGTTTTGCATACCCTCATTGAGATCTCAGGTCAAAAGGTGACGATCATTCCAGATCCTAAGTTGACTCGCCCCTCGGACGAGCCCCTGCTCCTGGGTGATAACAGCAGGCTTAAGAGCCTGGGGTGGAGACGCCAATACTCCATGCGACAAACCCTCGAAGCCGTCTATGCGGACTGGCGGGCCCGCATTTGAGCTGCACCTGGACTATTCGCATAGGCCACATAGGTTTGCTCAATTCCTTCTCGGAGCCCGATTCGAGATTTCCACCCCAGCGACGTCAGCCGTGAAACATCCAACAACTTGCGCGGCGTGCCGTCCGGCTTAGAAAGATCGTGAACGATTTTGCTGGGGCAGCCGACCACATCCCGCACCAAAAGGGAAAGGTCGAGGATGCTGATGTCCTCCCCAGTGCCAACATTGACAATCTCGTCCGCACTGTAGTGCTTCATTAGAAAGACCGTGGCATCCGCCAGGTCATCAACATGAAGAAATTCACGCCGGGGTTGACCCGTACCCCACAGCACTACCTCCTCATCATCATTGAGCTTGGCTTCATGAAACTTGCGAATCAGTGCGGGAAGTACATGGCCGCCATCGAGATCGAAGTTGTCGTTTGGCCCGTAGAGGTTGGTAGGCATCAAACAGATCCCGTCAAAGCCATACTGCTGGCGATACGACTGCACCATGCGAATCCCGGCAATCTTGGCAACTGCGTACGACGCATTGGTCTTCTCCAGAGGTCCAGTCAGCAGATATTCTTCACGGATGGGCTGAGGAGCGTCTCTGGGATAAATGCAAGACGACCCTAAGAACAACAGTTTCTTCACGTGCCAGCGCCATGCCCCGTCAATGACATTGGTTTGAATAAGAAGATTATTGGTGACGAATTCAGCCGGCCGCGTACTGTTGGCAAGGATTCCACCTACTTCGGCGGCGGCCAGAAACACGAATTCCGGGCGGGCGGCGCGGAAGAAATCTTCCACAGCCGCCTGGTCGGTTAAGTCAAGCTCATCTCGAGTTCGGCAGATCAGGTTGGTATAACCCTCTCGCTTCAACCTGCGAGCAATGGCCGATCCCACCAGTCCGCGATGTCCGGCGACGAAGATTTTGCTGTTGTTAAACATGGCTCGTTTTCACCCTGTGTCCTGCCTCTTTCAACGTGTTTTCCTGCCGGGCCAGTTCAGCGTCATGCCTGACCATCATGCCCACAAGTTCGTTGAAGCTGACTTTCGGCTTCCAGCCCAGCACACGTCGGGCTTTCGAGGAGTCGCCGTGGAGAACGTCAACTTCGGCCGGTCGCATATAACGCAAATCGGTTCTAACGTGTCGTTTCCAGTCCATGTCTAACTGCTGGGCAGCTTCGTCCAGAAAATCTCGGACGGAGTACGATTCGCCAGTAGCGATCACAAAATCGTCAGGGGTCTTGCCCTGCAGCATGAGCCACATCGCCTGTACATAGTCACCCGCAAAGCCCCAATCCCGCCGGGCCTCCAGATTGCCCAGGTAAAGGTAGTCCTGATGCCCATACTTGATCCTGGCAAGACCCCGGGTGATCTTGCGCGTGACGAAAGCCTCACCGCGAAGGGGGGATTCGTGATTGAACAAGATGCCATTGCAGATGAAGATGCCGTAAGCCTCGCGGTAGTTCACGCACTGCCAATGGGCAGCCAGTTTGCTGACGGCGTAAGGACTGCGGGGATGGAATGCGGTGCCTTCGCTTTGGGGCGGAGGAGCGGCGCCGAACATCTCCGAGGAACTGGCCTGGTAGAGCCGCACCGGCCTTCCGGAGTCCGCATAGTCCCGAACCGCCTCCAGCAGGCGCAGCGTCCCCCCCAAAACCACATCGGCGGTGTACTCGGGCTGTTCGTACGATACTCTGACGTGCGATTGGGCGGCCAGATTGTACACTTCGTCCGGTTGCACCTTGAACAGAACCGTCCGAAGAGAACTGCCATCCAGCATGTCGCCGTGATGAAGGGTCAGTAACGCATCCGGGTCATGAGCATCACTGTAAAGATGCGCGATCCGAGCCGTGTTCAGACTGCTACTCCGCCGCACGATTCCGTGGACGTGATAACCCTTTTGCAAGAGAAATTCGGTGAGATATGCCCCGTCTTGACCGGTGATTCCGGTAATGAGTGCCCGTTTCATGTAGACCCTTGTAATTCGCTGGGTGGCAGCACGACTTCGGCGAAAGTATGGACGCCCCACGGTGGAAGATGCAGTTACGCCTTCAACTTACGGCAAAAACAACCCCAAAACGCCAACCGAGTCGGGAGCCAAGAGATGCCCTTATCGGACTCGACTCGCGGAACTGATTCTGCTGGCCGGGTTTCAGAGAGACCTCCCGACCCAAAAAACGCTTGCCGCAGAGCGTAGTCCAACTCCGCCCCAACGTCAAGACTTTGAGCAGCCGACAGATGTTGACTTCGAGGGCCACTATGCTCCAGCCAGCGGATCCCGCCCGGGACTCTATTAACGAACTCTGCCACGAAGCAGGGCCGAAGGTTGCAGAATTTTCCAGCGAAAGAACAACGGCCAGAAGTAGGCGTAACCGGGTGACGAGTGGCAGCATGGCAACATGCAATTTCATCACAGCCCACCTCTCTCAGATTTTGTTCAGGTCGCAACAAGGAGTTACGACCCCAGAGCGCCAAGTCTCCGGATCCAAACAAGTACCCTCTGGACTGCAATTGGAGTTCCCATCCATATAGTGCAGAAAACAAGCACAAAGCGACCAGTTAGGTCACTTTTTCTGCAATGATTTACCGCCCAAGGTCCATTATTTTTCCATTTTCGGCATTAAGATGTTACAAAAATCAACGCTGTATAACACCAAAGGTGATCAACGCCAGTGCCCTTATGTGCTTGTTACGGATCGCTTGAGGAACGCACTCCCCTACTGACTACAGCCGAAGCATCGCTGAGATGGTGCTCGAAGGATCGCTGTTCATCACGGATTCTCGGAAGCGGCAGTCGAGCGAGTCTGCGGATGCGCGATATACTGGAAAGTCCGGGATCCACATCCTCAAACTTAGCTGAATGCCGACCAAGCCTAACCGAAGAGACGCCATCCGCTCGGCTCTGGGGGCGGCTGGATTCGCGGCCCTCCAAAGCCGAGAGGCTTACGGAGCGCCGGTTCCAGCGAGCAACACATCTGCACTCGGGACCGGGTTGGGCCATCTGCCCCTGCTGGAGACATGGACAACCCGGTCCGTATCGCCGGAGAATCCCACCGGTGAAAAGGGGACGGGAGCGACGGCCATCCCCAAGGTGGGGGACCCCGATCTCCCGTTTGCTGGCGCGGCCCAAGACTTGGGCCGCGGTTGGAAGGTTCGTCCGTTCCTCAAACCCAAGGCTGGCGAAACTGTCACTATCATGGATGTGGCAGGGCCCGGGGTCATCCAGCACATATGGATGGCGACTGAAACCAACTGGGTCGGTAACGGTCGCGCGTGCATCTTACGTTTCTACTGGGACGACGAGGTATCTCCCTCGGTCGAGGTCCCGCTCACAGATTTCTTCGCCGTAGGCCACGACCTGTTCGCGACGGTAAGTTCCTTGGCCATTGTGGTCAACCCCACTTCTGCACTGAATGCCTACTGGCCCATGCCGTTTCGCAGGCACGCGAAAGTTACCTTTACCAATGAGGCGGAAAAGGACCTGTCCCTGCTGGCCTATCAGATTACTTACGCGTTGGCTCCAGTGCCTCAGAAAGCGGGTTATTTTCACGCCCAATGGCGGCGCGGTCTCACACAGCGAAATCATCCGGAGCACTGGATTCTGGATTCTGTGCGCGGCGAAGGCCGGTACGTGGGTACTTTTCTCGCCTGGACCCAGCTTTCCGAAGGCTGGTTCGGAGAAGGCGAAGTCAAGTTCTTCATTGACGGGGATCGCGATTTTCCCACGATTTGCGGAACCGGTACAGAAGACTACTTCGGGGCGAGCTACGGCTTTCCCACAACGTTCACCGGACCCTACTCCGGCAGCACTCTAAGGACCGACGGCAAGACGGGGCCGCACAAATGGAGCCTCTACCGCTGGCATATCATGGACCCGATTTGCTTTCGGCAGGATCTCCGCGTGTCAATCCAGGCCTTGGGTTCGCCGTCCAGCGGCCGGTATCGGCCCCTGTCCGACGACATCGCGTCTGTGGCCTGCTGGTATCAGCAGGAGCCACATGCCCGGTTTCCGCCGTTTCCACCACTCGATAAGCGCTGGCCACGCTGAGACACCCAGTCGGGTTCACCGGATGTCGGCCAAATCTTCCAGCCATGCGTCCACCAACTGCAACTCCCTCTCTGGAATGACGGCGATCCTGACCAGTTCTTCATAACAGGTCCGAAGGTTCTCGGAGACCTTTTCCGCGCCGGACCGCAGATTCAAGGCCCCGAGTGCCTCTACGATCCTGCGATTGTGCAGATACCCGGGCACCTCGTCTTCGAAGTCGCGTATGAAACTGTGCACGTTTCGCTGTTGGTCCACTTCGGGCGGGTGAAATACCAGTCCGTATCCCAGTTCCCACAGGCACCGCTGAGCCACAAAGCCGCGCCAGATATCTGTCATTCGAAAAGAGCAATAGCTGGGGAGATACAGCAGCGGATACGCTTGCGGCCACCACCATGTGGTTTGGCTATTGAATGGGCACCATGTCTGCGGGGGCAACCAGACACTGTCTTTGCGTTCAAAAGCAAAGTCGCGATCCAGAACAAGCCGCCAGATGGCATCCACATCCGGAGAAAGGTTGGCCAGACCCTGCTGAATCGGAGCATCTATCTCGTCCGGTCCGGTTTCATCTCTCCTGAAGGTGTCCGGGTCGCGGAGGAGATCAAGTGGGAAGCCCCGCGGCCAGATGTTCGCATTTGAGAACATGCGATACACGTTCACCCACGGGCGCGGGCGAATCTTGACTGCTGGCGCCCGAAGCGAGCGGGGTCGCCAGAACCCGTTCGGAGCATTGTCATCGTCTGTCTCGTAAATACAGACTGGGTGCTGCTGAATGGCAATCAGGTACCCCAGGTTTTTCCGGGCGTAGTGACCTGTTGGCAATGCTAGCGCCAGTCGAAAGCCAGAAGCTAGCTGAGCTTCGAGGGAGAAAAACTGCACTCCGCGAAGGGGATATTCGGCAGGACCCTTGCGGTCGCCAATGACAATCAGCTCGGCGTGGTTCGCTTCCAGGCACCGCAAGAGCGTGTGGACGCTCTCGGTGGGCGGTTGAATGCTAGTAAGGACTGCGAGCAACGACTGCCTCCATGCATGTTCGGCGTACGGTGCGAAACCACGACCGTCGGAGACTGGCGAGAACGCTGGCCTCCTCGCTGTTTAACTTTGCGCGCAAACTACAGAATGGAAGTCTGATGATGGGTAACGCAAACTCTCAGAACCCTGCCTGCACCTTTAATGCCAGCCTTACGTATCCGAAGTTTCGGAGAAATGTATTGACGCTCTGGCCCTCCCGGCGGCCGATCCATACGGTCGGAACCTGCTCCAGATGATAGCCTTTCTTGAGCGGCCGCACGGTTGTTTCAATGTAGATCTCATGAAAAGCAGACTCCCATTCGATGGAATCGATCACTCGCTTGCGAAGTATTTTGAAGCCGTAGGTGAGGTCGTCGATACGCGTGCGATACAACAACTTGAATAGCTTCTGAAAAATCCAGTTCAGGACATACTTGACCGGGTTGTAGTTTTGAAAACCGCCCCCTTTGCCCCAGCGATTGCCAATCACCACATCGGCCCCCGTTTCCTTCATCTTCTGAAACATCCGTTCCACGGCCTCGGGCTCCGTCTCGAGATCGCCAGACATGATGGCAACACACTCCTGCGTCGCCAGCTTCATGCCCTCGCGCAGTGCCCATCCCACACCGGGAACGTGCTGCTGGATGTGGAGCCGCACCATCGAATGCGATACGGCCAGGTCCTCACAAATCTTCATCGTATCCTGCGAAGCCCGTGGCGAGACCACCAGAATAATTTCGCGTAGCCCACCGCGATCGTTCTTGAGCACGCGATCCACTGTTTCAATCACCGATACACTTTCCGTATAAACAGTGACCACCACGGAAAGGAAGGGACCGTTTTCAGACGCGCTCATTCCCATTTACCGTTCGTATTAAACAACCGCTTCCATGTACAAGTTACTGCAACGGAACAGCTCTGCGCTTGAGAATCTGATAAGGCCGGTCAGAGAATCCGTACGTGGGGTACCGATCACCGGTTTGGTCATACACCAGTTCATACTGATGCGTGAACAAATCAACAATATGGCGATGCGTTGCGGGCTCGTGTACCGAATACCACGGAAACCAGAAATTCCCATAGAGCGACTCAACGACGATGAACTTGGGTCTCTTCCCACTCAAGAAGCCCAGCCGGGAATCGTCCAGAACCTGCCCGTCGAAGCCAAGCTCGAAGGCCAGTTCTCCGCTCCCCATGATCAAATCGTTTGGCTTGGTGTTACGTTTGAGATAATTCGTTGCTGCCAGATAGCGGCTCCGATAATCGTTATGCACGATGCGGGCGCCGACGATTCCCAGATGCAGTACCGTGACCAGACCGAGAAGAGAAGCCACAACAAAGCGAAAATTGGCCGATCGATGCCAGAGCCAACCAGAAATGATGGCTACGATCGCCGTGTAGTAGGGGATGATGAAAATTAAGTAATACCAGTTCTTCTGCAGGCACATGAGAAGCGCAAAACTCGCCCCCGTAAGAATGAGCAAAATCATCGTTGCACGCTGCTTGCGGAGTTGGGGAATGACTAGCGCCGTGCCGATCGCGGCTGCATAGAGCGCCACGATGATGCGTCCCAGGGATGCGGGAAACCGTGTCGTCAGCCCGTACGCTGAGCCATATCGTTCCAGCATTTCCTGGCCGAACCCTTTCCATGGGTTCCAAGGTATCTCCAACCGGTGAGGAATCTTCGCTTGTGCTTGCAGTTGGGCCACCAGCAGTTGAGGAGCCCGTGCTACATACAGACCCCACAGCGTACCGAGCAAGAGGAACGGGCAGATGGCAAGCAGCAGGGCAGGGAGACTCACGTGCTCACGATCAAAAACCAACACTACGAAGGCAAGGGCGAGCATGCCGAAGATTGCATTTGGATGGGTGAACAGATTGATCGCCGAAACACAGGCGGCCACGAAGAGGGCCAGCGCGAACCTCTGACGCAACAAAATGTAAAGCGTCAGACTTAGTAAGCCCAGGGCAGCACACATCATGTCCATACGCCCGGTCGCTGCCGACAGTACGAAATGCTGCTCGGTCCCCAGGAGAAACGCTGCCAGAAGTGCAATACGCGCGTCTGAGGTCAGCCAGCGGACAGCGATAAACCAGGACCACAGAGCCACCGCGCTCCAGAAGATCGAGATGGCGCGCATCGAGAACAAACTTAGCCCCACCAGCTTGTACCAGGCTGCCTGCAGCAGCAGGTATCCCGGCATTACCCAGTAGGTGAATCGTCCGATTCCTTCCACATAGGGAGCAAACACAAAACCATGGGGGTCGAGAACGGTCATCCCCATAACGCCATGGTGATCGAGATTGTAGGCGGGGCTTGCGAACCAGGCCTCATCACACCAGGGACGGCGCGTCCTTGCGACTTCTATGCTAAGCAGGATCGAGAACAGAATCACGGCGGACAGAATGTAAGGAGCGTGGCGCTTGTCCGAGAGAAAGGAAACTACGGTCTTGATCCGCTGGGCAAGACCATGGTCGTCGAGTGATTCCTCCTGATCAGGGATCAAAGTCTCGTATTGCGATGAAGAGAGGTCCGCCATGCCAACGCCGCAAAGGGCAAGCCCTTATCTGGGGTTTCTACAAAAAAAGTAGGTGAGAGCCACAGGGTTGTGCGCGGGGGTCACCATAAGATCATACGATGACACTGGCTGACCAATAATGGAGACGAAGCGACAGGCCCAGGCCCCCGCCCGCTGTTATTGAGAAGCGAGTTCAGAGAGTCTAAGGGCCATCTGCGGCGTCTGTCAACCCCGACCGGCCAGTGGAAGATCCTACTCACATCGTATCCCCCTGACACCCCTGGTGTGTATGAGGCCGAAACGGAGGCGCACAGGTTGAAGGTTTGTTTGTGGGGTTATAAGGAAATCCAGTCGTAGTCGTGGGGGCGGTGGGGAAAGTGGAAGTCCCGCGCTGTTTTTTCACGGGATTGCATTTCAGACGCGCACTATCCGGCCTTGCCTGCCGTAGAGGCCTCAGCATGTCGGCCGATAATTTCGTCTTGGTACGGGAAATGCACGACGCTCCCGTGAGAAGACGCTCGAGACCCGGCCGGCCTGAGTATGGGCTACGGGCTGCGCCGCAAGCTGCCTTCGCAGGGCGGTCAGTTGAGCCGGCCAGGATTCCGTTAGGTCACTGACATCGAGAGCACCCAGCCCGCGGGCCAAAATTTGATAAAAATAGTTGCTGCAGCCACTTCCGCTGGCGATATACTATCGGATTCGTAGGAACGGAACCGCGCCAGTTGCTGCTTCGTTTCCTCAACAAACATAATCTCTTTTATAAAATAGCTCTTCCGGGCAGCGCGAAAGACCCGCTCGACCGCGCCCAGATCGAGGGCGAAGGGACAGGGGCTTGTCTGGTTACTCTGGGAGCATCCGCACACAAAATCATTCTTTATGCAGCGCTGTCAGGCGTTGGAGTTGCGGCGAGCCACGCTCAGGCCACTGGCGCGAACTCAGCCGGCGCCTTTGGGGGCGCAGCGTCCGAGGCGCAGGGATCGTCTACGACCGCGCGCGTAGTGCTCAAAGTCGGCAATGCACAAATTACGGAAGCTGATTTCGAAACGATGGTCCGTGATTTGGAGGCGCAGCAAGGCCCCGCTGACCTGAGCCGCCGGGCCATCGGCGAAAACTTCGCACAGCTACTCATGCTTGCCCAGCAGGCGGTAGCCAACCGCCTGGACTCCTCGCCCGAAGTGATCCATCGGTTGGCACTGGATCGCGAGCAGATTCTGTCCAATGCTGAATTCGCCCGCCAGAAGAACCAAGCCAAGCCCACGCCCGAAGCAATCAGCAGGTATTACTCGGCCCATCTGGCGGACTACGACGTGGTTCAGCTTTCGCCGGGTCTTCATTTGGTCCAGTGACGCCGCTGAGGGTTCAAAGCACGGGCACGGCTTGACCCCTGAGCAGGCGAAGGCGTTGGCCGATGCGGTGCGTGCCGCCTACGCCTACGGGGGCGACGTGGGAAAGGTAATACACGACTCACCGCACGGGCCTGATGTTGTTCAGCTGGACCCAGAGCCGCTCGCCTTTCAGCGCGGAGAGTTGCCCGCGAAGATGGAGCAGGCTGCGTTCGCCTTGAAAGAAGGCGAATGGATCGAACTGAATGATGCTCCGGGCACGTTTGTCTTTATTCAGCTCGTCAAGCGTAGCCGGAGAGACTTGAACGAGGTATCAACGCAAATCGAGAAAAAGCTGCAAGCGTTGAAACTGAAGGAAGAGTTGGAGGAGTTGAAAAAGAAGTCCGGGACTTGGATGGACGAAGCCTACTTCGGACCGTCCACCCCAGTCCCTGCTAGGGCATCGGCCCCTGGTAAGTCCGGGATGAGAGAGGAAAAGAATGAAGACAAACCGCAGAGGTAGAAAGGTCCCTTACTTTGCGCTTCCGCTTCTGGTTGTGGGAGCGTGCATCATTGGCCCGGGGCTGGCTTATGCCCAGATGACCTCAACAGGCATCGACTGCTCGCAGATTGCCGCGTTGCAATTGATGCAGCAGGACAACATGCGGGCGGGCCTGGCTCTGATGGAGTGCGGCGTGATACCGCGGCCTGATGCTGCGGGTTCAGGCGATGAAGTCATCGGTGACGAGCCGCAGCCTCCAAATATCCTCGTCAGCAAGCGTAGCTGCTCCTCGGGCAGCAGTTGCACCAAGAGCGAAAGCATGGTGTTTCACAGCGCCAAGGCGGGGGACCAAACCGTCGTGGTCAATTACAACGACCACAACGGAAACAACTATTCCGGAACTTCCTACTCCACGGATAATGGCGCCACCTTTACACAAATTCTGCAAGCGCCATTCAGCAGCGGCCACGGCTCCAACTACGGCGATCCGATCGTGGTTTACAACCTTAAGCTGGGCAAGTGGTTCGCGGGCGATCTGGCAACCGGATGCGGCGGTTTCGGTATCGGCCTGTGGACTTCTAGCGATGGGCAAAGCTGGACGGCTGGCTCCTGCGCTCATAACGGCTCCAACGATGATCGCGAGTCAATGTGGGTGGATAACAATCCGTTCAGCGCCGCTTATGGCCGGATGTACATTTTCCTTCAATAACTTCAATGTTGGAGGAGGGGCGCTCTTCGTTGCCCGCTCGGACGACGGTATGAACTGGACTACGGTGCAGCTCTCAAGCAACTTCGTTCGCGACGTGCAGGTTACAGGCGTTCTGCCCGGACCGGCGCCGCCGCAGGCCAGATATAGCAGCACAGTATTTGTCGCGTCTATGGACGAAGGCAGCGGAGGTCTTTCTTCCCGCCAAAACATCATTTACCGCTCGCTGGATGGAGGGGTGACCTGGACGTCAGTCATTATGGGGCCGCGATTCAACGCTGTAGGTGATGGCACCTGCCCGTCGAACAGTTACTTCGCGAAGGTCAATCCTATCTGGCGCCACATGGAGTGGGGCGAACCGGGAGTCGGTCCCAATGGTGTGGTCCATTACGCTTACGCGGGACATGGAACAGGCTCCGACACCGGGGACATCTTCTACGTCCGTTCCACCGACAACGGCGCGACCTGGTCGTCGCCGATTCAACTCAACACCGACCCCGACGGCCAGTTCAAGACGCAGTGGATGCCGTCTCTTTCTGTTAACTACAACCCATTTGGCTTTCAACCCGGTGGCAAGGTAACGGTATCCTGGTACGACCGTCGACACGCTACTTCGGCGTGCAATGTCGCCACTGACGTGGGGTGCAGTTACCAGCGCTACGCCGTGCAATCGCCTGACAACGGGACCACCTGGGGAGCGAACTTTGCTCTCAGCGACATCGTCATCCCCCAGCCGACGCAGAATGACGGCGGCGTGCAGCCCTGCTATGCGGGTGATTACGACTACAGCACGGCAATCGGCGGAGCTGCCTACGTGACTTGGACCGACGGACGGGTCGCGGTGGGAGGCGTTCAGGTGCAGAACGTCGAGCTTACCGCCGTTCCTGAGCCGTAACCGCACCTTAGACAATTGGAAAGTGCTTGCCCCCAGCGGTGCTTAACCACCGCTGCGGTTTTCTCTTGATGCGCTGATCAACTCGGCGCCTCGGGGCAACCGCAGGAGGCGATTTGAATGGGAGCGGCGCGCCGCTATTTGACCGCGTCGGCAGTTTTATCAGCACCGGTCTTGACGGCCTTTCCGGTTGCTTTTGCGCCTTTGTTTACCGCCTTGCCAGTCGCCTTGGCGCCCTTCGCGGTTCCATGAGCGACATCCTTGCTCGTGTCCTTGGTTGCGTCCGCGGTCTTGTCCGCTGCTTTCACGGTGCCATGCGCCACGTCTTTGCCGGTGTCCTTGGTGACGTCGGCCGTCTTATCGGCGGCTTTCTTGGTGTCTTTCACCAGGTCCTGCGCGCTAACGGCGGGACCAAACACCAGAACGGCAGCAACCGCCGTGATCAACCTTGCTTTCATTGGGTAATTCTCCTTTACAGAATATTGTGGTTTGATATCAGCGAATTCTTGGGAGTCGCTTGCGAGAGTCTTGCTTCCACCACAGAGGCAGATACAAGATATCACGGCCACGCACCACTAACCCTTCGCACGTGCGTGCGAGTAGCCACGCCTGCACGCGTCTGCTTGTTGTCAGTGAACGCGTTCCCCCAAGAGACAAGTCACATCAGGCAGCAGCGATGCGGCGGACAACGTCGGCCTGCTCAGCCTTGTTCTCGGCGCCAATGGTGAACGCGTCGAGCACATTAAGCGAAAGCGCAAAGCGCAGTGCTTCGTCCGGCCGCGTACGCAAGTCTCCCTGTCCGAGAATCTTCATTCCTATAATTCCCTTGCCCGCGGCCCGCATTTCGCGCAGGACATTGACAACGGTGGCAGGATCGGCATCCATGTGCGAGCCAATGGGGTTGATACGGGCCAGGTCCACCTCGACCCACGGCGAGCGCGCGGCCACGCGCAGTGCCTCGATGGTGTGGCAGGAGCAGCCATGGGCGCGAATGACGCCCTTCTGTTTCGCCTCCGACAACAAATCCATCGCTCCTTTGTAGCGCTCCGTCCAATCGCCCTCGGTAATGCAGTGCAGCAGGACGATGTCAAGGTAGTCCGTGCCCAGTTCGCGGCGGAAGCGGTCGAGGTCGGCGCGGACGCCCGCGGCATCGCGCGAGTCAGTCTTGGTGAGCACGGTGACCTTGTCGCGCGGTAGGTGCTTGAGGGCGCCGGCAACATGCACGTGGCTCCCATAGGAATCGGCTGTGTCGAAAAGGCGCAAGCCGTTGTCGTAACCATTCAGCAGCAGATTGACCAGCTCCTTGCTGCCCAGCGCTGTCTGGTTGGAGCGGCCGCCGAAACCGACGGTCCCTGTGCCCATGGCGAGGCGGCTGGTTGTGATACCAGTCCCGCCAATCGCGACCGTGTCGCTGGCGCTGACCTTCGACGTCGTGGACGCGCTGCCCAGCGCAACCGAATTGCGCGCGAGCACGACCGCTCCCACGCCGCGCACCGTCTGGATGATGAAGTCTCTGCGGTTCATTCCGTTCTCTTGCCTTCGGACATGATATGCCGCTTACCGACCTGACGGTTGCCCATCCATCACGGAAAACGAGCAACTCGACAGCAGGGCTTTCCGATCCGGCGCGAACGTACCTTCAGGCCATGCACCGCACCTTGGTGATGCAGCTCACTGCCGTCCTGCTTCATCCCATCTAGGGTAGAAGGTTTGGGGCCCGCGCCCCCGAGGCATACATGACTGTCGTTGCATTGGACCGCATCGAGAACCGCACATTCTCCGAGATAAGAGTCGGCGACTCTGCCAGTCTCTCTCGCACGCTCACCTACCGCGACATTGAGCTGTTTGCCATCATGTCGGGGGACGTGAACCCGGCGCACGTGGACCAAGAATTCGCCGACAGCGACATGTTTCACAAGATCATCGCGCACGGCATGTGGGGAGGTGCGCTGATCTCGACCGTACTGGGCACCCAGCTTCCCGGGCCTGGGGCCATCTATCTGGGGCAATCGCTGCACTTCCGCCGGCCGGTCGGGCTGGGCGACACCATCACGGTGACGGTGAGGGTCGCGACGAAGGACGACGACAAGCACCGCGTAACACTGGAGTGCCAGGCGGTGAATCAGCGGGGCGAGATCGTCATCAACGGGACGGCCGAGGTGATCGCGCCGACGGAGAAAATCTCCCGCGAGCGCGTGCGGCTGCCTGAGGTCAAACTGCTGGAAAAGGGGCAGCATTACCGGCGCTTGATCGACCAGTCAAAGGGCCTGTATCCGATTCGCACCGCAGTTGTCCATCCGGTGGATACGCCTTCTCTACTGGGAGCCATTGAGGCGGCTGAGGCTGAGCTGATCATCCCGGTGCTGGTTGGTCCGGAAGCGAAGATCCGGGCAGCGGCCGAATACGGCAAGCTCGACATCTCGCAGTTCGACGTGGAGTTCACCGAGCATAGTCACCAGGCGGCGGAACGCGCCGTCGCCATGGCGCGCGGGCACAAGGTCGAGGCGCTGATGAAGGGTAGCCTTCATGCTGGCGAGTTGATGCAGTTTGTTGACACACCCCAAGGGCTGCGCACGGCCCGGCGCATGAGCCACGTGGCGGCGGTGGAGATCCCGAGCTTCCCGCGTCCGTTGTTTATCACCGATACCGTGGTGAACATCTCGCCCACGGTGGAGGTGAAGCGCGACATCGTGCAGAATGCGATTGATCTGGCGCTTGCGCTAACGATCTCTAACCCCAAGGTCGCAATCCTGTCGGCGCACGAGGCCGTGTCGCCGGAGCTGCCTTCGTCCTTCGACGCTGCGGTGCTATGCAAGATGGCCGACCGTGGTCAGATCACCGGCGGCGTGCTTGACGGACCGTTAGGGTTCGATGTCGCGGTATCGGCAGCAGCGGCCAAAATTAAAAGCGTCGCCTCTGCGGTTGCTGGGAATGCCGACATCCTCGTGGTTCCCGACCTGGAAGCCGGCGTCATCCTGGTGAAGCAACTGGAATACATGTCGGATGCGCAGGCAGGCGGGCTGGTGGTCGGCGCCAGGGTACCTGTGGTGGTGACTAGCCGGACGGACAATATCCTGGCTCGGCTCGGCTCGTGCGCCCTGGCATTGCTGACGGTGCGTCACAAGCAGGTGCAGGCATCATCGCCGCCGATTTTGGAGTAGTGGATGCCAGTGGCGATAGGGTTGCCGCCGGCTTTGTGTGAGGTTGGCAGGCAGGGCCGGCCGCTGAGACCGGGAAAGTGCCGGGCAAAATTTTGTGACCGGGTATCATCCGCAGCTTGGTGATGGGCGAGGAATGAAGCGAGCCTGTCTGCCATTCTCCACGAGAGGGCGCGGCGGCGATCATGACTTCGGGCCCCCGGGTGGAGCGCAAAACGTCCGGTGCATTAAGGCAGCGAGCCGGGCCGCAGTGTCCACGGCGAAATGCGGCTTATGCGGAGGAGGTCTTGGCTGCTCCAGGGATCGGAGGCAAAGCGCTGAGCGACCTCGTCCGGAGTGCCGGCGCGAATGATGAGGAGGACGTCGGGTGAGTCTTCCAGCGGGCCACCGAACAATATGAAGCCTTCCTTGTGAAGATTGTTCATAAAGGCGGCGTGGGCGTCCCAATCGGTCTGACTAGCGAGCGGCACCGACGGCTGCCAAGCTTTGCCTCGGGTGCGAATCACGGCAAACAGCTTCATCGCCGCTCGATTATAGCTGGCTTATCGTGCGATACGCGGGAGCAGAACGACCTAAGAGTTCGTCCTGCCTCGCGCAAGAATTTGCGGGCCGCTAGAGTATTTTCTTGCCAAACGCCGACAGTGCCAGCTCGACGGCCAGTTCGGCGGTCTGGTTGCGCTCGTCGAGTACGGGATTGACCTCCACCATCTCGAAGCTCAGCATGCGTCCGTGATCGGCGATGATCTCCATCGCCAGATGGCCCTCGCGGTAGGTGGCGCCGCCCCAGACTGGGGTTCCGACGCCGGGGGCGTCTTCGGGGTCAATCCAATCGAGATCGAGCGAGACGTGATAGCCGACCGTCCCCCGGCCGGCGAGGCGGAGGGCCTCTTCCATGATCACGCGCATGCCGCGCTCGTCAATGTCGCGCATGGTGAAAACATGCACGCCTGCCTTGCGAATGTTTTCGCGCTCGTGGTTGTCAACGTCACGGATGCCGACCAGCACGCAATTCTGCGGCTGGACCTTGGGGCTGAATCCGTAAAGGTTGGTGAGCGGCGAGTCGAACAGGCCCATGATCGCGCCCAGGGGCATGCCGTGCACGTTGCCGCTGGGCGAACTGCCGGGGGTGTTGATGTCGGTATGGGCGTCAATCCATACCAGCCCGATGCGCTGGCGCTTCTGACGATAGAACTCCGCGACGCCGGATACCGTGCCCGCGGCGATGGAGTGGTCGCCGCCCAGAACAATCGGGATAGCGTTGGCTTCCAGCGTCTTCACCACAAGCTCCGCTTCCTTAGTGCAGGTTTCGGTGATCTCCTTCAGATACTTGGCGGTGGGATCACCTTCGGCCTTGGTCTCGGCCAGAGCAACATGGACATTGCCTACATCCTTGACGTCGTAGCCCAGGGCCTCGAGCTTGACTTCCAGCCCGGCGACGCGCATGGCAGAGGGGCCCATGTCCACACCACGGCGCGACTGGCCGAGGTCCAGCGGCACTCCAATGATGCGGATGTGCCTGGCGTCAATGTTCTGCAAAGGCTTGGTGATGGGGCTGGTTGCCATAAGGTCTCTTGTGGTTACGGGTACAACCGGTGCAGCGTCCTCGCAAAGGGAATGGTCTCGCGCACGTGCTCCAGGCCGCAGACCCAGGCGACCGCGCGTTCGATCCCCATGCCGAATCCGGAATGGGGCACGCTGCCATACTTGCGCAAATCGAGATACCACTTGAACGCCTCTTCTGGCAGGCCGTGCTCGTGAATCCGCTGGATCAGCAGGTCGTAGGATGCGGTACGCTGCGAGCCGCCGATGATCTCTCCATACCCCTCGGGCGCGAGCACATCCACGCATAAGGCCAGCTCCGGCCGCTGGGGATCCGGCTCCATGTAGAACGCCTTCACGACTGCGGGATAACGATGCACCATTACCGGACGCCCGAACTGCGACGAGATGTACGTTTCATCCGGTGAACCAAAGTCTCCGCCGTACTCAAACTTGTTCTCGATCAGACCCTTGGCATGGGCCTCCTGCAGCATCGTCACCGCATCGTCGTAGGTGATGCGCGGGAAGGGAGTGTCAATCTTCTCCAGCTGGCTGAGGTCGCGGCCGATGGTTTCCAGTTCCGCACGGCGGCGCTCCAGACAGCGCCGGACGATGAAGGTGATGAACTCCTCCGCCAGCACCATCAGGTCGTCGAGCGTGGCGTAGGCGATCTCCGGCTCGACCATCCAGAATTCGGTAAGGTGGCGGCGGGTCTTCGACTTCTCGGCGCGGAAGGTCGGCCCGAAGCTATAAACCTTGCCCAGCGCCATCGCCGTAGCTTCGATGTAAAGCTGACCGGACTGGGTCAGGTAGGCCTGCTCGTCGAAGTAGTCCACGGGGAAGAGCGTAGTTGTGCCTTCGCACGCGGCTGGCGTCAGGATGGGCGGGTCGGTCAGGGTGAAGCCGTGGTCGTCGAAATAGTCGCGCGCCGCCTTGATGATCTCCGCGCGGACACGCAGCACGGCGGCCTGGCGCGGCGAGCGCACCCACAGATGACGATGCTCCATCAGGAAGTCAACGCCATGCTCTTTCAGAGAAATCGGGTAGGGATCATTTTCCGGGACGCGCTGCAAGACGCGCGCATCGCTAACGTCGAGCTCGTATCCTCCGGGGGCGCGCTTGTCAGCGCGCACTCTGCCGGTGATAATCACGCTCGATTCCTGTGTCAGGTTCTTGATGGCGTCGAACAGTCCGGGCGAGACAGCATTCTTGGCGACCACTCCCTGGATGATGCCACTTCCGTCGCGGAAGATAGGGAACAGCAGTTTGCCGCTTTCGCGCAGGTTGTAGAGCCAGCCGCGAAGGGTGACGGTCTGGCCTTCATGCCGGCCGATCTCGCGGATGGTGGTGGCGGGAGCTTCGGTCTTGGTCACTGTTTCCATGGATGCTGACTCGATTAGGCGACGCTTATGGTGCAGCCTCCAGTTTACCGAACGCCTCAGCCATCTTCTCCGATACCTTCTCACCTTCCACGCCCTCGATTTCCAGCAGCAGCGGAGGAACATGGGGCGCGGTCCGCAGCAGCTCCATCATTTCCTTCCAGTCTATGCTGCCGCTTGCGGGCCAGAGATGGGAATCGTGGTCCTTGTTGTTATCGTGCAGGTGGGTGGAGCGAATGCGGTTCTTCATCACATCGAAGGCTTGCGGCACGCTGGACATGATGTGCGCATGACCGACGTCAAAGCAGAATCCGATGTCGTCAAAGCGCCCGGCCTGCAGCAGTTCCAGCAGCTTCTCCGGGGTGGATAGTTGGTTGTTAATGTTCTCAACCAGCAATTGCACGCCCAGTGGTTTGGCGAAGGCATGCAGGTGCTCGAGGGAACTGATGGCCGCCTCCTGTTTGCGCGTGTCGGCCTCTTCCTGACCGACTCCAACATGCTGCACCAGAAACTGGAATGGCAACTGCTCGGCGACCTCGATGGCCCGCTTGATCTCATCCATGGCGGCAACACGGTGCAGCTTCTCGACCGACGCGATGTTGACGGGAGGCTCGCCGCCGCGTCCCCACTCCTCATCGGAGTACATGGGGGAATGCATCGAGTGCAGACGCACTCCGGTGCTCCGGAACCAGTTGCCAATCTCGCGAATGTGCTGTTTTTCGGTGTAGTTGAAATGGCCGCGCGCGGCGAAGATCTCGATGGCTTCGGCGCCGCCGGCAACGAACTGGTCCAGCAACCCGGGATGCAGCCGCTCACCTCTGGCATACACGAGAGTTGACATCGCGCGCAGCATCAGAAACCCACCGCCTTCCCGTTGTTGCGTCCGTCGCTGGCGCCCAGCCGCTCGCCCGTCTGAGTGTCAATGGCGATGCACTCAGCGTCTCCCCAGAAACGTTCACTGTTGTCAATCTTATGTCCCATATGCTCGAGAATGCGAATAGTGTCCGGCGAAAACCCAATCTTCTCCGTCTTGATGTTGTCGGGCATCCACTGCTGGTGGAAGCGGGGAGCGTTCACTGCTTCCTGGATGTTCAGTCCGTAATCTACAACGCCCATCAACACGTTGGCCACCGTGGTGACGATGGTTGCGCCGCCCGGTGAACCGAGCACCAGAAACAGCTTGCCGCCCTTCAGAACGATGGTGGGCGTCATCGACGAAAGGGGGCGCTTGCCGGGGCCGATGGCGTTCGCCGGACCCTGGATCAATCCATAGAGATTGGGCATGCCCTGCTTGGAGGCAAAGTCGTCCATCTCATCGTTCAGCAAGAATCCCAGTCCATCAGCCGTGACGTGCGAGCCAAAATTGTCGTTCAGCGTAGTCGTCACCGACACCGCGTTGCCTTCGGGATCAACCACCGAGTAGTGCGTGGTGTGGTCCGGTTCGCGGATAGACTCGGGCTGGTCATGGGTCTTGGCATAGCTGTCCAACTGAGAGAAGATGGCCGGCCGGCGCAGAGCGCTGCTGGGCGTGGCACGGCGAAGGCTGATGGTTTCGCGCCAGGCGTTGCCGTAGCGCTTGTCAATGAGTTGCGCGACCGGAACCTTGGCGAAGTCGGGATCGCCGAGGAACTCGGCGCGATCGAAGAACGCGCGCTGGTAAGCCTCGGCCGTCAAGTGGATGGCCTGGGCCGAGCCATCTCCCTGCTTAGCCATGTCGTAGCCTTCCAGGATGTTGAGCGCCTCAAGCAAAGCGACTCCCCCGGAGGATGGCGGCGGCGCGCCGATGATTTCGTATCCCCGATAGGTACCGCGAACGGGCTGGCGTTCCTTTACTTCGTAGCGCGCAAGGTCGTCGGCGGTAACCAGGCCTCCGCCTTTCTGGATCGCATCCGCCAGTTCCCGCGCCAACACGCCGCGGTAGAAATCGTCGGGGTTTTCGGCGATACTCTCCAGCGCCTTCGCCAGATCCGGCTGCTTGAACACCTCGCCGGGCTGGTAGTAGTTTCCATCGCGCTGGAAAATGCGATGCGACTCGGGGAACTTCGCCAGATCGGCGTCTTGAAACGATCTCGTCTGCTCGTACTCAAGAACGAATCCGTCACGCGCCAGCTGGATGGCCGGCTCCATCACCTGTTTGAGGGAGAGCTTCCCCCAATGCCGCTGCGCGTACGCCAGTCCGGCCACCGAGCCCGGCACCGCAATCGCCTTGTAGCCGACCGTGCTCAGGTCGGGAATGACATTGCCCTGGCCGTCAAGATACATGTTGGCGGTGGCCCCGGCCGGGGCCTTCTCGCGATAGTCGAGGAAGTGAACTTCGCCGTCCGCACGGCGGAAGAGCATGAAGCCGCCACCTCCGATGTTGCCCGCCTCGGGATAGACCACTGCCAGCGCGAAGCCGATGGCCACAGCGGCATCCACTGCGTTGCCACCCTGCTGCATGATGGCCACGCCGGCTTTCGAGGCCTCGGGATGCACCGTGGCAACCATGGCCCTGGGCGCATGCGTGGGATGTATGACGTTGCCTGCCGGCGCGTGCGCACAAAGCAGGAATACAGCTACCAGCGGCAAGAGCGTGCGAGGCAATTTCATAGGGTTAAGGGCGGGAGGACCCAAGTGCCCGTCCGCTCAAGCCAAACGGAAGGAGCGAGCGGTGACGGAGATGCAAGAATTGAGGCTAGCCGACGAAGTCTGCGAGAGTCAAATTCACTGCGCGATCCATTTGCGTCTTCCTCGCAGGCGCGGTTCGAAGCCGTGCTCCGGCTTGTGTCGAATACGGCAAACGCTATATAAGTAGTTGACCGCAGCGCCATGCAGACCTCAATCTTCTCGGTTGACGTTGAAGACTGGTTCCACCTTCTGGACGACCCGAGTGTGCCGACCATCGGCCAGTGGAGCTCGTTGCCTTCGTGTGTCGAAAAGAACTTCTCCCGGCTGCTCGATATTTTTGGCGAGAACAAAGTTCAGGTGACCTGCTTCTTTCTGGGATGGGTAGGTGAGCGTTATCCCCACCTGGTAAAGGCGGCAGCGGCGCGCGGACATGAGGTCGCTTCGCACGGCTACGGACATCGCCTGGTTTACGAGCAGAGCCGCAACGAGTTCTACGAGGATGTTCGACGGGCGCGCCTGTTGCTGGAGGACATCGCGGGCGTCGAGGTTGTGGGTTACCGCGCGCCGGGCTTTTCCACCACCGAAGAGACGCCATGGTTCTTCGATGTGCTGGCCGAGGCCGGCTATCAGTACGACTCCTCGGTGTTTCCGGCGGAGCGTGGACACGGCGGCATGCCGCAGGGGCGGCGCGAACCACATCGCATTGGCGATAACGGCGCGGTGTTGGAAGTGCCGATTACGGTGGCTGACGCTTTGGGACGGCCGATGTGCTTCTTCGGTGGCGGATATCTGCGGCTGTTTCCGTACTGGCTGATTAAGAAGAAGGCGCTGCAAGTGCTGCAAGACGGCCGGCCCGTGGTGTTCTACATCCATCCGCGGGAAATCGATCCCGGCCATCCCCGGCTGCCCATGAGCCGCAAGCGGCGGTTCAAGTCGTATGTCAATCTCGCAACCACGGAAGGCAAGCTGCGCCGCATACTGGCGGACTTTCCGGTCACCACATTCCGCAACGCTCTCCGCAAGTATCCCCAACTGGTAGATTCGCATGTCGCCTGATCGCACCCAGACCTTCTTCCATCAATACGCCAACGACTTCGACGCCATCTATGGCAATCAGAACGGGATCATAGACAGCGTCATCAATCGCCTGTTCCGCAAGAGCATGCGCCTGCGCTATGAGAAGTCGATTGCAGGCTGCAATCCCATCGAGGGCAGAAGTGTGCTCGACGTGGGCTGCGGGCCGGGCCATTACTCGATTACCCTCGCCCAGCGCGGCGCAGGGCGCGTCATTGGAATCGACTTTGCGGAAGGCATGCTGCAACTTGCCAGCGAACACGCCGCCAAGGTCGGCGTCGGCGATCACTGCCAGTTCCAGGTGGCTGATTTCTATAAGTATGAACCGCAGGAACTCTTCGACTACGTCATCGTGATGGGCTTCATGGACTACATGCCCGATCCGGAGAAAGTGGTGGGCAAGGTTTTGTCGCTGACCAAGGGCAAGGCTTTTTTTTCGTTCCCGGTAGCAGGCGGATTCCTCGGCTGGCAGCGGCAATTGCGGTACCGGAAACGCTGCGACCTGTTCCTTTACACCCAGGATCAGTTGCAGCAGATCTTCTCACGCTTTCCTGAAGCAACGGCAGCCATCGAACCCGCCGCTCGCGACTACTTCGTGACCCTGGCGCGAAAATCCACTTGAAGCAGTTCGCTGGGAGCCGTCAGCCATCAACTGGAGCGCGCTCTTCGCGATTCACCTTTCGCCCCTCGCTCTCTGTTCCTGTCATCCCGACGGAGGACCCTGGTTCGGACGACTGCCGTGACTCCTGTTTACTACAAAGTAAAACCACCCGTCCATCTTTCCAGCCGTCCTGGCATGTACCCCTACCCCCCTATCTGTCCTGCAAAATATTGAAAGCAAAGAGGAGCGAGCAACTTTATGGTGCAAGATATTGCATTCAAAATGCTTACAGCAAGGTATTCCATCAAAAAGACTTAGGGGAGAACAATTCCGGCCCGCCAGCTGGAGACCCCTTCCTTACGAGATCAAGCTTTGCACAGGGACAAGTTGTAAGGTAGTTAACACAAAGCTAGTACTCGCCCTTCTGTATCGCCCGTCCCCTATCCAATTATTTGTCAAAGATCCGTTCCGCCCTCTTCAGGGCGTGGAGGCACTGAGCCTCAGACAGTTTCAGGGTATCACCAATTCCACCTTGGTCAAGTTACGAAAGTACATGTACCACTACGAGGGCGGCGTGCAAATGGCGCCTGCCAGTGAACCGGTCAAGGAGTGATTGATCCCAAATGGCCGTCGGCGCGTTTCCCGCGACTTCCTTCTGGGAATAGCTCCAAGTTACCATTTCGTCGGCGGGCTGGGGCGGGCCATCAGGCCCACTGTCTATCGCATGAAATAAGCTCCTTGCGGATTCGGACTGGGTTATACTCTCGCTATTGCGATGGGTACAGGGTTCTGACCACGGATGGATTCCGAGGCGCCACAGGAAATGCCGCTTCAGCTACCCCATGAGCTGGCTGAGAATCTGGAGAAGGGCAGAGTTGTCCTTTTCGTAGGTTCAGGCATGTCGCAGCCTCAGCTGCCCGGTTGGCGCGGGCTGCTTGAGCAAATGGTGCAGCAGGCCGAGCTTAACGGCATTTATATTGATTCCCACAGAAAGCTCGAAATTGGGGAGCTCATCGCGAAAGACGAACTTCTCGTAGCTGCCGGCAAAGTTAAGCAGGCACTCGGAAAAGATTTCCATTCAATTCTGAAACGGGTTTTCACCTCGGCCAACCCGACTCCCACAGCCGCCCATAAGCTCCTGCCGAGGTTGCCGCTTAAGGCGGTTGTGACCACGAATTACGACAAACTCCTTGAGGGGGTTTATCCAGGCAGCACACACACGTCTATTCACCCCAAGATTCCCTCCCTCAAGGAGGATTTCTTTCTTTGGAAGCTCCATGGAGACATTGATGATGCCGATTCGATCGTTCTTGACGAGACGGACTACGATGCCTTGTCTGTGGACTCCCGCATAGTGACAGTACTAAATGGGCTTTTCCAGCACGCCACCGTATTGTTCGTCGGGTATGGTCTTAAAGATCCCGACCTGCTGCTGGTCCTCAAAGAGCTGACCACGATTCTGCAGCAGCAAACCGGTCCGCATTTCGCCCTCATGCGCACGAATGGAATGCCGGTGTGGGAGCGCGATAGGTTTCGCGATTATTATCGGATTCGTATCTTCGGAGATGATGCGCGGGATGGTCTTCCCGATATAGAGGGCCTCCTTCGCGAACTGGACCAACAGGGACCAATGACGATAGGGTATCCTGCCACAGATACGACGACCAGAGAACCTGTTGGGCCTATGGCTCGGAAGCCTCCCGGGTTGACAACGGAACCCAATCCCGGGGAAATAGACCGCACCGGGGACTACTCTATCCGTCTCTCGACACGGACAATGGTTCGTCTCGCAACCATCGTTGCTCTTGCCAACATCATCGCCCAAACTTTATGGAACAGCATACCCAGGTTATTGATGAGCATTCCTAATATTCAGCCGAAAGATTGGCTACTCTCCACGATAGTTGGAGTTTCCTCCATCATAAGTTCTGGGATATTTGGGGCCTCTTTCATTGTTGCCGTCATAATTGCGGAAAAACTACGATACCCAGAACAAGCAACCCACCGGCATACCAGACCGAAACACGCTTAAGATGAGAGATTCTGCAAATAACGATACACAGAATCGCGTCCGCTTTTGGCAACGAGTGGCAGCAACGAGTTGTGTTCTGTTCGTGATATCTATTGCGCTTGGGGTGTACGCGGGTTGTCCAGCCCTTTGGCCGACTCCCGGTATTCAGATGACAGAGGTTCCTCCCTACGGGGAGGGAGGGGCAGACAAGCCGACCAGGCCAATATGTGGCAAGGTTTCAGGCGTGCACCCGAGCAGCACCCGAGTTGTCGTTTATGCGCTAACCAATCACTGGTACGTGCAGCCGTACACAGACTCGGCAAGAACCGGTATTAACCCGAACGGCAGCTGGTGCACTGAGAGCAGGCCTGGGAGTGCCTATGCAGCGTTGTTGGTCAAGGCAGAGTATTCTCCGCCCGAAATTGCACAAGCCCTGCCGCAGGTCGGTGATGACGTGATCGCGTCTACGGTAGCACCCGATAGAAGTGAAGAAAGGAGCAAACCATGAAAGTCCACCCTCTCAAGAACCGAACCCTCTGGCTCTTTGTGTTGTTGGGTGCAGCACTTTTCGCGTATCAACTGCCGTCGACCGCCCAAACTGCGGCTGGCGAAAAGCATGGCACCTCGGGGGCAACCATCTCAGTTACGGATGTCCCCCATGCGGGCAAGGGCGGGGAGTATCCAACGGAACCGATCTCTGGAAATGTTAAGGGTGTCAATTTCGGAGCCAACAAAATCGTCATCTATGCCCTTGCCGGTGGAACCTGGTGGGTCCAACCTACCGCGGCTTCTCCGCTCACCGACATCGATGGGAATGGGGGCTGGCAGACGATCACGCATTTGGGCAGTACCTATGCCGTGCTTCTGGTCAAGAGCTCGTACAGGCCGCCTGCAACGACAACAGAGGTGCCAAAGATGGGCGGCGATGTGATCGCTGTAAAGTTGGTTGCGGGAAAATAGCAGCCGACGCCATTGGTCCGTGTGCCGTGAGGACATACCGATGCCTCCGGCAACCGAGGCCTGTTGTTGCTGAGCTCCCTGTTCACGTTTTCACTGCCGTGGCTGGAGCACCTCACGCTGATCCCTCATCTCCTTAATAGGGGCGATGGAGCGGGAGTTTTTTCCTTAAATATCCATTTATCCAACCAAGGCGTCAGCAAGAATTTGCCAGCGAAGAGGGCTGTCGTGGGCAAGATCAGGAGGACAGGCCGCCTTGCGAGCGCAACTGCAAGAATAAGGAGACCAAAGCAGACCTCGTACGCGAATGAAGAAGCGCTCGGTGTATTGTCCTGACGGTTGGTCGGGACCCAAGGCATGGTTTTCCTCAGCAGGCAGCGTATTATGGCCTTGACAATGATGAAGTCTTGACTGCCATAAGTAAGCCCCCAACAAGCTGCAGTCTGTGGCCAGTCTTTGATGGTTCCGTTTCGCGCGAAATACGTGATAGAAGGGAAGAACGTCAACAATAATATCAAGCTCGCAGACATCAGTAATGAGCGCATCGCGATCGGGCGCGAGTGTTCAAATGGCAAAACAAGATAAAAGATGGTTAGATACAAGAGCAGCAGAGACTGGAAGTGATAGTAGCCGACCGTCAAGAAGAAAGAGACCTTTTCGGAGACAGTCAAGATGGGTGAGGTAATTATGGGCTTAGCCCAGCGCAAGAGAACCTGCGTGCATCCGTAGGCCCATTTCGCCGTTCTGCGTCGGAGCGCCTCGTGGGTATGAGGATGGCGCTCGCCACATCGCACCGGTCGTGCATACAGGATCTTGTGACCCGCCAGGCGGAGCTTAGCCGAAAAATCGATATCGTCGGCGAGTTGCCCTGGCGTAAAGCCACCCACCGCGTGAAACGCCGATAACCGAATGACCGCGTTGTGACCGAGAAACGGTGACCAGCCGAACTCGTCGATAAAGCTGACGAAGGCATCATAAAAATCAATCGACTCTGTGAGCCTTTGATATGTCGGTGGGTCAGATAGAGAGCGACTTCCTGTGTTACGGAACTGGACGAGGGCGACCTGCGGATCATCAAACATAGCTAAGGTATGTTCAAGGAGATCCTGGTCCAAGAGAAGCGAATCACTGTCACACAAAAGGAGGTAGCGGATTTCGGGAGCCAGGTGCTTCACAAGGTTGTTCACTGCTCCGGGCTTCCCGCCAGACCGGTCAGGCCGGCGAAGGATTTGAACTCTCGGGTAACGCTTGTTAATCTCACTCCCAACTTGGTCGACAAAAGAGCGATTTTCCTCCGATTTAGAATCGTCATGTATTACCAATCTCGTTCCGGTTCGGGCGCAGAAATCTACCAGGGAATGCAAGGCGTTTTCATCGAGGTCGTCGCAACAAAGATAGGCCACCGCCAAGCGGTCGGCGATGTTCTTGAAAACCTGAGGTGGTTGCGAATTCCCCGGAGGACGATAGCAGGCGGCAACTAACAGGTAGAATGTGGCGAAGCTGCTGGCTATGAGTTCAATGCCGAGCTTTACCAGATAAACGGGCAGCCAGGGACCAAGATCTTGAATGGTGCTGAGGTTTACTCTGCAAAAGCACCATGAGCTTAGGGACACAATCAGAGTTGCAACCGCCCACAGAGGCCAGGGCGGCCGACGAGCTATCTCATGGCCGAGCGATATGGGAGGTTCGGACCGGTCCGAAACAAGTGACCCGTCGACCGGCGCACTGTGCGAAGCCAAGGCTTAAGAATCCCCTCTCCTTGTCAGGACTCAAAGCGGACATAGCCTTCAGAACGGCTTGAACCAGCGATCTCCGTAACGCTGGTACACCTCGTCATCAAGAGTCTACCGATTATGAAATTACAGTAGTCAGCAGGTTAGGGGAATCTTGGTACGGAAACAACCAGTTTCACACCCCGCTGCTGGTGGGCACCTTGGGCTCTGGCGATTGCGCAGGTGGTACAACGTGCTCGGTGATCGCGCTGCGGTACGACGCTTCTTTCCATAGGCTGGTGGGCGAGACGAAATACACGCGCACTGCAACCAGCGAAGCGGCCATCAGTACGACGAAGGTCCGGATGGGCGATGTGAGCTGCTTCAGCGGGAAGCGGTCAGGCAGCAGCGGATCGAGTGCTGCCAGGCCGTAAAACGCCACCTGTCCCCAGGCAGCCAGCGCCCGCCAGATGGGCGGCAGGCCGAAGGTTGCCAGCGCAATCGCAATCAGGCAGTACGGGATGATGGTGCGGCCATACTTGGCCGAGGTGAAGTGCAGCCGCATCCGGTTGCGGGAGCTGAGCAACTCGGGCATGAGCTTGAGCATCTGGTACAGGCCCGCCTGCAGGCGCACCTTGCGGCGAAACTCGGAGTGCAGCACCGTCGGAAAGTCGTACATGGTGGCCATCGGCTCATAAAGGATGCGATACCCCTGGAAGAATGCCTGCAGGGGAACGTAAACATCATCGAGCAGCGTGCCCGGCGGGAGCGGCACCCATAGCACGCGGCGCATGGCGGCGAAGGCACCACTGTAGCCAAAGGTGGAATCAATGCGGGTGTGGCGCTGGCGGATCCAGTCCTCGTAACGCCAATAGAGGCTGGTGGTGGCTTCCTCGTGGCTGTCGCCTTTCACAATGATGGTCTTGGGGCTGACGGAACCAACGGCGGGATCGCCAAAGCAGGCCACTACGTTGCGCAGACAATCGGGTTCGAGGGTCTGCCGGACATCGCACAACACCAGAATTTCGCCGGAAACCTCGGGAACGCCTGCGTTCAAAGCTGCAGCCTTGCCGCCGTGCGGGACGCGAAGGAAGCGCACTCCCTGAGGAGCAAAGCTCCGGGCGATCTCATCGGTGCGGTCCGTCGAACCATCTGACACAACCAGGATTTCCATCATGTCGCGAGGGTAGTTGAGGGCCAGGATGGTCTTCAGTTTGCGCTCGAGGAACTTCTCTCCGTTGTAAACCGCGATGACGAAGGAGACGGTGCGGAGTCGGGTGTCCTTGCGGACGGGATTGTTAGCGCGCCGGGCCATCCAGTTAAGCAACAGCGGGTAGCCAAACAGCGCGTAAAACATGGTTGCGCTGGCGATGGCGAAGACCGTGATGCTGAGGACCTGCATGGGCCAGATCTAGCGAAGTTTAGCCGTGAAGGGCCAGCCCCTCAACGGTTCCAAGAAAGTCGAAAAAGCAAAATCCCTGGACGGCTAACGCCGGCTCGGGACGGTAACAACTAAACGCCTACGGAGAAGTCTGACACTACCCCTGAATCCAGCAACGGCTGGGCGGATTCGCGCCGCGATTGAACGTGCACGGTATCTGGGCTGGCTCGAAAGCCCCAGGCGCAGATATCCAAAAGTGTGCCTCGATAACAATACGCCAGCTTGCGTCCAGCGTCGAGCGTAGCCCACGTCTGCGCGCGCGTCAAACTTTTGACGGCATGGGCAGGCATGTATCGTTTGCGCGGGCGGGCTCATCCAATCGGCGACTTTTCGCTGCATCACCACGTGGTGCCGCATATCAGCAAGTTCCGTCTGGAAGATGCTGGCAAAGTTCTGGAACTGATGCACCAGGGCAAGGTGCGGGGCCGGGCTGTGTTGGTGCTACGGTAGGCACGCAGGCCTGTGCGCAGGCGATATAATGTTCGATTGCTGCACGCGTGTAGTTCCAGCTATGCAAGCCGCGGAAGGACAATATGCCGACAGACGTAGTCATGCCCCAGATGGGGGAATCGATCTTTGAAGGGACCATCACCAAGTGGCTGAAACAGCCGGGCGAAAAGGTTCAGCGCGACGAACCGCTGTTCGAGATCTCCACCGACAAGGTTGACGCCGAGATTCCCGCGCCTGCCTCGGGTACGCTGCAAGACATCAAGGTCCAGGCCGGCACGACCGTGCAGGTGAACACCGTGGTCGGGACAATCGCTGCCGAGGGCGAGGCAGCGGCCGCCCCACCCACGGCGCCGGCGAAAGCGGCGGCCGGCGGCGACGGAAGGTCTGCGCCAAGTGTCCCCGCTCCGGTCAGCCCAATGGAGCAGAACATACCCGCCGACCTTTCCTCCGACGAGAAAACGGGACTAGCGCGCCAGCAGCAGGGCGCAGTGCTGGAATATCCGGAGCCGGGTGAACAGGCGCGCGTGCGCTCCAGCCCCCTGGTCCGCAAGATTGCCAAGGAGAACAACGTTGATCTGACGCGCGTCCCGGGAACCGGCCTTGGGGGGCGCATCACCAAGGAAGACATCGAGGCGTTTATCGCCAGGCATGGTGCGGCAGCGTCGGCTGCTCCTGCCGGACCGGCGGCTCCATCGTACGCGCCACCTCCTGTCTCAGCGCCGATCGAAGCTCCTGCTCCCGCTGCGTCTGCCGTTACTACGCCGTTGCAGCCGGTCGGTGCGATCACGCCCGGCGCGATTGTGCCCATGTCGGTAATGCGCAAGAAGATTGCCGAGCACATGGTGCTCTCCAAGCGCACCAGCGCGCATGTGCATGGCGTTTTCGAAGTGGATGTGACGCGCATTGTCAAATTACGCGAGAGAATGAAGGCAAAGTTCGAACAGGCCACGGGCAATAAACTCACCTTCACTCCGTTCTTCGCCCGCGCCGTGGTGCACGGCATTCGCAAGTGGCCCATCATTAACTCGTCGGTGGAGGGCGAGAACATCCACTACCACCCGCACATCAACCTCGGCATCGCGGTGGCGCTTGACTGGGGACTGATCGTGCCCGTCGTGAAGAGTGCCGAAGAGCGCAGCTTCGTGGGCTTGCAACGGGCCATCACCGATCTCGGCGAGCGCGCCCGCGCCAAGAAGCTGAAACCCGAAGAGGTGCAGGGCGGAACGTTCACCATCACCAATCCCGGCATCTTCGGCGCCAAGTTTGGCATGCCGATCATCAACCAGCCGCAGCTAGCCATCATGGGCGTGGGCGGCATCGAGAAAAAACCGGTGGTGGTGACCGATAAGGATGGCAACGATTCCATCGCCATTCGCTCGATGATGCACCTCAGCATCGGCTACGACCATCGCATCATTGACGGCGCTGTGGCCGACCAGTTCATGGCCGAGGTGAAGAAGTTCCTCGAGGGCTGGAACGAGGAGCTGCTGTAGGAAGCTGTGGCGGCTCGGTAACTTCCACCCATAGGGCGTTTATCAGCCAAATGGATTGACACTAGGAAACACATGCCGATTTATCGGTACCGATCCGCGAGTCACACTTGGATTCCTTTCCGGATAGGCGACCGCCTGTGAACTGGGTATTGAGCGAGGACCGCTATTGTTCTTGGGCTACTGCTTGTTTGCTCGAGCCACCTTAGCCGCTGAAACTCGTCCATAGGCTGGACGCGCGAACAGAAGCGCCAGCAGCCCATGAAGACCACAGGCCGGCCATAGCAGAAAGGCGAGGAACTTTCCGCTAACTCTGAGATAGCCAAGATAAAGGGCTGCGAGCAGGTTGTAGACGAACAGCGCCCGAACAGATGATGGGGTCGCGTCGCCGGCCGTCGGCCAGCAGGCCAATCCGAGAGACAGCAGCGCGAAACCGCCCACTCGGGCGACCGCTACACCGCTGGCAGAAAGATCGACCCCTAACAGCAGGCGGGCAACAAAGTCTGGAGCGGCGATTAAGGCAACTCCGGTTGCCGCCTCAATCGCCGCCGACAGCCTCACCAGCGTTCTTGTGGTCATCAATCTCTTCACTCTGCGCGGAGGCGCTGCCAGCCCGGTGCTGGCAGCGCCCTTGGTTTGGACTCGCGGCCGTTCGGTTTGTCCCGGCTGGCTAGTTGTTCACCCTGGCCATTGCGTCGTCCACTTTCCTTTGGTCCTCCGCCGACAACTGCGATGGCCCGAGCTTGTAATTCAGCTTATCGATCGTTCCGGTAAACGCAAACGGTACGTCATAGCTGAAGTCCACCGGCGTCCGGGTGTCGAGTCCAATGTCGAAGGTCTCGTCGATGGACATTAGCAACGGGATGGTGTGGTCGATCGTCTTGCGATCGACCTCTTTGCCATCAACCGAGAGCACACCGGTGCCGCCCTTGCCGGGCCCGGGGCCGTTGTACTTGAAGTCGAACACGATGGTGTGCTTGCCTGCGCTGAGCGCAGAGCCTCTCCACCTAGAACGCTCCAGGTCCAAGAGGTTGTAAACGAACACCGGCCTGCCCCGGCCAATGTGGAATATGTCGACGGCGAAGGAGAGGACGAGTCCGAGTACCGCGATCACCACGAGTGCGCAGCCGAAGCGCTTTCTCCACTTGCCGGCCGTGCCAATGAAGATCAGAAGCAATCCGAGAATCAACAAACCAATTTCGAAGTGCTTGAACGGTCTGCTGCTGAACACCCAGCTTGCGCTTGGACTGAGCATGAGTGCGTAGCCGCCAAAACGGCCGCCCAAGGTCGCAATGACTCCCTCCGCGCCGCCGCTGGGGATCGTCACCTCGGCAGTAATGATGTAGTCCTTGTTCAAAATGCTGGGAGCATTGCCCA
>Ga0335083_10000935_pt1 | contig 41747 bp, 30 predicted proteins | sample Lox_Sample_42_FD_206716 | JGI IMG/M metagenome (GOLD analysis project Ga0335083, IMG submission 206716) | Soil microbial communities from Loxahatchee National Wildlife Refuge, Florida, United States - Lox_Sample_4.2 | ecosystem: Environmental > Terrestrial > Soil > Wetlands | place: USA...
GACTCGGTCGACGGCCTCATCGGTGTGCCCATCGGTGGCTTCGCCTATCCGGATTTTCCTGCGCCGACCATCTCGGTGTTCGAAGAGTGCATGCATCCCTGGGTGAAGCTGCCGGAAGGCATCGAACATATCGACTGAAACGCCTTGCGAAATGTCACTCCTGCCCGGCAGCACACGCTCGCGAGAGAGTTGCCTGTCCAGGATGGCTGTGGAACCCATCCCTGGACGCAGATGGCTCGCCTTCGCCGGAAGGCGATTGGCAGAATTTCGGGCATCCCCGCGCCGGTCATTCAACGCATGGAACCCTCATGCGTTCCATGCCAACCGGTCTTTCAGTGACCAGGCGAGAATGCATGCAGACCAGAGAATTCGATCATTGGGCGAAGGTGCGCGAACGCGGCATGCTTCGCTATGTATTGCGCAGCGGCGTCGTGTATTACGGCTTGCCGATGTTCGTCATCATGACTTACTTGATCCCGCATCCGCGCCTGACCACCGGTCAGTCGGCGTGGTTCTGGCTCATGGTTGGCGCCGGTTTCGGCGTGGCGATGTGGTGGGTGCAGGAGCACCGCTTCCGCAGGGCGGGGCGCCGTTACTAGTCACTCGTTCAGGAAACAGTCGCAGGTATTCACGCGATGTTTCATCTCACCAGCGCATGGTCCAGTGCACCGCAGCCCTGCTGAATGGGTCGCGGTCCTACGTTGCGTGCATGTAGCGTCGTTGCGTATCGCGAACAGGCATACCACCTCGCGGGTGGATGCCTCCTTCGTGGCGATGACGCCTGCCAGCCCGGGCATGTGCGTGCGTATCGCCAACGAGAGGAGACAGAACATGGCAAGCGTGGGCTCTCGAATCGGTTACGGATTCGTCGGTGTGTTGGTCGTTGCGCTCAGCGGCTGCACTGGTTACGTCAAGAAGAGCGACTTCGATGCAACCATTGCGGAACTGCGTAGCAATGACCAGAAACAGCAACAGGAAATCGATGCCATCACGCAGGAGATGCATCAGAAGTTCGCCCAGTACGACACGCAGATCACCGCCATGCAGGGACGCATCAGTGTCGACACCATCGCGCATTTCGACACCAACCAGACCACCTTGCGCGATGAGGACAAGCAGCGCCTCAATGATTTCGCCAAGGTCATGCATGATCATCATGCCAACGCGGTGATCACCGCCGAAGGCTTCGCCGATCCGTCCGGTTCGGCCGGCTACAACCAGCGCCTCGCGCTGAAACGCGCGCAGGCCGTGCGTGATTACCTCGTCCAGACCGGCGGCCTCAACGCCGACCAGGTCCGCGCCGTGGGCTACGGCAAAGTCGCCAACCGTCAAGTGGTGAAAGGCGCCACCGGCGACCAGGGCCAGCCCAACCGCCGCGTGTCGTTGGTGACGGATTTTGCCGGCAGTTCGGCGGGCTGATTCTCTCTGTGTGTGCAAACGACAAAGGCCACCCTGCGGTGGCCTTTGTTTTTCCGCGCCGCGTTACTTGCCCGAGGCCTTATAGGTGAGATCGGCGTTGAAGCTGTCGTAGTGTGAGCTGGTTTGCTGCGTCGCATCGGTGAGCGACTTGCGCATGGCCTGCGCGTCTTCCTTGCCGTAGACGTTTTCCATCACCGCCCATAGCGGCGTGTCGGGCTCCTTGCCCACCTCGGCCCACGACTTAGACGGCAGCACGACGACGAAATCGGGCGCGCCTTCACCGCCTCCCATGATTTCTCCGATCATGTAATTGTTGGGCCACTTGGCCTTCTCGGTGCCGGCTGCGATTTTCTTGGCGATATCCATGAAGGCCTGGTGGGCTTCATGGCCCGTCTTGAGCTTGAAGTAGACCACTTCGATGTACGGGGATTGCAACGATGTGCCCTTGGCCATGTGGCTCAGCTCGGGGTGCATTTCGATGAACACGCTGATCTCACTCTTGAGATGCGGATTGACGTCGTTTCGCAAAGACGTGTCGCAGGCCTTGCCTGCGGCCTGCATGGCGTCGAAGGCCGCCCACGGCATGGGATCGCTGGTGTACGAGTACGAATAGGTGTCTCCCGTTTCGTGCGTCCATGCCGTCCAGGTGTATTTGAAACCATGCTGGCTCAGGCACTGGTTGAAGGCCTTGATGCCTGCCTCATACGCCGCCTGGTCCGCCGGCGCCACGACATCGGTGTAGTCACGCATGACCACGGTCTTGTTGCTGTCCGCAGCCATGCTGCTGGCGGCGGCGCCGAGGGTTGCAGCGAGGGTCAGCCAGAGCAGCGAGTTCTTCATGACGGTCTCCCTTGGGCGATGGCCCGTTGTTGGTGTTGGACTCAAACGAATGCACGGCGAGCGCGGGATGCCTTGTCGATACGACGAAGCGAGATGAGCGCGAACTGGATGGAAGTCGGTCAGTCAGTAGCAAGCTCCGCGTGGCCCATGGCAACGCGTGGAGCGAACAAAGGTCGAGAGCGGGAACGTCTCGCCTGGCGAAGGCAGGCCGGTGGGCAGGGGTAGCGCATGGTCGAACCGCTCCAGTGGGTCACCAGGGCGATTCGGACGTCCGTTGCCATCACGGCGTGAGGCGCGCAGACGTATCGGCCTGGGCAATGCTGGGCGGCACGACATCATGGTGCCGTGTCTTGGCCGGATGCAAATAGACCAAACAGCCTAGCTGCGGGGCGTGGGCAAGAACGACAAAGGCCGCCCGGAGGCGGCCTTTGTTCGGATGAAGCGCGAAGCGATCAGCGCTTCATCGAATTGAAGAACTCGTCGTTGGACTTGGTGTTCTTCATTTTGTCGAGCATGAACTCCATGGCGGCCAGCTCGTCCATCGGATGCAGCAGCTTGCGCAGGATCCAGATCTTGGAAAGCATGTCCGGCTCGATCAGCAGGTCTTCGCGGCGGGTACCGGAGCGGTTGATGTCGATGGCCGGGTAGACGCGCTTCTCGGAGATGCGGCGGCTCAGGTGCACTTCCATGTTGCCTGTGCCCTTGAACTCTTCGTAGATCACCTCGTCCATCTTGCTGCCGGTATCGGTCAGCGCGGTGGCGATGATGGTCAGACTGCCGCCTTCCTCGACGTTGCGCGCGGCGCCGAAGAAGCGCTTCGGGCGCTGCAGCGCGTTGGCGTCGACACCACCGGTGAGCACCTTGCCGGAGCTGGGCACCACGGTGTTGTAGGCACGGGCGAGGCGGGTGATGGAGTCGAGCAGGATCACCACGTCCTTCTTGTGCTCGACCAGGCGCTTGGCCCGCTCGATCACCATCTCGGCGACCTGCACGTGGCGCACGGCCGGCTCGTCGAAGGTCGAGGAGATCACTTCCGCACGCACGGTGCGGGCAATTTCCGTCACTTCTTCCGGGCGCTCATCGATCAACAGCATGATCAGGTGTGCGTCGGGGTGGTTGTACGTGATGGCCTGCGCGATGTTCTGCAGCATCATCGTCTTGCCGGACTTCGGCTGGGAGACGATCAGGCCACGCTGGCCGCGACCGATCGGTGCCACCAGGTCCAGGATGCGGCCGGTGATGTCCTCACTGGAACCGTTGCCGCGCTCTAGCTTGAATGCCTTGCGCGGGAACAGTGGGGTGAGGTTCTCGAACAGCATCTTGTTCTTCGACGCTTCCGGCGGATCGCCGTTGATGTCGTCGACCTTGAGCATCGCGAAGTAACGCTCGCCTTCCTTCGGATGACGCACGCGACCGGTGATGTAGTCGCCGGTGCGCAGGTTGAAGCGGCGGATCTGGCTGGGCGACACGTAGATGTCGTCCGGGCCGGCCAGGTAGGACTCGTCGGCCGAACGCAGGAAGCCGAAGCCGTCCTGCAGGATTTCCAGCACGCCCTCGGCCCAGATGCCACCGCCGGAGCGGGCATGCGCCTTGAGGATGTTGAACACCACGTCCTGCTTGCGGGCACGGGCCACGCCTTCCTGCACGCCCAGCGATTCGGCGAATTCCAGCAGCTGGATCGCGTTCTTGCGCTTGAGTTCGGTGAGGTTGATCAGGCGGTCGTTGCTGCCGGCGTCGGCGTAATCATCGTCCACCGGCAGGCCGTTGCTGCTGCGCTGCTGTTGTGGATTGCCGCCACCGCCGCCCTGGCCACGCTGCTGATTGCGTTCATGGCGTCGGCGACGACCGCGGCCATCGCGGTCGTTGCGGTTGTTGTATTGCTGGCCATTGCCGCCCTGCGACTGGCCGCCTTCGCGTGCTTCCTGCGACTGCCCGCGCTGGCCACCTTCTGCCTGCGGAGCGGAATCAGCGGCGGATGCTGGAGCGGGTGCCTGAGCAGGAGCTTCGGCGGGCGGTGCGGAACGCTCGACGCGCTCCACCGGAGGCAGCGGCGGCATATCCAGCTGGGCCTGCTTTTCGGCCTTGGCACCAGCGGAAGCGGACTTGCGTGGTGCGCGTGTACGGGGCTCGGCCACAGGCTTGGCGTCGGCGCTCTTGGCGTCGTTGGTTTCTTTGCTTTCGATATCAGACACGGGCAAACCTCTGCGGGGCGCCGTTGATGAACAGGAGGGATGGGTTGCGTTGCGCGGACGGCGCGGGGGACAGGACAGTCCCGACGGACGCTTGGAATCTAGCACTCGGATCGCGGCGGCGTAAAGCGCCGCGATCCGGAAAGTTCAGAAAACTTAGAGGGTCTTGTCGATCAACTGGGACAGCTGACCCTTGCTTACGGCGCCGATCTGGGTCGCTTCGACCTTGCCGTTCTTGAACACCATCAGGGTTGGGATGCCGCGTACGCCATAGTTGCGGGGCGTCTTCGGATTGTGGTCGATGTTGATCTTGGCGATGCGCAATTTGCCGTCGTACTGCTGCGCCAGTTCGTCCAGGATCGGGGCGATGGCCTTGCACGGACCGCACCATTCCGCCCAGAAGTCGAGCAACACCGGGGTATCGGAATTGAGCACTTCCTGCTCGAAGGCGTCATCGCTTACATGGGTAATCAGGTCGCTCACCGTGGTCTCCGAAGGTAGGCGGTAAAAGGGTTTCACGACCGCGCGCCCAGCATCGGCTACACTGGGCTGCCCATGAAGCGCGGGGTCGTGCCGAAAAAGGAAGTCTGGTGCCATTGCGGCAGGCCTCCATTCCATCCGAAGTCGGGGCGCGATTCAAGCGATTCAAGGGCGGCCACGGACGGCTCCGTTGACATAGGTGAAAGGGTTTTCCTTGTTGGACAAGCCCTTACGTGGGCGCAGTCCTTTGACCTATGCCAGCGGAGCTGCCGGATGCCGCCGCTCCCTCCGGCGCCTGCCAAGGCAAGTGTCGCCGGCACGCGCAATCTGACGATTGGGCCTGCCGCCGTGCCCTCTGGCTGCGCCGATCATCCACCCGTTCCTTGCAGCGTCTCATCGCCAAGGAGCCGGGCGGCCGCCGCTGGCGCTGCCCGCACCTAAAGTCACCCATACGCAATGTCTCAAACCGTACTCACCGATACTTTTTTCACCAATTTCGATCTTCATCCGCTGCTGCAGCAGGGCCTCGACGAGGCCGGCTTCACGCGTTGCACGCCGATCCAGGCGCTGACCCTTCCGGTCGCGCTCACCGGTCGTGACGTCGCGGGCCAGGCGCAGACCGGCACCGGCAAGACCTGCGCCTTCCTGGTGGCGATGATGAATCGCCTGCTCACCACGCCTGCCGTGGCCGAGCGCAAGGACAGCGACCCGCGCGCCCTGGTGATCGCGCCGACCCGCGAGCTGGCCATCCAGATCGAAAAGGACGCCAAGGCGATAGGCCGCTACACCGGCCTGCGCACCGCGCTGATCTACGGCGGCGTCGACTACGACAAGCAGCGCCAGCAGCTCAAGGACGGCTGCGACATCATCATCGCCACGCCGGGTCGCCTGCTCGACTACTACAAGCAGCACGTGTTCGGCTTCGACGGCGTCGAGGTGATGGTGATCGACGAGGCGGACCGCATGTTCGACCTCGGCTTCATCAAGGACGTGCGCTTCATCTTCCGCCGTCTGCCGGCGCGTGAGCAGCGCCAGGTGCTGCTGTTCTCCGCCACGCTGAGCCATCGCGTGCTGGAGCTGGCCTACGAGCACATGCACAACGCCGAGAAGCTCGAGGTGGAGACGGAAAACGTCACCGCCGACCGCGTGCGCCAGATCGTCTACTTCCCCGCCAAGGAAGAGAAGATGCCGCTGCTGCTCAACCTGCTCGACCGCACCAAGGCCGAGCGCAGCATCATCTTCGTCAATACCAAGGCTGCTGCCGAACGCATCACCGACCGTCTCAAGCGCCAGGGTTATCGCGTGGGCGCATTGTCCGGTGACGTGCCTCAGCTCAAGCGCCAGAAACTGCTGCAGCGCTTCCAGGAAGGCCAGCTCGACATCCTGGTGTGCACCGACGTGGCCGCTCGCGGCCTGCACATCCCGGCGGTCAGCCACGTATTCAACTACGACCTGCCGCAGGACGCCGAAGATTACGTGCACCGCATCGGCCGTACCGCGCGCCTGGGCGCCGAGGGTGATGCGATCAGCTTCGCCTGCGATCTCTACGCGATGAGCCTGCCGGACATCGAGACCTACATCGGCCAGCGCATCCCGGTGGCCACCATCGAGCCGGACATGCTGGTGATGCCGAAGGCGCACGAGCAGGATGCGCAGTTCGTGGCCGATTCGGCTGCCGACAGCGCGGCCTTCGGCGACAAGGTCGAGCAGCGCGAAAAGGACGGCGTTCCGCGCAAGCCGCGTGAACGCAGTCGTGGTGGTCGCGATGGCGATCGCCCGCGCAGCGATAAGCCGCGCGAACCGCGCAAGCCGCGCGTGGAAGCTCCGGCCGAAGCGAAGCCCGAGAAGCCCGTGGCGCCGGAGGCCAATCCGGCCGAAGACGCGGCGGGTGATGGCGCGGCCCGCAAGCGTCGTCGTCGTCGTGGCGGTCGCAATCGCCGTCGCGAGGGCGAGGTGGTCACGACGGAAGCATCGCCGGCGGCACCACCGGCCGACGGTCGTGCGCCGCGTGGCGAACGACGTCCCTCGCGCGAACGCAGCGGTGGTGATGTCGGTCATGCACGTCCGTCGCGCCACGTGGCGATCACGGCTGGCGTGCAGGCTGAAAGCGCGCCCAAGAAGACCGGTTTCTTCCGCAGGTTGAGCCGGTTCTTCACGGGTCACTGAGCGTTTCTTCTTTGCCAGTCATCCCGGCGTACCCCAAAGGGGCAACGGCCGGGATCCAGCGCCTCTCAGGCGCTTCGGACAATGTCACTGGATGACTCGCCTGCGCTCGCCCCTCCGGGGGCGTCTTGCGTGCCAGGTGCTTGTCCGGCTCGCCCCGTCGTCAGCTGTTGAAAAGCGCCTCGCAGGAATGACGAGCTTTACAGGCGAGAGCTTGCTGTCGCGTCCTGAATCCGCGGCAGCCGGCAACACATAAAGCGCCTGACCTTCTGGCGTGCTTCCCTTATCCTTGCGACAAAGCCTGGGCAGACTCTCAGGATCGGGGACACGCGGTGATCCGCTTTGACCAAGTCAGCAAGCGCTATGAGGGTGGCCACGAGGCCTTGTCGCAGCTTTCCTTTGAGGTGGCGGCAGGCGAGATGGCCTTTGTCACCGGCCATTCCGGTGCCGGCAAAAGCACGCTGCTCAAGCTGCTGGGGCTGATCGAGCGTCCGTCGCACGGTGTCATCACGCTGGACGGACAAAACCTGTCCAAGGTCGCGCGCACCGGCATTCCCAAGTTGCGCCGACGGCTGGGCATGGTGTTCCAGGATCATCGCCTGCTGATGGACCGTACCGTCTTCGCCAACGTCGAGCTGCCGCTGATGATCGGCGGCATGGCGCCGAGCGAGCGCAGCAAGCGCGTGCGCGCCGCGCTGGAGAAGGTCGGCCTGTTGGCCTACGAGCGGCAGCTTCCGGCCACGCTTTCTGCCGGCGAGCAGCAACGCGTGGGTATCGCCCGCGCCATCGTGGCCAAGCCGATGCTGCTGATCGCCGACGAGCCGACGGGCAACCTCGATCCCACACTCGCCGTCGAAATCATGGGGCTGTTCGCCGAGTTCCAGCAGGTGGGTACGACGGTGCTGATCGCCAGCCATGACCTGCCGTTGATCAAGAAGATGAAGAAGCGCGTGGTCGTGCTGGATCACGGGCGCCTCGTCGCCGACGTAGCGGCCCAGGAGGTGCTATGAGCACGCAGCCGGAATTCCCGATGGAGAGCCCGTTGCTTTCCGACCAGAGCCGGGGCGTGCGCACCAAGCCGCGTCCGGTCGCCAGCTGGCGCGAGCATCACGGTTGGAGCGCCGCAGCCAGCCTGCGCCGCCTGATGTCGCGCCCGGTGGGCACCTTGCTCACTGTCGCGGTGATGGCCATTGCGCTCGCGCTGCCGCTTGCCTTCTACCTGCTGCTGGGCAACCTGCAGAAGATGGGCGATGCGCTCGGCCAGAATCAGACCATCAGCCTGTTCCTGCAGCCGGGGCAGAGCGTCGCCTCGGCCGACCTGATGGCGAAGAAGTTGCGCGACCATGCCGACGTGGCCGCGGTGACCATCAAGACGCCACAGCAGGGCATGGACGAGTTGGCCAAGATGCAAGGCTTCTCCGGCGCACTGCACACGCTCGATGCCAATCCGCTGCCCTACGTGCTGGAGGTGCAGCCGGCGGCTGGCGCCAGCGCCGACAGCGTCGACAAGCTCGTGGCCGACATGCGTGGCCTGCAGGGCGTGGACCAGGTTCAGGACGGCGGTACCTGGCGCCAGCGCCTGGAGGCCCTGCTCGGCGTGGGGCAGCGTGCGGTGATCATTCTTGCGGCACTGCTTGCGGTGGCCGTGCTGTTGGTGGTGGGCAACACCGTCCGCGTGGATATCGCCAGCCGTAGCGAGGAGATCGGCGTGCTGATGCTGGTCGGCGCAAGCCGCGCGTTTGTGCGGCGGCCTTATCTCTATGCCGGCATCTGGTACGGCTTGTTCGCCGGCGTGCTGGCGGCGGGCTTCGCGGTGCTGGTCGAGCTGGCGCTGGCCGAACCGGTCGCGCGCCTGGGCCAGGTCTATGCCGGCAAATTGCAGGTCGACGTGCTGCCGTTGTGGCTGCTGGCCGCCGTGCCGGTCGCGGCCGCCCTGTTGGGCTGGCTGGGTGCCCGCCTGGTCAGTGCATGGCAGCTGCGCAAGGCCGCCTGAAGCGTGCGCGGGCTCACGGCCGCGGTGAGGTGGTAATGCAAGGGTCAGCCAGCCAGTGCATGATGCAGGAGGGGAGCGGTGCGGGGAGATTGCGCCGGAACATGCCGGTAAGCAGCCCCGGCCAAAAGGTGGGTGACAGGGGATGAGTGGAAGTTTCAGCAGTCGAGTGGTGGGAACGGCGCCAAGGGTGCTGGTGGTCGACGGCTCCAAGGTGGTGCGCCAGCTGATTGCCCGCGTCCTGAAGGCCGAATTGGCCGACGTGGAAGTGGTCGGCGCCGGTTCGGGCGCAGAGGCGCAGGAGCTGCTGGAAGGCGGCGCATTCGACTTCATCACGATTGCCTTGCGCCTGCCCGATATGGACGGGTTGGAACTGGCGCGCCACGTGCGCGAATCCGCAGCGCAGGCCTACGTGCCCATCGTGGTGGTATCCGGCGATGTCGACGACCGCCTGCATAAGCGCACGCTGGGTGAGCACGTCACCGACTATTTCGACAAGTCGCTCGGTTTCCAGGCGCTGGCGGAATTCATCCGTGGCTATGTGCGCCCGGCGGAGTCGGCCCAGGGCGACGTGCTGTACGTGGAGGATAGTCGCGTGGTCGCGCTGGCGACCCGTCGCATCCTCGAAAAGCACGGTCTGACCGTGCACCACGTGATCAGCGCCGAAGACGCGCTGGCCCTGCTGGAAGCAGCCCGCGAGCAGGGCAAGGTGGGCGCCGACATCGTGCTCACCGACGTCAGCCTCAAAGGCGAACTCACTGGCGGCGATCTGCTCGAGCGCATCCGTCGCGACTACGGCTACGGCAAGGGCCGCCTGCCCGTGCTGGTGATGACGGGCGACGAAAACCCGGTCAACCAGGCAGCATTGCTGCGCACGGGCGCCAATGACCTGGTCGAAAAACCGATCGAGGAAAAGCTGCTGATGACCAAGCTGCTGTTCCAGCTGCGCGTTTCGCAGCACCTGCGCGAACACGACGTGGCGGCATGACCGATGACCGCGTGAAGCTCGAGCCTTCCTGGAAGGCTCGGATCGGGGATTACTTGGGTCGGCCGGACATGCAGGCGCTGTCGGCGTTCCTGCGCGCAGAGAAGCAGGCGGGCAAGGTGATCTACCCGCCGGGCCCGGACATCTTCGCCGCGTTCGACCACACGCCGTTCGACGCGGTGCGCGTGGTAATCCTGGGCCAGGACCCGTACCACGGGCCGGGACAGGCGCATGGCCTGTGTTTCTCGGTGCGACCAGGCGTGCCATCGCCGCCGTCGCTGCAGAACATCTTCAAGGAGATCCGGCGCGACCTCGGTATCGCCGCGCCGGACCATGGCTGCCTCACGCCCTGGGCCGACCGGGGCGTGCTGTTGCTCAACGCGGTGCTGACCGTGGAACAGGCACAGGCGGCCTCGCATCAGGGCAAGGGCTGGGAGGGCTTCACTGATGCTGCCATCGACGCCCTCAATCTTGAAAGGGAGGGCCTGGTCTTCATGCTGTGGGGCTCCTACGCCCAGAAGAAGGGCCAGCTGATAGACAGCCGGCGCCATTGCGTTTTGCGGTCCGTGCACCCATCTCCCTTGTCAGCGCACCGGGGTTTCATCGGGTGTGGGCACTTCTCGGCGGGCAACCATTATCTGGAAAGCCGAGGCGTGGCCCCCATCGACTGGTCCCTGCCACCCCGCGCTGCGCTTGGCTGAACGGGCCTTTCACCCCTCCTGAACCGCTCAGCCCGCATAGTGGCTGCTCCCCTGGGATGCGCCACTGGACGTGTGTCCCAAATTCCTGTACTATGCAGTACATCAAAGGCCGCGGAACTTGCCGTGGCCTTTAGCACTCTCTCTATCCGAGTGCTAAGCTGATCCCTCATTCAGGAGGTCCAACATGTCTCAAGCTTTGGTGACCGCCAACCTGCCGGTGCCCAGTGTCGTCGGCAGTCTGGATGCGTATATCTCGGCGGTCCATCGGATTCCGGTGCTCAGTCAGGATGAGGAGCAGGCGCTGTCGCGCCGCTACAACGAACAGGACGACCTGGAGTCGGCCCGCAAGCTGGTGATGTCCCACCTGCGTTTCGTGGTGCACGTGGCTCGTGGCTACAGCGGCTATGGCCTGCAGCTTTCCGACCTGATCCAGGAAGGCAACATCGGCCTGATGAAGGCCGTGAAGCGTTTCGATCCCGACCAGGGCGTTCGCCTGGTCAGCTTTGCGGTGCATTGGATCCGTGCCGAAATGCACGAGTTCATCCTGCGCAACTGGCGCATCGTCAAGGTGGCCACCACCAAGGCGCAGCGCAAGCTGTTCTTCAACCTGCGCAAGAGCAAGAAGCGCCTGGGCTGGATGAACGCCGAAGAAGTGCGCACCGTGGCGAAGGATCTGGGCGTGCCCGAAGCGACCGTGCGCGAGATGGAATCGCGCCTGTCGGGTCGTGACATCGGCTTCGAGGCTCCGGCCGATGCGGACGAAGACGCCAAGCCGGCGCCGGAAGCCTTCCTGATCGACGAAGGCGCGGACCCGTACGACAACGTGGCCGACGCCGACCAGGCCGACAACCAGCTCGACACGTTGTCCAATGCGTTGCAGAAGCTGGACGAGCGCTCGCGCGACATCATCCAGCGTCGTTGGCTCAACGAAGACAAGGCGACGCTGCAGGATCTTGCCGACGAGTACGGCGTGTCGGCCGAGCGCATCCGCCAGGTCGAAGCCAACGCCATGAAGAAGATGCGCGGTCTCTTCGCCGCGTAATCGAATTGATCGGCGTAACATGCCAACGGCCCCGCACGGGGCCGTTTGGCTATGCGGAGACAGGGCTGGCTCCGTTCCTTCCGATAGGATCCTGTTGCTGTCAGCCGCCATGCCCCGAGTCCTGGTCATCGAAGACGACGAAACCACGGCGCGCGAGATCGTCGCCGAACTGAGCGTGCACGACATGCTGGCCGAATGGGTCGGTGACGGCCGCCAGGGACTGGAGCGCGCGACGCAGGGTGGCTACGACCTGATCACGCTGGACCGCATGTTACCCGGCATGGATGGCATCGATGTGGTGGCGCAATTGCGCCGCGCGAACGTGGACACGCCCGTGCTGATGATCAGCGCGCTGAGCGACGTCGACGAACGTGTGCGCGGCCTGCGTGCCGGTGGCGACGATTACCTCACCAAGCCGTTCGCGCCCGACGAGATGGCTGCGCGCGTGGAAGTGCTGCTGCGGCGGCGACAGCCGCAGACGGTGCAGCGCCTGCGCGTGGCGGACCTCGAACTCGATCTCGTCAGCCATGTGGCTTACCGCAACGGCCAGGCACTCACGCTGCTGCCCACCGAATATCGGTTGCTCGAATTCCTGATGCGCAATTGTGGCCAGGTACTGACCCGCACGATGATCTTCGAAACAGTGTGGGGTTTCCATTTCGATCCCGGCACCAATGTGATCGACGTGCACATCGCGCGCCTGCGTCGAAAGATCGATGCCGCCGGCCAACCGGCCCTCATCCATACCGTGCGTGGCACAGGTTATCGCCTGGCTACCGTGCAGGAAGCCGATCCGGTGACGCCATGAACGCACGCCCCAACGCCTGGCACTCGGCCACGTCGCGACTGATCCTCATCTACGGCGCGCTGTTCGCGCTGTGGGGTTTCGTACTGGTCGGCGTGATCCAGTGGGAAACCACGCGCTATCTCAACAATGTCATCGACCAGATGCTGGTGCAGCGCATGCACTACATCGCCTCGACCGAACCCGAGCGCATGGCGGCCACGGTGGATGCGACGAGCAAGATCGACCCGCATGGCGTGATGTCGGTGGGCCTGTTCGATCGCGAGCATCGCCCCGTGGCCGGCAACATCGACAACCTGCCGCGATCGCTGCCACGCGATGGCCAGGTGCACCAGCTCAAGCATGGTCTCCCGCGCCCCGATCGCGACGCCGAACGCGTGCGTGCGCGCGGCCTCGCCTCGGTGCTTCCGAACGGCGACATCCTGGTGATCGCCAAGGACACCAGCACCATCGATGGCATTGGCGCGATCATCAAGCGCGCACTGCTGTGGGGCGTATCGCTCACCATTATTCCGGGCCTGTTTGGCGGCTTTCTGCTGCGGCGCGGGCCGGAGAAGCGCATCCGTGCACTGCAGGAAGCCACCGATCCGATCCGCCAGGGCGACTTGTCCAAGCGCCTGCCGGTGAGCCGGCGCGGCGACGAGCTTGATCAGCTTGCGGCGATCGTCAACACCATGCTGGGCGAGATCGAGCGCCTGATGAACGAAGTGAAGGGCGTATGCGACAACATCGCGCACGACCTGCGCACGCCGCTCACGCGGTTGCGCGCGCGGCTGTATCGCACGCAGCAGCAGCTGGAAGGGCAGCCCGAAGAAGCGCTGGTGGAATCGTGCATGGTCGACATCGACGCGGTGCTGGTGCGCTTCCGCGCACTGCTGCGCGTGTCGGAGCTGGAGGATCGCAACCGCGCAGCGTGCTTCGAGGAAGTGGACGTGGGGCAGGTACTGCGCCAGGTGCATGAGTTCTATGCGCCGGTGGCGGAGGATCGCGGGCAGCCGTTCGATCTGGACGTCCAGACGCTGGCGCCCGTCCGCGCCGATGCGCATCTGTTGTTCGAAGCGCTGGCCAACCTGGTCGGCAACGCCATCAAGTTCACGCCGCATGGCGGACGCGTGAGCTTGCGCGCGAGCATGGACAAGCGCGGGCCCCGCGTGGATATCGTCGACAGCGGCCCGGGCATTCCCACCGATGAGCGCGATGCGGTGACGCGCCGCTTCTATCGGGGCGACAACAGCCGCACCACGGCAGGCTCCGGCCTCGGCCTGAGCATCGTCAGCGCCATCGTGCGATTGCATGGTTATGCGCTGGACATCGGCGAGTCTTCGCAGGGCGCGCGTCTCACGCTCTACTGCTATGCGCTGGCGCCGGGCGAGAAGCCGGACACCTGCCTTTCGCGCACCGTGCCGGAAGTCACGCCGGCCATCGTGTGACCGCCGCGCGCGCGGCAACATGAAATTATCTTCATGCGTCCGGATGAGCCGGGCGCGTCGGCTGCGTGCGAAAATTTGCCGCGACGCATCATTCGCGCATGGAAATCCCCCGCATGCTTGGCATCGTCCGGATCGCGCTCACGCGGCCCTACACCTTTATTGTCTTTGCACTGGTCATTCTGCTGTTCGGCGCCATGGCGGCGATACGCACGCCCACGGACATCTTCCCCGAGATCAACATCCCGGTGATCGCGGTGTCGTGGCAGTTCACCGGCATGACGCCAGACCAGATGGCCGGGCGCATGAACACGCCGTTCGAGCGCGCGCTGACCACCACGGTCAACGACATCGAGCACATCGAGGCCGAGTCGCTCAACGGCATGGGCATCACCAAGATCTACTTCCAGCCCGGCGCGAACATCGCGGTGGCGAACGCGCAGGTGACGGCGATTGCGCAGACGCTGCTCAAGCAGATGCCACCGGGCGCCACGCCGCCGCTGATCGTGAACTACAACGCTTCCAGCGTGCCGATCCTGCAGCTGGCGCTTTCGGGCAAAGGCCTGAGCGAGCAGCAGCTGGGTGACGTTGGCCTCAACCAGTTGCGTCCGCAGCTGGTGACGGTGCAGGGCGCGGCCATTCCGTATCCGTTCGGCGGCAAGACGCGACAGATCCAGCTCGACGTCGATCCGGGTGCCTTGCAGGCACGCGGCCTGTCGACGCAGGACGTGGCCAATGCGCTGGCGGCACAGCAGCAGATCAGCCCGATCGGCACGCAGAAGATCGGCAAGTACGAATACATCATGCTGCTCAACAACGCGGCCGAACGCGTCGCGGAGTTGGAAAACCTGCCGATCAAGAACGTCAACGGCGCAACGATCTATATCCGCGACGTGGCGCACGTGCGAGATGGCAATCCACCGCAGACCAATATCGTGCATGTGGATGGCGTGCGCTCGACGCTGCTGTCGGTGCTCAAGAATGGTTCCACCTCTACGCTCGCCATCGTCGCCGGCGTACGCGAAAAGCTTGCCGGCATGAAGGATGCGTTGCCCGACAACCTTACGGTGACGCCGATCGGCGACCAGTCGGTATTCGTGCGCGCCTCCATCGACGGCGTGATCCGCGAAGGCGTGATTGCCGCCGCGCTCACCAGCCTGATGATCCTGCTGTTCCTGGGCAGCTGGCGCTCCACGCTGATCATTGCCACGTCCATTCCGCTGGCCGTGCTTGGCTCGGTGTTAACGCTATCGGCCATCGGCCAGACGCTCAACATCATGACGCTGGGCGGCCTTGCGCTGGCCGTGGGCATCCTGGTGGACGAGGCCACGGTGACCATCGAGAACATCAACTGGCATCTGGAGCAGGGCAAGGACGTGATCACGGCGATCGTCGACGGCTCGGCGCAGATCATCGTGCCGGCGTTCGTGTCGCTGCTGTGCATCTGCATCGTGTTCGTGCCGATGTTCTTCCTGCCGGGCGTGGCGCGCTACCTGTTCGTGCCGATGGCCGAGGCGGTGATCTTCGCGATGATCTTCTCGTTCATCCTGTCGCGCACGCTGGTGCTGACGATGGCGAAGTTCCTGTTGCAGGAGCATCCGCCGACAGTGGACGAGCATGGCCAGCACCTGCCGCTGCCGCCGCCGAAGTCGGCGCTGGGCCGCTTCCAGCGCGCCTTCGTGGATCGCTTCGAGACCTTCCGCGCCGGCTACAGCGGCGTGCTGAAGCTCGCGCTGGATCATCGCAAGGTGTTCGTCGCGGGCTTCCTGGGCTTCGTGCTGCTGTCGTTCCTTCTGCTTCCGGGGCTGGGCAGCAACTTCTTCCCGGACGTGGACGGTGGCCAGATCCTGGTGCATGCCCGCGTGCCGGTGGGTTCGCGCGTGGAAGTGACCGCCAACGAATTCGCGGACATCCAGAAGGCCATTCGCCAGGTGATCCCGCCGCAGGACCTGGAGACGCTGGTCGACAACATTGGTCAGTACGCCAGCTCGATCAACACCATCTACAACAACACCGGGCAGATCGGCGAGCAGGATGGCGACATCCAGATCTCGCTCAAGGAAGGTCATCGTCCGAGCGCCGAATACGTGAAGGCCTTGCGCGAGAAGTTGCCGCGCCTGTTCCCGGGCACGGTGTTCTCGTTCCCGCCGGCGGACATCGTCAGCCAGATCCTCAACTTCGGTTCGCCCGCGCCGATCGATCTGCAGATACGCGGTTCGCACCTGGACAAGAACTTCGAATACGCCAACCTGCTGCTCAACCGCATCCGCAAGATTCCCGGGGTGGCCGATGCACGCATCCAGCAGTCGCAGGCCTCGCCCGCTTTTCGCATCGACGTGGATCGCACGCGTGCCGGCCTGCTGGGCCTGACCGAACAGGATGTCACCAGCAGCCTGGTGGCCGATCTTTCCGGCACCTCGCAGGTGTCGCCGACGTTCTGGCTCAATCCAGACAACAACGTCACCTATCCGATCTCCGCGCAGGTGCCGCAGTACACGCTGGACACGCTGGCGGCGCTGGCGAACCTGCCGATTACCGCCAAGACCGGCGGCAGTTCGCAGGTGCTGGGCGCGCTGGCCGATGTCTCGCGCACGCACAGCAACATGGTCGTGAGCCAGTACAACATCCAGCCGATGGTGGAGATCTATGCCGCCACGCAGGGACGCGACCTGGGTGCAGTGGCCGGTGACATCCAGAAGCTGCTCAAGGACACCGAGAAGGCCAAGCCCAAGGGCGCCAACATCGCGCTGCTGGGCCAGGTGCAGACCATGAACGATGCCTACTCGGGCCTGCTGTTCGGCCTGCTGGGCTCGGGCGTGCTGGTGTACTTGCTGATCGTGGTGAACTTCCAGTCGTGGACCGATCCGTTCGTGATCATCACAGCGTTGCCGGCCGCGCTGGCCGGCATCGTGTGGATGTTGTTCGTCACGCGCACCACGCTGTCGGTGCCTGCGCTTACCGGCGCCATCATGTGCATGGGCGTGGCCACCGCCAACTCCGTGCTGGTGGTGAGCTTCTGCCGCGAACGCCTGAACTTCCACGGCGATGCCGCTCTGGCGGCACGCGAGGCGGGCTTCGTGCGCTTTCGCCCGGTGCTGATGACCGCGCTCGCCATGATCATCGGCATGGTGCCGATGGCGCTTGGTCTTGGCGATGGTGGCGAACAGAACGCGCCGCTGGGCCGTGCCGTGATCGGCGGCCTGCTGTTCGCCACCACCGCCACCCTCATCTTCGTTCCCGTCGTTTTTTCCATCGTGCACGCGCGGTATGGCCGCGCCACCGATTCGGCTCCCGCTGCCGGAGAACCTGTCCATGTCTGAGCACATCACTTCGCTTCCCGAGTCGACGCCCTCGCCGCGTCGCCTGCGCCTGGCCGCGCTGATCGGTGCGGTCCTCTTCGGTTCGATCGTGGTGATCGGCGTGGCGGTGCGCATCTCCGATGCACGCAGCCTCAACCAGTGGACCGACGAGCAGGCGATTCCCACCGTCGTGGTCACCACGCCAGAGGCCGGCAACGGCAATTCGCCGCTGCAGCTGCCCGCGCAGATGGACGCCTATAGCAACGCGCCCATCTATGCGCGCACCAGTGGTTACCTGAAGTCCTGGAACAAGGACATCGGCGCGCCGGTGAAGGCGGGCGATGTACTCGGTGAAATAGACACGCCGGACCTGGACCAGCAGTTGCTGCAGGCGCAGGCCGATCTCGCCAGCGCGAAGGCGAATGCCGCGCTCGCGGGTACCACGGCCAAGCGGTGGCAGGTGCTGCACCAGACCGATCCCGATTCGGTCTCGCAGCAGTCGGTGGACCAGTACAACGGCGACTACGCCGCCAAGCAGGCGCAGGCCAATGCGGCTCAGGCCAACCTCGATCGCCTGAAGGCGCTGAAGTCGTACGCGCGCATCGTCGCGCCGTTCAACGGCCGCGTGACTGCGCGCAACACCGACGTCGGCGCACTGGTGACCGCCGACAGCGCAGGCGGCACGCCGTTGTTCGAGGTGTCCGATACCAGCAAGCTGCGCGTCTATGTGCGCGTGCCGCAGGTGTATGCGCCCAGCATCCATCGCGGCGACGAAGCCACGCTCACCGTGCCCGAGTATCCGGGCAAGACCTTCACCGCCAAGGTGGAGGCCGATGCGCGCGCGATCACGCCGACCTCGGGCACCACGCTGGTGCAGCTGCTGGTGGACAACCCCGACGGCAAGTTGCTGCCGAGCAGCTACGCGAGCATCAGCCTCAACCTTGCGTCCGCCGCGCTTGGCGTGCGCGTGCCGTCCGAAGCGTTGATCTTCGACGACAAGGGCCTGCGTGTGGCCACGCTGGATGCGAACGACCAGGTGAAGTTCAAGACGGTGACGATCCGTCGCGATTACGGCAAGACGGTAGAGCTGGGTTCGGGCCTGGAAGCGAGCGATCGCGTGATCAGCAATCCGCCGGACGGCCTGGTGGAAGGCGACCCCGTGCGCATCGCCAAGAATCCGCAGCCGGATGCCAAGGCGAAATCCCATGACAAGGCCTAAGCATCTCGTCATCACGCTGGCTGCCACGCTTGCGCTGGGCGCATGCTCGATGGCGCCCACGTACAAGGCGCCGGATGCGCCGGTGGCCGATCATTACCAGCCGCCCGGCCCGTGGACTACGGCGGCGCCCGCGGATCAGTTGCCGCGCGAAGGCTGGTGGAAGCTGTACGGCGATACGCGCCTGGATGGGCTCGAAGACCAGCTGCTTGCGCATAACGCGGATCTCGCCGCGGCGCTGGCCAGCTACCAGCAGTCGCGCGATGTGCTGGCGCAGGTGCGCGCCGACCTTTTTCCGCAGGTATCGCTGGGTGCTGGCGCCGTGCGCAATCGCCAGTCGGACAACTCGTCGCTGCGCGGCGCGACCTCGCCCACCTGGTATGACGCCTACTCGCTGACCGGGCAGGCGACGTACGAAGTGGACCTGTGGGGTCGCGTGCACGACAACGTGGCGGCGGGCCGCGCGTCGATGCAGGCTTCGGCGGCCGACCTGGCATCGGTGCGCCTGAGCCTGGAGGCGCAGCTGGCCGACAGTTACCTCGTGCTGGTCGGTGTCGACCGGCAGGTCGACCTTTTGCAGAAAAGCGTCGATGCCTATCAGCGTGCGCTGCAGCTGACCAAGACGCTGCAGGCCGGTGGTGCCGTGTCCGGACTGGACGTGGACCGCGCGCAGACGCAGCTTTCGGCCACGCGTTCGCAGCTGTCGCAGACGCGTGCGCAGCGCGAGTTGCTGCAGCATGCGATCGCCGTGCTGGTAGGCGAATCGGCCTCGACGTTTGCACTGGACCCGAAGATCGATCTTCCTGCGTTGCCGGTCATACCGGTTGGCGTGCCGTCCACGCTGCTGCAACGCCGTCCCGACATCGCGGCGGCCGAGCGTCACACCGCGGAAGCAAATGCCGACATCGGCGTCGCACGTTCGGCCTTCTTTCCGTCCTTGACCCTTAGCGCCGGTGGTGGCCTCGCCAGTGGCGCGTGGGGCAACCTGCTCACCGCACCGAGCCAGGTGTGGGCACTGGGGCCGAGCCTGCTGATGGATGTGTTCGACGGCGGTCGCCGTCGCGCCAAGGTGGCGCAGGCGCATGCGGCCCTCGACGAGGCGAGCGCGCGCTACCGCGGCACCGTGCTGGCCGCGTTCCAGCAGGTGGAGGACAACCAGTCGCTGCTCAACCACTACGGCAACGCGCTGGTGGACCAGAACGATGCCACCAGGGCGGCGGATCGCACGTTGCGGCTGTCGATGGCGTTGTACAAGCAGGGCGCCAACAGTTACCTCGATGTAGTGAACGCGCAGGTGGCGGCTCTGGATGCGCATCTCACGTTGCTCGGGTTGCAGACGAGCCAGTTGCGCGCGAGTGTGGGGTTGGTGCGCGCGCTGGGTGGTGGTTGGGATAGTGGGGATATTTCGCCGGAGGTGTTGGCGAGGGATGCGAAGGCGCAAGCGAAGAAGTAGTTTCTTCTACTTCTTTTGTGGCGCGCACCCTGTGCGCGATCGCCTTCGCCCCGGTCTCTCCTGCCGTCATTCCTGCGAGGTGCTTCTGAACAGCCGGAGGCTGGTCAAGCAGGACAAGCGCGAAGCGCGCAGAACGCCCGTAGGGCGGCCCCGAAGGGGCGAGCGTAGCGAGTCTCTTTTGGTTCTAATGTGGCGATACCGCCAGCGCGCCGCTTACGACCGAAGGAAGTCCCTGTGGGACGCAGCGGGCGTTTCGACGTCCTGCCGGCCGCCGAGTCACTTTTCTTTTGCTGCTCCAAAAGAAAAAGTAACCCAAAGAAAATGAGCTAAAAGGCTCGCAGCACTGCGATGGACACAAGCCTGTTGACCGAGGCATCGACAACGCGTGGCTTTACTACCTCAAGCGGCGCCGCTACCCCGCAACGCGTCGGAGCACTGAAGACTTAAAGCAGCGCCTCGCACTACTCCCTCTACACTTCGGGGAGAGGGTTGGGGAGAGGGGGCATATTCGCGGCAGCGCCACCTGTCACTTGTAGGAGCGCACCCAGTGCGCGAAAAGCCGACGGAGCTTTGAGAAGCCGACAGGTGGCGGTCGCGCACTGGGTGCGCTCCTACAAACGTAGGGTTCGCCACGAAAAACGCCCCGTTGATCGGGGCGTTCTGGTTTGCGAACTTAAAAGCCCTTACAGCTTCTTCGTCAGCAGCGCTTCGAGCTTGCGCTGGTCGGCGGCGAATTTGCGGATACCGTCGGCAAGCTTGTCGGTGGCCATGGCGTCTTCGTTGTGACCCCAGCGGAAGGCGGCTTCGGTCAGCGGCGCAACCTTCGCTTCGCGGGTGCCGTCGTCGCTCAGCACGCGCGGCAACGCACCTTCTTCATGCTGGAGCTTTTCCAGCAGGTCGGGGCTGATGGTGAGGCGGTCGCAACCGGCGAGGGCCTGGATCTGGCCGATGTTGCGGAAACTGGCGCCCATCACCACGGTGTCGAAGCCGTGCTTCTTGTACCAGGCGTAGATGCGGCGCACCGACTTCACGCCCGGGTCTTCGTCCGGTGCGTAGGTCTTGGTGTCGGTGTTGCTGACGTACCAGTCCATGATGCGGCCGACGAACGGCGAGATGAGGAACACGCCGGCTTCGGCGCAGGCCACGGCCTGTTCGAAGGAGAACAGCAGGGTGAGATTGCAGTTGATGCCGCGCTTCTCCAGCTTTTCCGCGGCGCGGATGCCTTCCCAGGTGGAGGCCATCTTGATGAGGATGCGGTCGCGCTTCACGCCCGCTTCTTCATACAGCGAGATCAGGCGTTCGGCCTTGGCGATGGTGGCATCGGTGTCGAACGAGAGGCGCGCATCCACTTCGGTGGAGACGCGGCCCGGCACCAGTTCAACGATCTTGCGGCCCACGGCGACGGCCAGGTGATCGCCTGCGTCGATGAGCTGCTGCTCGCGCGAGTTGCTCTCGGACTTGGCGCGCGACACGGATTCGTCGATCAGCGGTGCATAGGCCGGCGATTCCGTGGCCTTCAGCAGCAGCGAAGGGTTGGTCGTCGCGTCCACCGGGTGATAGCGGGCAATGGCCTCGATATCGCCGGTGTCGGCGACTACGGTGGTGTACTGGCGCAGTTGTTCGAGTTGGGAAGACACAGTGATATCCGGCGGGTAAAGCGTGGATTGTCCACCCTTAGCCCTCGCGCGGCAAAGTCGCGTCCGCCTCTCCGGTCTCATCGGTGCCCGTGACGATGCGGGCGTGGCGCTGGTAGGTCCAGTACGACCAGGCCCAGTCCAGCATCACCACCAGACGGTTGCGAAAGCCGATCAGGAAGGCGATGTGCGCCATCAGCCATACCCACCATGCCAGCAGGCCCGAAAGTTTCAGACGGCCAAACTGCGCCACCGCCGCCATGCGCCCGATGGTCGCCAGCGAACCGTCATCGCGATAACGGAAGGGTCGGATGCCGGCGTTGCCGCGCCAGCGCGCCTTCAGCACGTCGGCCACGTACCGTCCCATTTGCTTGGCCGCGGGCGCTACGCCTGGTACGGGACGTCCATCAACCTGCGCGATGCTGGCAAGGTCGCCGATCACGAATACGTCCGGATGGCCGGGCAGGCTGAGGTCGGGCTCGACCAGCACGCGCCCCGCGCGATCCACTGGCGCACCAAGGCTCCGGCCCAGCGGTGAGGCGGCAACGCCCGCTGCCCATAGCACGGTGTGCGCCGGATGCGGCGCGTCACCAAGCATCACGCCGTGCGCATCGATGGCGGTGACCGCCGTGCCCAGGCGAACTTCGACGCCGAGTTTTTCCAGCTGGCGGCGTGCCTTGTCCGACAGTTCCGGTGCAAAGGCCGGCAGCAGGCGTGGCCCGGCTTCCACCAGCAATACATTCGCCTGCCGTGGATCGGCGCGACGGAATTCGCGCGGCAGTGTGTGGCGTGCGATCTCCGCCAGCGTGCCCGCCAGTTCCACGCCGGTGGCGCCACCGCCGACGACCACGAAGTTGAGCCATGCCTGTCGACGCGCCGGATCGTCTTCGCGTTCCGCGCGCTCGAAGGCGAGCAGCACACGGCGGCGGATGGTGAAGGCGTCATCCAGTGTTTTCAGGCCTGGCGCATAGCGTTCCCACTCATCGTGTCCGAAGTAGGCATGTGTGGCGCCGGTGGCGACGACGAGCGCGTCATAGCCGAGCCAGCCGCCAGCCAGCCGTACTTGCCGTTGCGCCAGGTCGACGTCGAGCGCTTCATCCATCAGCACGGTGATGTTGGATTGGCGACGCAGGATCTGCCTCAGCGGTGCAGCGATGGATGGCGCGGAAAGTCCCGCCGTGGCGACCTGGTAGAGCAGCGGCTGGAACAGATGATGGTTGCGGCGATCGACCAGGGTGATGCGTGCGTGGGTGTCGGCGAGTCCGCGCGCCACGGCGAGGCCGCCGAAGCCGCCGCCAAGAATGACGACATGGGGATGATCGGGGGAGGGGGCGTTGCCGTCCATGTGATGCCTCTCGGGAAAAGAAGTCATGGGAGCGCCCGCCGTGGCCCGTGCTCAGTAGAGGTCGACGGGATCCACGTCGAGCGACCAGCGCACCCGGCGCGCCGATGGCAGCGTCGAGAGTGTGCGATGCCAGGGTCGCAAAGCGTTGTGCAGGGTGGCGCGACTGTCCCCCTCGATCAGCAACTGGCCGCGATGCCGGCCCGCACGCAACGGCATGGGCGCGGGCATCGGGCCGGCCAGCTGCAGTGGCGCGCCGGCCAGCGCGGACGCGGCTTCGGCGAGAAAGGCGTCGACGTGCTCGCGCTGGTGCGCGTCGGCGCGCAGCAGCACCTGATGACCGTAGGGCGGCAACTGCACGCTGCGGCGCTCCTCCAGCAGCGTGATGGCCGCAGCGGCATAGCCTTGCGCCAGCAGCTGGCGCAGCAGGGGATGCTCGGGATGGTGCGTCTGCAGCAGCACGCGACCCGGTTTGGCGGCGCGGCCCGCGCGGCCGGCCACCTGTACGACGAGCTGGGAAAGGCGTTCGCTCGCGCGGAAATCCACGCTGTGCAGTCCTTCGTCCACGCCCACGATGGCCACCAGGGTGAGGTTGGGCAGGTCGTGGCCCTTGGCGAGCATCTGCGTGCCGACCAGGATCGCCGGTGCGTCCTGACGCAGGCCATCGAGCAGTTCCTCGAAGGCGTCGCGTCGGCGCGTGGTCTCGCGGTCGATGCGCAGCACCGGCACGTCGGGAAAATGCGCGGTGAGCGCTTCTTCCAGCCGCTCGGTGCCCTGGCCCTGCGGCTTGAGTTCCGGCGTGCCACAGGCGGGGCAGGCGGCGGGCGGACGCGCGTTGTAATCGCAATGGTGGCAGATGAGCATCCGGCGACCGGCGTGCAGGGTCATCGGGTGTTCGCAGCGCGGGCATTCCGCATGCCAGCCACAGCTGTAGCACAGCAGTACCGGCGCATAGCCGCGGCGGTTGCGGAACACCAGCACCTGCTCGCCGCGCTTCACGGTCTCGCCCACGGCGGCCAGCAGCGAAGGCGACAAGCCATGCTCCAGGCGCTGCGCGCGCATGTCCACGATCTGCACCTGCGGCGCGCGGATCGCACCGGGTCGCGCGCGCAGATGGAGCGCGCGGTAGCGACCAGCCTGCACGTTCGCCAGCGATTCCAGTGACGGCGTGGCCGAACCCAGCACCACCGGCACGTTGAGCGCGCGGGCTCGCAGCAAGGCGAGGTCACGTGCGTGGTAGCGGAAACCTTCCTGCTGCTTGTAGGCGCCATCGTGTTCCTCGTCCACCACGATCAGCCCCGCATTGGGCAGCGGCGTGAACACCGCCGAGCGCGTACCCAAGATCACCTGGGCTTCGCCGCTGCGGGCGCGCAGCCAGGCCCGCGCGCGGTCGCCTTCGGCAAGATTCGAGTGCAGCACCTGCACCGGCACGCCGAGGCGATCGCGCAGGCGGCGTACGGTCTGCGGAGCCAGGCCGATTTCGGGCACCAGCAGCAGCGCCTGCTTGCCTTGGGCGATCACCTGCTGGATCAGCGCCAGATACACCTCGGTCTTGCCGCTGCCGGTGACGCCGTCGAGCAGGAACGGTTGATAGTGGCCCAGCGCCGCGCCGATCTCTTGCACGGCGTGCTGCTGTTCGGGAGTGAGGTCGTGCGGGGCACTGGCCGGCATCGTTGCGGCGGCCAGCGCGATGCGTTCGATCAATCCCGCCTCATCGAGGCGCCGGCCTGCATCGCGCCAGCCAGGAAGCATTTCGTGCAGCAGTTCGGCCGTTTGCGGACCCTTCGCCAGCGCCTCCAGCAGGGCGCGACTGCGGCCGCGCCGGCTGCCGGCATCCAGCGCGCTGCGGCCGGCGGCGGTCAGCGACCAGGCTTCCTCGCGGGTGTCGGGCAGCGGGCGGTCTTCGCGCAGCGCCAGCGGCAGTGCGTTGGCGTAGGCCTCGCCCGGCGCGCCGAGCCAGTAGTCGGCGGCCCAGGCCAGTGTAGACATCAGTTCGGCGTCGAGCAGCGGCGCGTCATCCAGCACGCGCAATACCCGCTTGAGCCGGGCGCTGCCCACCGCCGCTTCGACGTCGGTGGCCACCACCACGCCCACCGCCTTGCCCTTGCCGAACGGCACCAGCACGCGGCTGCCCACGTCGGCCCGGCCCGCGTTGGCGGGCAGGTAATCGAACAGGGTCGGCAGGGGAACCGGGAGGGCGACGCGGAGAACAGCGGGCATGAACACCTCGTAGGCAGTCAGTGTAACCGGCCTGCCATCCACGGACGGAAGAAGGCGTCGGCTACCGAATGGCGCCCCGGCGCCCGCTTGCGGAGGCTTGCTGCCCCGTCATCTAGAAAGCCGACCTAAGTGACTATTGGCAGGGCGCTTTTGTGCTTATCCACAGAGTCTGTGGATAAGTCTGTGGATCGTGCGTTGAGGGAGGGCCTCCAGGCGCATGAAAACGGCTTTCCGGACGTCTTGCGCAAGTTTTAACCATGCTGAAATATGCTTTAAAATCAAAGCATTAAATTTCTTGGTGGGTTGATGTTCATGGAACTGCCACAGGCACGGGACTTGCCTTGACAGCCCTGTGACGCTGTGCAAAACCCCTCTCGACAGGGTTGCCTGGACGCCGCGAGACGGCGCCGCTGCGCCGTTTTCGTGTGATGGTTGTCACAAAATACCGTGCAGGGAAACGTCAACGCGCCAAGCCCAGCAGGGCGGCAAAGCCCAGGGCAAAACCGATCAGCCACGTGTAGCACCAGCCCACGAACAGGTACTTCATCGTGGTCAGGAACCAGCCCTGCCGGTAGACCCGCTTCTGCATGATCAGCAGGTACACCGGCATCCAGATGCCCAGGACCCAGATCAGTACGGTCAGCGGCGGGCCCATCCAGGCGCCATGCGGCACCAGCCACGCGCGCAGCATGCCCAGCAGCACGCCCAGCAGCAGTGCCAGGAACAGGAACGCATGGCTGTGCAGCGCCACGATGAGATGTTCCATGTAAAGACGCCGCCGGAAGACGTACATCACCTTCAGCAGCAGGGCGAACAGCGGCATCACCACGAACATGGTCTGTGGCAGCACGCTGAACACGCCGGCCAGGATGCGATCCTGCGCTGCGGCGCCTTCCTCGCCGCCGACCATGGCGCCCTTGAGGTTGGTGCCCATGTGTTCGATCGAGCGGTTGATGCTGCGGTTCATGCCATCAGGCAGCCAGGTCACATCGACCTGTTTGGAGTGGAAGTTCCAGCCGTCTTCGGTCTGTGCTGGCAGCGGTATGGCGCCCAGCTGCGAGAGGCGGTGGTTGGCGTGGTCCCGTTCCGCGCTCACGTCCCGGTGCATGGCCTTCTTGCCGTGGCCGGCGTCTTCGTTGGATTTCTCGATGTCCTTGCGCACCTGCTCGTAGTGCGTGCGCACGGCGTCGGGCGTGAGGTCCTTGGCGAATTCGCCGGTGCCTTCGCTGGCCTTGAGGTCGGTGTCAGTGAAGCCGACATTGTCGATCGCGATGTGGCAGACGAAGAACGCCAGCAGGCACAACACGAACATCAGGCGGAACGGCGCCACGTAGCGCTGGCGCCGACCGGAGAAATATTCGAGCGTCAGGAAACCCGGGCGGTAGAGCAGCGGCGGCACGGTGTGCACCACGCGGCCGTCGATGTGCAGCACCATGTCGAGCGTGTCCTCGACCATGTGGTGCATCGGGCGCAGCACGGAATGAATGGATTGCCCGCACTCGTGGCAGAACTCTCCCTGCATGGGCGCGCTGCAGTTCGCGCAATGCACGCCCTCGAACGACACCAGTTCCTTCTTCATCTGCCTCCCCCGAGTCGGTCAACGCGCGATCTTGGCACAAGCGGGTGATGCAATCAGCCTCGGTGGGAATTCCCGGTTGGCTTGCGACAGGGGCTGTCGCGCCAGTGCGCTAGAATGTCCGGCCCAGGAGTCCTTCCCATGCTTGCTTTCCGCCCCGATCGCGCCAGGGTGGCGCGCGAGGTCGGTGCCACGGTGCGCCTCGCCCTTCCCCTGATTGCCGCGCAGCTGGCCGCTGTCGGTCCCAACTTCGTCGATGCCGTGCTCGCGGGGCATCTCAACGCACACGTGCAGGCCGCCGTCACCACGGCGGTGAGCATCTGGGCGCTCGCCCTGGTGGCGGGGCTGGGCATGATGATGGCGGTGCCGCCGTCGGTAGCGCAGCTCGACGGCGCGGGTCGTCGCCACGAGGTGGGCGCGGTGTTCGTGCAGGCGCTGTGGCTGGCGTGGTTCATGGGCGTGGTGATGTGGTTCCTGGTGCGCAATGCCACGCCCATGCTCGACTGGATCGGGGTAGTGCCCACGCTGCGCACCGACGTGATGCATTTCCTGCATGCCATCAGCTGGGCCGCGCCGGCGCTTACCAGCTACTTCGCGTTGCGGGGCCTTTCCGAAGGCCTGTCGATGACGCGCCCCTCGATGTATTTCAGCATCGGGGGCCTGCTGCTGCTGGCGCCCCTGGGCTACGTGCTGATGTATGGCAAGTTCGGCCTGCCCGCCTTGGGTTCGCTGGGCAGCGGCATCGCCACGGCCACGGTGCTGTGGCTGGAGATGCTCGGCTTCGCGTGGTTCGTGGCGAAGCATCCGGCGTATCGCGACCTTGGCCTGCGCGAAGGCCTGGCCTGGCCCAGACCCAAGATCCTGCTCGACCTGCTCAAGATCGGGGGGCCGATGTCCGTCACGCTGCTGGCCGAAGGCGGCCTGTTCGTGGCGGTGGCGCTGGTGATCGCGACGCTGGGCGAGACGGTGGTGGCCAGCCACCAGGTGGCGCTCAACGTGGCGACCATCGCCTTCATGGTGCCGCTGGGACTGTCGATGGCGATCACCGTGCGCGTGGGCAATGCGGTCGGGCGCGGTGACGCCACGGGCGTGCGCTATGCGGGCCTGTGCGGTATCGGGCTGGCGCTGTGCGTGCAGGTGGTGTCCTCCTCGGTGATGCTGAGTCTGCCGCATGTGCTGGCGCGGCTTTACACGCATGACGAGGCGGTGATCGCGCTGGCTGCGCAACTGATGCTGCTGGCGGGACTGTTCCAGTTTTCCGACGGCATCCAGGTGACCTCAAACGGGGCGCTGCGTGGCCTCAAGGACACCCGTGTGCCGATGGTGATCACCCTGTTCGCCTACTGGGTGGTAGGCATGCCGGTCGGCTGGTGGCTGGCGTTCCGGCACGGCTTGGGTGCGCGCGGCATGTGGATGGGCCTGATTGCCGGGCTCACCATGGCGGCCATCCTGCTGTTCATCCGCTTCTGCCGCAGCGCTGCGCGCGAGCGCTGGCGGCAGCCGGCCTGAGATCGCACGCAGGGCCTTGCGAACAGGCCGGCCTGCTGCGTCTTCGCTACTACATGACCTTCGCTGCGCGAACGGCTACGCTGTCGCGGACACTCTGAGGAACCTTCGCATGTCGGAGCGCCGTCCCAACGGTTTCTGGGCTTTTCTCTGCGTCCTTGGGCGCGGCATCAACGTGGTCAGGCTGGTTATCCTCAACCTGATCTTTTTCTTTTTCCTGTTCATCGTCTGCATGGTGCTGATGGCCGGATACCTCGGCACCCATGGCCAGCACGTCGTGCAGAGCGACAGCGTGCTGGTGATCAAGCCGCGGGGCGAACTGGTCGAGCAGTACAGTATCGAGCCGATGGAACGCGCGCTGGCGCAGCTGTCCGGCAACGAGCCCAAGCAGGTGCAGCTGCGCGACCTGGTTGGCGCCATCGATGCCGCCGCGAAGGACTCGCGCATCACGCGCATCCTGCTGATGCCGTCCGAACTGCATGGCGGCGGCTTTGCCGCGCTGCGCGAAGTGGGCGCGGCGCTGGATCGCTTCCGCGCGGCCGGCAAGCCGGTGATCGTGTGGGCGCCGAGCCTGGACCAGGGCCAGTACTACCTCGCCGCACATGCCGACCGCATCCTGGTGGATCCGCAGGGCGGCGTGATGATCACGGGCCTCGCCAACTACCGCCTGTTCTACAAGGACCTGCTCGACAAGATCGGCGTGGACGTCCATCTGTTCCGCGTCGGCCAGTTCAAGAGCGCCGCCGAGCCGTACATCCTCGACCACGCCTCATCCGAATCGAAGGAGGCGGACAGTTTCTGGATGGGCGGCCTGTGGGACAGCTACATCAACGAAGTGGCCAAGCTGCGCAAGATCGAACCCACTGCGTTGCGCGCCGACATCGACGGCCTGCCCGAGCAGATCGCCAACACGCGCGGCGACCTTGGCCGCCTATCGCTGGACCAGCATCTCGTCGATGGCCTGGCCACGCCGGCCGAACTCGAGGCGATGATGCGCCGCGAGGGCGTGCCTGCCGGCAAGAAGGGCGAAGGCTTCCGCCAGGTGTCCCTGCAGCGCTACAGCGCGGCAGTGCCCGACAGTGATGGCGGCCTCGACCCCGGCGTGTCGGTGGTGGTCGCCGAAGGCGAGATTTCGGGTGGCAAGCAGCCGCAGGGCACCGTGGGCGGTGACTCCACCGCGGCGCTGATCCGCGCGGCCCGCGAAGACAAGCGCACCAAGGCACTCGTGCTGCGCATCAACTCGCCCGGTGGCGAGGTGTATGCCGCCGAACAGATCCGCCGCGAAGTGGAACTCACGCGCGAGGCCGGCATTCCGGTCGTGGTGTCGATGGGCAACGTCGCGGCCAGCGGCGGTTACTGGATCGCGATGAATGCCGATCGCATCTATGCCGAACCCAACACCATCACCGGTTCCATCGGCATCTTCGGCATGGTGCTGACCGTGCCTGGCACGCTCGACAAGCTCGGCGTGAAGAACGACGGCGTGGGCACCGGTCCGCTCGCCGGCGCCTTCGACATCACGCGCCCGCTGGATCCGAAGGTCGGCACCGTGATCCAGGCGACCATCGAGAAGGGTTACCGCGATTTCGTCGGTCAGGTGGCCAAGGCGCGCGGCAAGCCGTATGACGCCATCGACACGATTGCGCAGGGTCGCGTGTGGACCGGCCAGCAGGCGCTGGATCGCGGACTGGTCGATCAGCTCGGCGGCCTGGGCGAGGCCGTGGCCGATGCGGCGAAGCGCGCCAAGCTCGAGAAGGGCTACCCGATCCGCTATGTCGAGGAACCGCTCGGCACGTTTGAGCAGTACCTGGTGAACCTCAACGAGAGCGCGATGGTGCAGGTGGCGCGTTCGTACGGCATAAGCGTGCCGTCGTGGATGAGCCGCATCAACGCGATGGCACCGGAGCTGAAGCTGCTGCGCACGGCCGAGGCTGGACGTCCAAACGTCTACGCGTACTGCTTCTGTGCGCCACGCTGATCAGCGAGCCTCGTGACACAAGAAGGCCCCGGTGCAAGCCGGGGCCTTTCTTTTTGGCGGGACGGACATCAGGCCAGGGCAGCGCTGTAGTACTCGCCATGGCGTTGCACATGCACGGGCATGTCGAAGGCGCGACTCAATGAGGAATCCGTGAGCACCTCGGCCTTGTCGCCCTGCTGCAGCATGCGTCCGTCACGCAACAGCACCACGCGTCCGATCTCCGGCAGGATCTCCTCGATGTGGTGAGTCACCAGCAACAGCGTGGTGCCGCTGCGGGCCAGCCCGCGCAGGCTTTCGAGGAAACGGCGGCGGCTCGCCATGTCGAGGCCGGCGCAAGGTTCGTCCAGCAGCAGCGCGCGCGGGCGATGCACCAGGGCGCGTGCAATCAGCACACGGCGCGCCTCGCCGGTGGAAAGACTGACCATGCGGCGGCCTATCAGATGAGCGGCGCCGGCGTGCGCAAGTGCCTCGTCCGCGCGTTCGCGCATGGATGAGGTAATGCGATGGTCCAGCCCCAGGCGACGCGCGGCGAAGAAGTTCGACAGCACCGCCTCGGAAACGTCGAGCGTGGCATCGCTGGTGCAGTCGTCCTGCAGCGAGGGCGACACGATGCCGAGCAGTCCGCGAAGTTCGGACACATGCCAACGATCGCGTCCGAATACCTGCACCGAGGCGTGGCCGTCGTCGCGCGCCAAAGGGTACAGCTCACGCGTGATCAGCCGGACCAGGGTCGACTTGCCGGCGCCATTGGCGCCAAGGATGGCCGTGTGCTCGCCGGCTTCGATGCGCAGGCTGAAGTGGTCGAGGATCAGCCGATCGCCGCGCATCACGCTGGCGTCGTCCAACTGCAGCAGCGGCGCAGCCGCCAGTTCGTCAGGGTGGGGGGCGTTCATGCAATCCACCATGCCCGCTGAAACACGGCTTGCCAAGTACCTCGATCGACACCCGTAGGAGCGCACCCAGTGCGCGACCGCGACGTGTGGCGTGCCTCAGTGTCCGGCCTCTGCGTTCACCGTCGAGATTCACCGCGGGCTCGTCGCGCACAGGAAGCGCTCCCACAGGATCAGGCGGCGACGTGTGCTGGTTGCGCTCCGATGATCAATTCGAAGTTGTTAGTGCGCATCGCTTCACGGCAGGTCCATCGCGCACAGGGTGCGCTCCTACAGGGAGGTGCGCCGGGCTACTGCGAGGCCGCGTCGATCTGCTGGCGCTGCTGGTCGGCCTGCTTGTCGACCGCCTTCTGCACGTCGCGGGCGCGTTGCTCGTCCTTCTTCAGGTCGTCCCATGGCGTGGCGACGCGCGCGGTGCTTGCGGCGGCAGGCTGTGACATGGGCGCCGGCGGCTTGCCGGAGCAGGCGGCGAGGAGGCAGGCGCAGAGCATCAGAGCAGGGCGTTTCATGGCGGGTCCTCGCAGCGCGTGGCGGGCAGTGTCGTGCAGTGGCGAGGCGGCCGGCAAGCTTGGCGCGGGTGGGATGGTGGTTTTAAGCTCGGTGCATGAACGCACGCATCGATGCCTGGCAGCTGCAGGGACACACCGCCTTGATCACCGGCGCCAGCAAGGGCATCGGCTATGCCGCCGCCCGCGAACTGGCGGGACTCGGCGCCAACCTGCTGCTGGTCTCCCGCGACGGCGACTACCTGGAACAGGTGCGCGTGGAGCTGCTGGACGATTTTCCGGGCATCGAGGTGCTGGCTTTCGGCGCGGATCTCAGCGAGCAGGAAGAGCGACTGGCCGTGTTCGACTGGATCGCCGACCTGGGCGCGCCGCTGTCGCTGCTGGTCAACAACGCCGGTGGCAACCAGCCGGCGCCCACGCTGGCTTATCGCGAAGAGGACTATCGCGCGATCTTCGAGCAGAACCTGTTCTCGGCCTTCGAGATGTGCCGGTTGGCGCACCCGCAGCTGGTGCAACACGCGAATGCGGCGATCGTCAACGTGGGCTCGGTATCCGGCATCACGGCCGTGCGCACCGGCTCGCCCTACGGCATGGCCAAGGCCGCGCTGCATCAGCTCACGCGCAACCTCGCCGTGGAATGGGGCGCCGATGGCATCCGCGTCAACGCAGTGGCGCCGTGGTACATCCGCACACAGCGCTCGGAACCGGCGCTGGCCAACGACGAGTACCTGGACGAAGTGCTGGACCGCACGCCGCTGCGCCGCATCGGTGAGCCGGAGGAAGTCGCCGCCGCCATCGCCTTCCTGTGCCTGCCCGCCGCGAGCTACGTCACCGGGCAGGTGCTTGGCGTGGACGGCGGCTTTCTCAACTACGGCTTCTGAGTCCGCACTTTTCCACAGCCCATGTGGACTGCCCATGGGCAAGCCTGTGGATAGGTGCTGCAAGTGCGCGCCAGCGCAGCGTTTTCATCATCGTGATCAAAATCGCGACAGGCGCGACGCGGTTTTCCACAGCCGTTGGGGAAAGGCTGGTAGCAAGCCTGTGGACAAGTGCTCGGCGCGCTTGCGCAGCAACCACTTGCATGGCTTTGCGCAAAACATGAGCAGCGTCGCTCAGCAGTTGCGCAGCTGTGCGCGCAGGATGGCTTCGCGTTTTTCCAGGGGCGGCTGGTCGCTCTTGAACGCGCGGCGCAATTTGGTTTCGATCTCGTCGTAGGCATCGCGCAATGCGTGGCAGGTCTCGCCCGGCGTCAGCTCACGGCATGTGTCCTGCACCCATACGTAGCGCCGCGCGATCAAACCGGGCGTGACATTGCCACGGTTGAGTTCGGGCGCGGAGGCACCGCCGCCACCGCCTGGTCCATACACTTGCGACAGCGGCAGCTGCGCGGCCCCGAGGATGCCGTAAGGCACCTGGTAGGGTTGCGGATCGCCGTTCTCGCTGAGGTAGGTCTTGCCGTCGGTGGCGCGCATGCAGGCATACATCACCGGCAGCGGCGTCACCGGTTCGGGCGCCGGAGTCGGCGGTGCCGTGTCGATGTCCTTCTGCGGGAGTGGCGATGGCGCAGGCGCAGGCGCAGGCATGGCCGGTTGGGAATCGTCGAGTTGCAGGGTTTGCTGTCGCTGCCCGGGCGCGCAGGGTTTGTCCTGGAAGGAGGTGCGGCCGTCCGCGCCGGTGCACTGATAGGCCGTGCCCGCGAGCGCCGGGCCTGCGAGGCCGGCCAGCAGAAGCAGCGTACCCAGGCGGATCATGCGCAGACCTCCGTCGAACGGTGGTGCTCAGAAGTCCGTGGCGTGTTCTTCCGCGGCAAAGCCCAACGTCACGGCGCCTTCGCCGACGTTGACCATGCCGGTGATGCTCATCGGCGCTTCCATCAGCTCCACGTCGCACTCGTCACATGCGGTGCGCAGCGCGGCGTAGCCCGGCAGCTTGCCCAGTTCGGCCAGGTCGCCGCCGTAGCTTACGCAGACCACTGGAACCAGCAGGCCGGCGTGCACGCGCTTGGCGGCATAGTTGAACAGCGTTTCCGCGCCCTGCTCGAAGCCGCGCACCTTGCCGACCGGTCCCGTCTCGCCGCGATAGCCTCGCAGCAGCGGCTTGATGTCCAGCGCCGAACCCAGCACGGCGCTCATCAGGCCCACGCTGCGATCGCCCTTCTTCTTGGCGCGGGCACGCAGGTAATAGAGGTCGCGCGGCAGCATGTAGCCGTAGGCATTGTTGGCAACAAGGGTGAGACGCTCGCGGATCGCCGCCGGGGCTTCGCCGGCTTCGATCAGCCGGGCGGCCTCCACGACAACCGGGCCTGAGCCGGCGAACAGCGTGCGCGTATCGATGACGCGCATCAGGAACGGGCCCGTGATGCCATGCCGCTCGCGTACGTCGCGGTAGTTCTTCAGCACCGCGAAGCTGGCCTTGATCACGTGGTCGTTGATGGCCGAGCGCGTGGCCGTGATGGTGAGGCAGAACACGCAGTCCTGTTCCAGCACGAGCTTCTCGAGGAACAGTTTCTGCACATCTTCGACGGAACACGGAAGCGTTTCGGCGGCATGGCTGCGGCTGCCGAGGTTGCGATCCAGGAAACGATGGAGTTCAACCTGGTTGCGGTTGTCCATGAAGACTTCGTTGTCGACATGGATGGTGATGGGCATCACTGCGATGTTGTGCTTCTGCAGGAACGCCTGCGGCAGGTCGCAAGCCGCGTCGATCGCCAGTCCCATCCGCATCGTGTCACCCCCCAGTCGTTGACGCGGCCAACATAGCACGCGCCTCCATGGCTGCCGACCCTGACCGTTGGCGCATGCCCTAGGACTTTTTCTAGCGCAGCTGGCGATAAACGCCGGGCTCGAACGCGTCGACCTGTACCACGGCATCGCGCGCGTCGTTTGCCTCGTTCAGCGTGGCGTATTCCTCGCGGGTGATCACGCCGGCGGCCAGTGCACGTTCGTCCAGTTCGTCCTTGGGGGCACGATCCAGGCGACCGGCGCGCACGGCGTCACGCAATTTGGTTTCCACCGGCAGTGCACGTACGGCCTTGTCCAGCGCCGCCTCCAGTTCGCCGAGGCCAGGCTCGTGCGCGCCGGGCACGTGGATGTCTTCGGTGAGATGGATGCGCGCCTCGCGGTCTTCCAGGATGGCGCGCGCCGCACGCTGCCCGAGCAGGTCCGAAGGCGGACGGAAGCGGGCGCCCAGCGGGAAGATCAGCAGCCGTGCGAACCCGGCGACAAAGCCGGACGGCAGGTTGTCCAGCACGCCGCGCAGGGCTTCCTGCGTGCGGTACAACGCCAGCGCGACGCCCCAGCGCGCGAGATCATAGTTGGAGGCGAGCTTGGGCTCGTCGTGATAGCGCTTCAGCGTGGCCGCCGCCAGGTATTGCCAGGCCAGTGCATCGGCAAGGCGCCCTGAGATTTTTTCGCGTCGCTTGAGCGTGCCGCCCAGCGTGACCATGCACATGTCCGAGATGAAGGCGAACGCGGAAGAAAATCGCGTGAGGTGCTGGTACTGGCGGCGCAGTTCGCCACCGGGTGCACAAGCGAAGCGCGCGCCGCTGAGCCCCAGCAGCAGCGAGCGCACGCCGCGGGTGAATACGAAGCTGATGTAGCCGAAGGTGCAGCGGTCGAAGGCCATCAGGTCCTTGCCGGCGATGGCGTCGATCAGCTTCTGCACCCACGGGTGGCAACGGATCGCGCCCTGGCCGTAGATTATCATCGAGCGCGTGAGGATGTTGGCGCCCTCCACCGTGATGCCGATGGGCACCGACATCCACATGCGCGAGAGCGCGTTGCGCGGACCGCGCTGGATCGCCGCGCCGGCGCGGATGTCCATCGCATCGCTCACCACTTCGCGCATGGCGTCGGTGAGATAGGCCTTGGCGACGGAGCCGAGCACGGCAGGCTTTTCGCCCGCATCGAGCGCACCGCAGGTTAGCGTGCGCGTCGCCGTCATCAGATAGGTGAGGCCGGCGATGCGCGCCAGCGGTTCCTCGATGCCTTCGAAGCGGCCGATGGGCGTGTCGAACTGCTCGCGCACCGTGGCATAGGCGCCGCAGATGCGCGTGGCCATCTGCGCTGCGCCCACGGCCAGGGCGGGCAAGGAGATGGAGCGACCGGCCGCGAGACTTTCCATCAGCATGCGCCAGCCATGGCCCACCTGTTCGACGCCGCCGATGATGGCGTCCATCGGGACAAACACGTCATGGCCTTCGATCGGCCCGTTGGCGAAGGGCACGCCCATCGGATCGTGGTGTTTGCCGATGACCACGCCAGGCAGGTCGCGCGGAATCAATGCGCAGGTGATGCCGCGATCGGCCGGACCACCCAGCAGGCCGTTGGGATCTTTCAAACGGAAGGCCAAACCGATCAGCGTCGCCACCGGCGCCAGGGTGATATAGCGCTTGTTCCAGTTGAGCCGCAGGCCGATCACCTGCTCGCCCTGCCACTGTCCCCATTCGACGATGCCTTCGGACTGCGTGGCCGCCGCGTCGGAGCCGGCCTCGGGTCCGGTGAGGGCGAAACACGGCACGTCGCGGCCATCCGCAAGGCGAGGCAGATAGCGCTGCTTCTGTTCTTCGGTGCCGTAATGCACGAGGAGCTCACCCGGTCCCAGCGAATTGGGCACCATCACGGTGACGGCCGCCGCCACCGAACGCGTGGCGATGCGCGTGACCACGCGCGAGTGGCCGATCTCCGACATGCCCAGGCCACCGTATTGCTCGGGCAACACCATGCCGAAGAAGCGTTCGCGCTTAATGAAGTCCCACACCTCGGGCGAGAGGTCGCGGTCCTGTTCGACCTGCCAGTCGTCGAGCATCTCGCACAGCTTCGTCACCGGGCCATCCATGAAGGCCTGTTCCTTTGGCGACAGCGGCTTGCATGCAAAGCCCTGCAACATCGCCCAGTCGGGTTGGCCGGAGAAGATCTGCGCGTCCCACCACACCGTGCCGGCCTCAAGCGCGATGCGTTCGGTATCGCCCAGTCTCGGCATGACCTTGGCGAGCCTGGGCAGCAAGGCGCGCGCGAACAAGATACGGCGCAAGGGCGGAAGGCCAGTCACCAGTGCCAGTACCGCGGTGCCGATCAGCAGCACATCAAAGAGGCCGGGTGCCGCGATGCCGTGCAGCCACCAGACCGCGAAAAGCAAAGCTGCGGGGGCCACCCACGCCCACCAGCCCCGGCCTACGAAGGCGAGCCCGAGCATCAGGACGAGGGCAATCAACCAACCCAGTAACACCATGGCATGTCTCCCTGTGACGGAGACATCGTGGACAGGCGAGCTTCAAGAAAATGCAAAGACCGCGCGATGCGGACGCCTGCCAGCGTGCTCCAGCGGGTAAGATGCGCGCACGGATCTGGCATCTTGCCGGCGTGGCGTCGCCGGTAACGCGTAGCGGGACAACAAACGCTGCGCTGACCCAAGGGGTCTTATGAAGGACAAACAGGAGATCGTCTCCAACTGGCTGCCGCGCTATACCGGCACGCCGCTGGAGCAGTTTGGCGAGCACATCCTGCTCACCAATTTCGGCCATTACGTTGACCTGTTCGCGCAATGGCACGGCGTGGAAGTGCAGGGTCGCGACAAGCCCATGCCCAACGCCACTGCCGATGGCATCACCCTGATCAACTTCGGCATGGGCAGCCCCAATGCCGCCACCGTGATGGATCTGCTCAGCGCCATCGCCCCGAAGGCCGCGCTGTTCCTGGGCAAGTGCGGCGGCGTAAAGAAGAAGAACGCCATCGGCGACCTGGTGCTGCCCATTGCCGCCATCCGCGGCGAAGGCACCTCCAACGACTATCTGTTGCCGGAGGTGCCCGCATTGCCGGCCTTCCAGTTGCAGCGTGGCGTGTCCACCACGATCCGCGACCTCGGTTACGACTACTGGACCGGCACGGTGTACACCACCAACCGCCGGGTCTGGGAACACGACGAGGCCTTCAAGGATTACCTGCGCCGGACCCGCTGCATGGCGGTGGACATGGAGACGGCCACCATCTTCGCGGCCGGCTTCGCCAACAAGATTCCGTGTGGCGCCCTGCTCTTGGTCTCGGATCAGCCGATGATTCCCGAGGGCGTTAAGACAGAGTTAAGTGATCGAAGCGTGACGAGTCAATTCGTCGAGCGCCATATACGCATTGGTATTGAGGCGCTGAAGCTGGTCCGGCGCCGCGGCCGCAGTGTTAAACACCTGCGCTTCGAAGACGAAAGCGGCGGCGAGTAAAAAACCCGTTGAATCATCAGCCTGGCCGGTGTCTTAACATCTGGCCGGGCTGCCTTCACTTTGGTTTCACCGCCTTCACACGAAGGTCGGTGCAGCGCAGCAATGGTGAATGCGGCAGGGGGCTGCTGTCACATTGGCACCAGATGATCTTCACATAATCGGTAGGTATCGAAAGTTACTGCGTTTACTGCCGTGGCAGCTTTATTTCTTGCTGTATAGATTTAATTGACTCTCTGTAAGTAAAGCGTGATAAATGCGCAGCGCTGTAGACCAAGGTCTAACCCCTTTTTTACGGGCGACTCGGGCGCGGGTTTGAGGCGGGGAAAATCTCAAATCCGGTCATAAATAAATAACGGGAGGGTGTTCTCATGAAGTTCGGGGAAAACAAACTCTGCACGTCGGTGCGCCTGGCGCTTTCGCTGGGCATGCTGGCGGCAAGCGCTTACGGCACTGCAGCTTTCGCGCAGGATGCGCAAACCACCACGCCACCACCACCGCCGCCGGATCAGGCCAAGAGCAAGACGCTGGAAACGGTGACGGTTACCGGCTCGCTGATTCGCCGTGTAGACGTCGAGACGGCCAGTCCGGTCATCACCATCGATCGCTCGACGATCGAAGCCACCGGCAAGCAGACGCTCGGTGACCTGGTGCAGCAGCTGCCGGCCATGACCGGCGGCAACGTCAACCCACAGACCAACAACGGCGGCGGCTCGGGCCAGTCGAGCATCAACCTGCGCGGCCTGGGTTCCAACCGTACGCTGATCCTGGTCGATGGCCATCGCGTCCTGAGCACGGACCCGAATGCCATTCCGGCCAGCATGATCGAGCGCATCGAAGTGCTGACCGACGGTGCCTCGGCAACCTACGGTTCCGATGCCATCGGCGGCGTCGTCAACTTCATCCTGCGCAAGAACTACGAAGGCGCCACCTTCACCGCCAATGTCGGCGAGTCCGATCGCAATGACGGTGACCAGAGCGGCTACACCTTCACCTTCGGCCACACCTCCGACAAGGGCAGCATCGTCGGCGGCGTCGAGTACAACAAGCAGGAAGGCGTGCTCGCCGGTTCCCGCGACTTCTCCAAGAACTCGCTGACCCGCTACGGTACCAACGGCCTGGGTCCGTCCGCGCCTCAGCCGCCCACCACCTATATCGGTGGTTCCACCTCGTCCGAGTACGGCCATATCCAGTTGCCGGCCGCGCTCAAGGGTACCTTCGGCTGCTCGTTCGTCGCGCTGACGCCAGGCGGAAACAGCCAGGTGGTCGACCCGACCAACTATCACTGCTACCAGAACAACGGCGCGAACAGCGACAAGTACAACTACGCGACCGTCAACCTGGTGATGACGCCGCAGGAACGCACCAATGCGTTCATCATGGGCACCTACAACCTGGCCGAAAACGTCCAGGTCTACATGGACGCCTACTACAACAAGACCTCGTCGCAGTTCCAGCTGGCTCCGGCTATCTATGCGACGCCGCCGTATGCCCAGAGCACGCTGAACATCTCGGCTGACAACTACTGGAACCAGTTCGGCACTGATTTCCGTTCGGGCGCCAACACCTACAACGCCCGCCTGACCGAGATCGGCAATCGCCAGGCCAAGTTCGGTACGGATAACGGCCAGATCGCCACCGGCTTCAAGGGCAACTTCACGGTCTGGGATAAGGACTGGAACTGGGACGTCGGCTTCGACTACGGCCACCAGAGCGTCAAGACCACCACGCTGGGTCTGCCTAACACCAACAACCTGTACACCGGTCCGTCGTCGATGATCAACGGCCAGGTGATGTGCGTGGCTCCGGGCGGAGCGGCACCGGCGGATGGCACCAATGGCTGTAATGGCCTCGATCCCAACTTCAACCCGTTCGACCTGCACTCGGCAGGCTCGGTGGCGGCGTTGCAGAAGGCGGCGGTGCCGGCCCTCAGCGATACCTACTCGATCGAGCGGATCTACCACGCCGGTATCAACGGTGCGGTGTTCGACCTGCCGGCCGGTGCTGTCCAGCTGGCCGTGGGCGCCGACTATCGCAAGGAATACCAGCGTGCGATTGTCGATCCCCTGCTCAACATCGATCCGGCGACCGGCGGTTGCGTGCTGGGCAGCCAGTGTACGGCCAGCCTGCTCGGTGGCTACAACGTCAAGGAACTCTTCGCCGAGGCGTTCTTCCCGATCCTGACCGGCCTGCCGGGCGCCCAGTCGCTGAACCTGACCGTCGGTGACCGTTACTCGAAGTTCAGCACCTTCGGCAGCACCAACAACTTCAAGTTCGGCCTGGAATGGAAGCCGTTCGACGACCTGTTGCTGCGTGGCACGATGGCCGAGGTCTTCCGCGCCCCGAACATCACGGAAGTCTACGGTGCACCGTCGGCTGACGCGCCGCGTATCTCCAGCGATCCTTGCGACGGCTACACGGGCGCTCCGGCCAACCCGGCGTGCGTGAACGTGCCGACGGACGGCAGCTTCCGCAATACGGTCGTTCAGCAGAACCTGCAGCTCAGCACGATCACCGGTGGCTCGCAGTACTCGGGCTTCCCGATCAAGCCGGAACAGGGCAAGTCGTTCGACCTGGGCGCGGTGTACAGCCCGTCGTGGGCGCCGGGTCTGTCGGGCACGGTTGACGTGTGGCATGTGTACCTCAACAACATCATCACGGTGGTGGGTGCACAGAGCGTGCTCAACCTGTGTAGCGCTGGCCAGCTGGTGTATTGCCAGTTCATCCATCGCTTCGACAGTGGCCCGAACCAGGGCCAGCTGACCTCGCAGTTCACCGAGCCGACCGGCAACCTGGGCAGCACGGACACGGGTGGCGTGGATTTCTCGCTCAACTACAAGCTGCCGAAGTTCGATTTCGGCCAGTTCACGGTGGGCATCAACGGCACCTACCTGAAGTACTACGACCAGAACACGGCGCCGGGTACGCCGGCCAACACCACCTACCACAACGCGGGGCACCTGCTGCCTTACGGTTCGGCCCAGGCAGCTGCCTGTCCGGATAACTCGGGTGTCTGCCTGTTCCCGCGCTGGCGCGCCAACGCCTTCGTGGATTGGCAGATGGGTGGCTGGGACTTGTCCTGGCGCCTGCGCTACATCGGCCGCTTCCAGATGGGTTCGAAGAGCCCGTCGCAGGATGTGTTCCCGGACGGCACCTGCTATTACGGCTCGTACTGCACGATCCATGGTGCGGAGTACAAGTACGGTGCGACGACGTACAACGACGTGTCGATCGGCTACAACATCGAACCGCTCAACACGCATCTGGACTTCGGCGTGAACAACGTGTTCGACAAGCAGCCGCCCATGCTGTATGCCAACAACACGCTCAACGCCAACACCGACCCGAGCGACTTCGACCTGATGGGCCGCTACTTCTGGGCTCGCGTGACGGTCAAGTTCTAAAGCGTCTGTCCAGGCGTTAACCTTGCAGGGCCGCGTGAATGTCTCACGCGGCCCTCTTTTTTTGGCCATGACTCCCGATACGACTTCCCGGATTGCCTCAGCGATTGCCCAAGGCCAGCTGTCCGAAGCCGAGCGGCTTTGCCGCGCCTGCCTGGACGTCCATCCACGGGACGAGGATGCCTTGCTGATGCTGGCCATCGCGCTGCAGTACCAGCGACGGCAAGCGGAGGCATTGCCCATCTACGAGGAGCTGACGCGCCTTGCTCCCGGCAGCGGCGTGCACTGGTGCAATCTCGGCGTCGCGCTGAGTGCATCGGGCCGTGCGACGGATGCCGAAGATGCCTACAGGAAGGCCGTGGCCCTGGACCCGCAAAACGCGATCCCGTGCCTGCAGTACGGCTTGTTGCTGATCCAGCAGAAACGCTATTTCGAAGCGCGCGAGGCCCTGCTGGATGCCTTTGAACGCGCCAGGGA